>Ga0256404_1001347_pt1 | contig 60296 bp, 43 predicted proteins | sample RumenRJG_01DNA_FD_185990 | JGI IMG/M metagenome (GOLD analysis project Ga0256404, IMG submission 185990) | Bovine rumen microbial communities from Lethbridge, Alberta, Canada - RJG_01 | ecosystem: Host-associated > Mammals > Digestive system > Stomach > Rumen | place: Canada: Alberta | collected...
GCAACTAACTGGGATTGGTTCTCTCGTCTTATAATTAAGTCTAGAGTTAATAACCCGGGCAAAAAACTGAAAATCCTTAATTTATTCGCATATACAGGTGGCGCTACTATTGCTGCCGCTGCTGCAGGTGCGTCTGTTACTCATGTAGATGCATCTAAGGGTATGGTGAACTGGGCCAAGGAAAATGCTATTAGTTCTGGATTAAAAGATGCCAAAATAAGATGGCTTGTTGATGATTGCAAGAAATTCGTAGAACGGGAAATTCGTCGTGGCAACAGATATGATGGAATAATAATGGACCCTCCTTCATACGGCAGAGGTCCAAAAGGAGAACTATGGAAAATAGAAGATGCCATATATCCACTGATTATGGAATGTAGCAAGATACTATCAGATAATCCTCTATTCTTCCTTGTAAACTCCTATACTACAGGCCTGCAGCCTGCTGTCTTAAGCTATATGATAAGTAGCGCCCTGTCAGAATATGATGGTAAGGTAGAGTCCAATGAGATAGGTCTTCCTGTTACATTGTCAGGTCTTGTCCTTCCATGTGGCGCCAGTGGAAGATTTATAGCATCTTCCTTCGTTTCAAAACAATAAGAGCGATTACACATATTATTACTGTTATTCCAGTAATTATTCCGAATCCCCAGGGTGTGTCGGCAAAGGGCATGCCCTCTGATACAACATTCATTCCATATAATCCTGATATAATAGTTGGAATAGACATAACAATTGTAATGGCTGCTAGGTATTTCATGACGTTATTAAGTCGATTGTTAATAACTGATGACATCAGCTCTCTTGTACCATTAATAATATCTCTATATATCTGTGTCATCTCTATAGCCTGTTGATTCTCAATAATTACATCTTCTAGTAATTCCCTGTCCTCTGAATATTGTCTAAGCTTACCATAGCGAGTCAGCCTGTCTAAAACTACGCCATTAGCACGAAGCGATGTAGCGAAATAAACCAGGTTAGACTCTAATTCATGAAGGTCAACAAGGTCAACGTCCTGTGTTGTCTCGTTAATTCTCTCCTCTATCTCTGTTCTTTTTCTGTCAATATTACGAAGCAGGCTCTGGTACACAATACATGTATTATAAAGAATCTGATATGTAAATCTCATCTGCTTCTTAGTAGAGAATTCTCTTACACGCTGCTCAATAAATATCTTAAGTACTGCTGTCTCCTCGGCACAAACAGTAATAATTGTATTCTCAAGCAGAACAATACCAAGAGGAATTGTTGTATAAGAATGGCGATTATTACGCATTTCTGCTGAAGGGATATCTACTAATATCAGTGTGTAATCATCTTCAAGATTAATACGAGAACTCTCCTCATCATCAAGAGCAGCTCTTAGATCGTCAATGTCGATATTAAACTGTTCACTAATATCCACACATTCTTCTAACGAAGGAGCTACCATATTAATCCATGAGCCCTCTTCGTATGCTTGAAGCTCACTTATTATATTATCTTCTGTTCTATATATTTTTACCACTATTCCCTCCTTTATGATTACGCAAAGTGATTATCACTTTTAATTGCTACAATCATTCATCAGAATAGCGCCTTGGGAAAATGCGAAGAATATCGCACAGAAAAAATACTAGTTCAAAACAAGGCAACTATTCAATGATTCATATGTTACAAAGTATAAATACCCGTCTGATTCCATGAATGGTCACCTTCTTTCCTTCAATAATTATTATTAACCACAAAACAAGGGCTAACATATATATGTTAGCCCTTGAAAAATAATATGTCAAGAAATATGTGTCTATTTTACGATTCTTCCGTATTTCTTTGTTCTACAAGTGCAGACATTTCCTTCGAAGACTTAAATATTCCGTCTAATGCCTCATTCATCTGTCCCATATATTCCATACTTGTCTCTGATACAACAATACTATCTTCTGAAGAAGCTCTTACCTCCTGACCTGTAGCTGACAGGTTAGTGATTGCCTCCATAATTGTATTGTTAGCATCTACTATATGATCAACCTCATCAGATATACCATTAATATCATTAGAGAGGGAATTCATCTGATTCCTAATCTCATCAAATTTCTCATTAGTAGTTGCTATCATCACATTCTGTGATTCTGAGATCTCAACTGACTCAGACATTCTCTTAGATGCTGCGGAAGCATTTCTTGTTAATTCCTGAATAATACTTGAAATCTGCTCAGTTGAATTCTTCGTATCCTCAGACAGATTACGAATCTCATCAGCAACAACTGCAAAGCCCTTACCAGCTTCTCCTGCTCTTGCTGCCTCGATTGACGCATTAAGGGCAAGAAGATTCGTCTGGTCAGATATACTTACAATTGTTCCTATAATATTCTCAACCTCTTCTATACATTCGTTAAGTCTCTTAGTTGTTGCCTGAGAAGCCTTGTTAACCTCTGCAGTTCTTTCTGACTGGCTTCTTAATTCCTCAAGGAGCTTGGCTCCCTCGTCAACCACTTCAACAGTATGACTTGAAGCAACCTTCATATCCTTAGTTCTATTCTGAGCACTTCTAAGGTTCTCCTGAATATCACTTGTCATCTCAGTCTGATGCTCAATTGAATCAGATGTAATCTTGGTAGAATCTGCAATACTCTTAACACTTGCATTACTATTCTCAATACTATCTGTAAGAGTCTTAACAAGATGCTGTGCATCATCAAGCTGTCTTGCTATATCATTAGAGCTCTCCATTACCTGATTAGCAACCTTAATCTGCCCATCAGCAGACTGCCGCATGTATTCCACATCTTCTTTATTCTGATTGTAAATAATACGTGTAATCAAAAGAACTATTACTGTACCAACAACATACATTGCCAAACCAGACAGAGGAACTATTAGTCCATCTTCTGGATAATATATGATGTGTAATATAGTAAATACTATCATGGAAACATCACTAACAATGGCTCCTCTAATACACATCTTGAAATCCATAAAGAATATAAGAGCAAAGCAATCAAGAAAGCATAATGCATATAAATAGAAGTTACCAACACCAGAAAATGTCATTAGTTCTGTCTCTATAACAAGCACATACAGATAGAAGGACATAACTCGTTCTTTCTTGCCCATTACAAAATTAAGAACTATAAGAAGTATGATACAAACAATACCCCCGATAATTCTCACCATAATACCACCCTTGTTAGGTGCCAATATGCCAAGAACCAGCATAACAACGGCAATTAGCATATCTATAATAAAACCAACTTTGTTCTTTTGAATAAGATGCTTTGTTTGTAGATCCATAAACTATCCCCCCATAATCAGGTAAACAATACACTAGTGTAGTTTATATTATACTATATTTCTAGCAACGACACCACATATCCATATAAATTTTTTATAAAACGCTAAAAAAACAAGCTCGCTAAATAGCGAGCTTGTCTTATTAACAACATTTATATTATATTTATTACTTAAACATAACCTTGATACGTTGCTTAAATCCATATGGAAGAATCTTCTTAAGCTTATTCTCAGATTTCTCCATTGTTGAGCACTCAGGTCTGTCACGATGTAAGTGAATTGCATCGAATTCACAACGTGTTGTACAAAGTCCACAACCTACACACTGATTCTCATCAACGATTGTAGCACCACAAGATAGACAACGAGCTGTCTCCTTCTTAACCTGCTCTTCTGTGAATACTTCCTTAGCATCTCTAAATGACATCTTGTCAACGTCCTTCTTAACACCAGGAACATTTCTTCCGCCTGTATCATATCCTTCTGGAAGTTGGAAGTCATCCTTATCAAACTCAACATAGTGATGTGGCTGACGTCCAATTGTAAGGCTTGAGTTAGGCTGTACAAATCTATGAATTGAGATAGCACCTTCCTTACCACAAGCGATAGCATCGATAGCGAATCTTGGTCCGTAGAACATATCACCACCAACGAAGATATCAGGAACTGTAGTCTGGAATGTAACCTTATCAGCAACTGGTGCTGGTCCTCTGAACTCAACGTCCTCACCTTCAAGTAGGTTGCCCCACTCAGTACACTGACCAACTGAAAGAAGTACATTAGAGCACTCAATTGTCATTGTGTCATTCTCATCATACTTAGGATCGAAACGACCTTCTTCGTTCTTAACCTGTGTACACTTCTTGAATACGATGCCTGTAACCTTGCCATTCTCTGTAAGAATTTCCTTAGGTCCCCAGCCACCTTGAAGAACGATTCCTTCTGACTCAGCAATCTCAATTTCCTCTGGAAGTGCTGGCATGATATCACGTGTCTCTAATGATACCTGTGTTACCTTAGAAGCTCCGCAACGTACTGCTGTACGAGATACGTCGATAGCAACGTTACCACCACCGATAACTACTGTGTCACCACTAATCTTATATGATTCATCATCAGTAACTTCATGAAGTAGGTCAACACCCTTCATAACGCCTTCAGCGTCTTCACCAGGAACACCTATTCCACGTCCGCCCTGACATCCAATTGCAATATAGAATGCCTTATAGCCTTGCTTTCTAAGCTCTGCAAGAGTTATATCCTTACCAACTTCTACACCAAGCTTAATGTCTACGCCCATCTCACGAAGAACATCTACCTCAGCCTCTACGATTTCACTCTCCATAACGAATGAAGGAATACCGTATGTAACCATTCCACCAGGCTTCTTATTCTTCTCGAATAATGTAGGCTTATAACCTCTCTCAGCTAAGTAGTAAGCACAAGAGATTCCTGCAGGACCTGCGCCGATAACAGCAATCTTCTCATCGAATTCACCAACTACCTTAGGTATAACCTTCTTAGGCACATAACGTGTATCTGCATTAAGATCACGCATTGCAACGAATTTCTTAACTTCATCAATTGCAATAGCCTCATCAACTGTTCCTCTTGTACAAGCGTCCTCACAACGACGGTTACATACGTGACCACATACTGCAGGAAGTGGATTATTCTTCTTAATGAGAGCTAGTGCCTCTGTATATTTGCCCTGTGCAGCGAGCTTTAAGTAACCCTGAACTGCGATATGTGCAGGACAAGCTGTCTTACATGGAGCTGTACCTGTCTCATGAGACTCGATACGGTTAGTATCTCTGTAATCCCAGTTCCAGTCATCTCTAGTCCATTTCTTCTCTGTAGGAAGTGGCTGCTTAGGATATTGAACCTCTGTACCATCCTTCTTACATAGCTTCTGACCAAGAGTAAGGGCACCTGCTGGACATACCTCAACACACCTTGCACAAGCTACACACTTCTCCTTCTCAACATGAGCTACATAAGCACTTCTACTCATGTTAGGAGTGTTGAATAACTGTGATGTACGAAGAGCGTAACATACATTAACATTACAGTTACAGATAGCGAAAATCTTGTCCTCACCATCGATATTAGTAATCTGATGTACGAAACCGTTCTCTTCACCCTTCTTAAATATCTCAAGGGCTTCTTCCTTAGTGATATAACGACCACCCTTGCCAGTTTCAACAACATATTCTGCCATGTCACCTACAGCAACACACCAATCGTTGAAATCATCAGCACAACCTTCGTCATATGTCATTCTAGAACGACGACATGAACATGGAGATGCAGCATATCTTCCTTCATACTTATCTAACCAGTGAGAAATGTGCTCAATAGGAATAGAAGTCTCATTCATATCAACTTCCTTCTCAACGGCGATAACGTGCATACCGATTCCAGCGCCTCCAGGAGGAACCATATGTGTAAGTCCTTCTAGTGGAAGTCTTGTCATATGCTCAAAGAACATACCAAGCTCTGGACGCTTAGCAATCATCTCCTGATTCATATTAGAGAACTCGGCAGAACCTGGTACATACATAGGAAGAACCCATCTCTTCTTATGCTCTGGATTAGGCCACTTTGGATCCAAATCCTCATAGTTCCACTCAACAATTCCAGTATATGAAATATACTCAAGCTTCTTCTCTAATTCTTCATCTGATAATCCCGAACTTGCCTTCAACTCTTCAAATGTTAATGGATGACGAATCTCCTTAAAGTTATCAGCAACCCATTTTGCCAAATCATCATCGTCATTAACAAGTGCCTTAACAGCCCAATACTCAGGATCATCCTTAGTAACCTTCTGAAGACCTAATTTAATCTTAGCTCTGTCAGTAATAATTTTACCTAATCTAGCAACGTTAGGTAACATCGGTCCACTTACGTCTGCACAATCTGGACGAAGTGGGTAATTTGGGTTAGTTCCTGCCATAAATAAATACCCTCTCTTTCTGATATTAACTTTTATAAATTTCTGCTCTGATATTATTTCATTATACGAGATAAATGTGTATAAATCAAGAAAAAGAGCAGTATATTGACATTTTTTTCACAAGACTTTAGAAGAAATACATAATCTCATCTGCACTGTCTATTATCGCCATACATGTTAGCTGTTCTAACTCTTCTCGAGGCCTAAATCCCCAGCTAACAAGAAGGCAATCCATACCCGCACATTCTGCCGTTAGAGAATCCACGCCAGAGTCTCCAACATATAAGACATCACTTGGATTAAGACTTTCATCTATATCCTTAAGAACGGCATATACGCTATCCTTCGCAGGCTTCTTCGCTCTTACCATATTGTCCCCAGCATAGGATGTAATATAACCATCGAAGAAATGCTCAACAATCTTGCCTACTGCGCCCTCTTCCTTGTTGCTTACAATCCCCACTGGAATCCCTCGCTTCTTACACTCTTCTAAGAGCTCCATCATTCCAGGATATACAGAGGAATATACATACAGATTTTCCAAATAATATTTTAGAAATGCACCGAACTGGTCTTCAAATGTCGGGCAGTCCTCTCCTCCTGGCACAGCTCTTGCCATAAGATTGCGTATGCCATTGCCAACCATATTCCTTATCTCATCAACACTGTGAGTTGGCTGATTGAATTTCTCTAAGCTGTAATTTACAGCCGCTGCAAGATCATCAATTGTATCAAGCAATGTACCGTCTAAGTCCAAGGCAAGGGCTTTATAATTATTAAGAATAGAGTCAGCACTTGCTATTCCAGACGAGCAGGCCGTTGCGCTTCCACACCTCATACCCATATAGAAGGCCTTCTTCATATTGTCAGATTCAATGTAACTATATAAGAAGCCTGCAACAACTGAATCTCCCGCACCAGTAGAATTAACAACCTCTCCCCTTGGAGGCAGGGAGCTATAGGTTTCGCCGTCTTCCGTAACCATCACGCCGCCGTTAACGCCTCGGGATACAATAACATTTCTCGCACCCATATTCTGAAGCTGCTTAGCGTAACGAATTACTTCATCATTGCTTCTAATGGTAGTCTTGAAGAGATTGCATAACTCTTCCACATTAGGCTTAACAAGAAATGGATTAGTTGTAAGGGCATCCTCTAATAGTCCACCAGCCGCATCTACGACCACCTTGGTTTCACGATATGGCAAATGTTCTATAATGCTCTTATATACACTTGTCCCTAAGCTTCTTGGAGCAGAGCCTGCAAGTACAAGAATATCGTCCTTACCAATATCTAATAGCTTATCATATAATTCCTCGAGATATTCATTCTTCATTACAGGACCGTCACCATTAATCTGGGTCTCCTTGGTCCCTGTAACCTTAATATTGATTCTGCTGCTTCCTTCACATGAAATAAAGTCGCATTTTACATCCTCTTCCCCAAGAAGACGCTCAATCTCTTCTCCTGTAAAACCAGCCTTGAAGCCAAGAGCAGTAGTCTCAATTCCTAATCTGCTAAGAAGAATAGATACATTTATTCCCTTTCCACCAGGGAATATCTCTTCAGAATTAGTCCTGTTAATCTCACCAATCTTAAGTTCTTTAATCTTAATATAATAATCCAACGATGGATTAAGAGTAACTGTATAAACCATCCCTTCTCCTTTGAATTATCAAACTCTACTTCTCAGCGATAGCTTGCAATTGCTGTATACTGCTAAGAATCTCTGTAAGATATTCTGACATCTCTCTGGTTCCATCAAGGGATTTCTTAGTAATATTCATAGTATTCTCACTATTAGCTGTAAGCTCTTCAGTATACGCACTAGTATTAGATATAGAGCCCGCAATATCTGAATTGTTCTTGTTGATATTACTTAAGTATTCGCTCTGTGTCTTAACAGCATCCGTCATTGTATTGATATTCTCATCAATTGTCTTGAACTGCTCATCAGTCTGAGTAACAATTTCATTCTGTCTTTCACTAACAGCATCTAGGTTAGATACAGCGTCGTTAACTAGTCCTGCTTCGTCAGCAAGAGTCTCTAATATACCGTTAATCTTCTCTGTGGCATTACTTGTATCACCAGATAATTTCTGAATCTCGCCAGCAACAACAGCGAATCCTTTACCCTGCTCACCAGCTCTTGCTGCCTCAATAGAAGCATTAAGTGATAACAGGTTTGTCTGTTCAGCAATATTTCTAATAATTGACAGAATCTCTTTAGCTTCCTGTAGGGACTCAACTAATGTAGCAGTTGCATCCGATACCTTCTCTTTAGACTCTGCAACAAGCTTAGTAGAATCTGATAAGTCATTAACATTTTTCATACCAAGCTGAGACAGCTCGTGAGTATCAGCAAATCTCTCTTGTATCTCTTTACTAATATTAGTTAAGGCATCTAACTCATCACTAATTCCATTGCTCATAACAAGCTGAGTCTGAATTGTCTCTGCAACATCGCTTGTACCAGTTGCAATCTCTTCAATAGACAGCTGAGCTGACTCTGACTGAGATTCAATATCCTTAGCCTTACCATCAATATCCTCTACACGAGTACTAAGAGCTTCTGTTGCTTCCTTAATTGCGTTAAGTACTTCAACGGACTTCTTATTCTGCTCCTCAATCTGAGCCATTCTCTTTCTGTTGATATCCTGAATAATCCTAATAGAAATTAGAGATAGAATTCCCACAATCAGGGTTGCTAATAACTGTATCTCATAGTTAGCAATATCATCTGCACTCGTTGCGCCAAACATCACGATTTTGACAAGAACTGATACAACATTAATTGAGAAGAACACAATGAAGAATTGCAATAATACCTTGAAATCACTATATGTTAGAATTACCGCTAATACCGGGAACAGATACACAAATGTAAGCGGTGTGTCACCCGTAATCAAAACATAGCCAAATAGTACTCCATATCCATAAACTATTATGTAGGCTAAGCTCTTACTATCCGGATTCTTGCTCTTCATAATGATTCCAATTACAAATGGAATGAATGCACAGGCCAATAATATAATGAAATATACTATTGTTCTCTCTCCCTTGATAACCTCAAGTAGATAAGCTAGCGCAATTACACCTAAGACTGCACCCCAGCCTCCTAGCGCGAATCCATTGATTCTTGCCATGTCAGTTTTTTGTTTCTTTGGACTTTTCATAATTATAACCCCTCCATGATTATTAAGAATGAATTTAATAATGCACCTTTTCCAAACAAAGTCCCTTAGCAGGCGCAGTGCCTGGAGCGATGCTTCTGTCCCTTGCTTCTAGTATACTTTTGACTTCCTCAGGCTCTATTTCCCCTCGTCCAACTGCAATGAGGGTTCCAGTCATTATCCTTACCATATATTGTAAGAATCCTGTTCCATTATAGTAAATGTATATATAACCCTTAGAGGTCTTAATATCAATGCTGTTAATTCTTCTTACGGTAGACTTCTTCATCTTGGGATTGCCGCAGAAGCTCTTGAAATCATGTTCACCAATTAGATTCTCGCTAGCCTTCTTCATGGCGTCAATATCTAATTGCTCTTCTATAAATGTATAATATTTCCTATTAAATACAGGTTTAACTTTGCCATTAAATATTGTATAGCAATAAGTCTTGCCCTTGGCATTATATCTTGCATGGAATCTGTCCGCCGCAAGACTTACCTTGGTTACTGCAATATCATCTGGCAGATATCTATTGAGATACTCTCGTATCTCTTCTTCACTCATGTCTATACCCAGATGAACGTTAGCAATCATTGCCTTGGCGTGAACACCTGCATCTGTCCTTCCAGCGCCAATAATCTCTATATCTTCATCACACATTCGAGAAAGCACATTTTCTAGCTTGCCCTGTATAGTCTCCCTGTTGGGCTGACGCTCCCAACCACTATATCTCGTTCCATCATAGCTTATTTTAAGTTTGTAATTGCGCTTTACTCTTTTTTCGCCCATGTGTCTATTATTACATTTTTTTCATTACTTTTCCACAGAAAACTACTATTTATTATATATTTTACATATAGTTTGAATAGACTATTACTTAAATATCTGCATTATTTACCTCAGATAATGCTATATAATGTCCTTGTTTGATTGAAATTAAGTATGTAATGAGGAATATAAATATATTATGAACAACTCAAATGACGCTGTAAAAAACAACCCCCTATACTACGAAGGTATAGGTAAGCTTCTTACAAAATTTGCCGTTCCAAGCATTATTGCCATGCTTGTTACTTCTCTATATAACATCGTTGACCAGCTATTTATTGGACAATTTGTAGGCGAATTAGGCAACGCCGCAACTAATATCGTATTTCCACTTACCATGTGCTGCCTTAGTATTGCACTACTATTCGGTATAGGTAGTTCTTCTGCATTTAACCTAGCCCAAGGTCGTGGTGAAATCGACAAATCTGCCTATTATATAGGATGTGCCATCACATCAATGATTCTAATAGGTGTAGTAATTGGTCTATCGTGCTTTATATTCACTGACCCTATCCTAAGATTCTTAGGCTCTCCTGACAGTGTAATGGAATATGGTCACACATACCTTGGTATTACAGCAATTGGCTTTCCATTTCTTATACTTCAGGCAGGAGGCGGTCACTTAGTAAGAGCAGACGGCAGCCCTAATATTACTATGACAATTAATATTGTGGGTGCTGTTATTAATATCGCTTTAGACGCTTTATTCGTTGTATATTTCGGAATGGGAATGGCCGGAGCCGCTATTGCAACAGTAATCGGACAGGCTGTCTCATCCCTTATTGTTGTTGTATATATGTTCCATTTTAAGTCGGTAAAGCTTAAGCTAAAGAACTTCGTACCAAAATGGTTCTCATTCAAGGAAAGCTGCGCACTTGGCGCTGCACCATTCTTCAACCAGATGGCAATGATGACAACTCAGATTATCTTCAATAACAGCTTAAAGCATTACGGTGCCATGAGTGAATATGGTGACGCAATCCCTATTGCCGTTGCAGGTATCGTTATCAAATGTATGCAGCTTTTATTTGGCATTATAATTGGAATAGCTCAAGGTCTCCAGCCTATCGCCAGCTTTAATTACGGAGCCCAGAATTACGAGAGAGTTAAGCGAGGCTATACCCTTGCAACAAAAGCAGGCGCAGTTGTATCAATTGTAGGATTCTTAATCTTCCAAATATTCCCTGCAGAGATTATAAGCATGTTCGGTCAGGGCTCTGAAATGTACATGCAATTCGGTGTGAAATTCTCTCGAATTACACTATTTATGATGTGTATGATTTTCGTACAGCCTATAACCTCTAACTTCTTTACAGCTATAGGCAAGCCTAAGAAGGGTATATTCTTAAGCCTAACGAGACAATTCATATTCCTGATACCACTTATTATTGCTTTGCCACTAATCTTCGGCTTCGAGGGACTGCTCTACGCTCAGCCTATTGCTGATTCACTTGCATGCGCAATCTGTATAGTAATGGCAGTACGTGAGTTTAGAAAGCCAGAATATACAAATGCAGCGCACTTCTTTATATTTAAACGCAAAAATAATTCCTAATTTAATTTTTACATATTTTTCTCAAATAATGCAGCTTGTCCTGCCTGTAGGTGGACAAGCATCATTCCGTTCTTAACTGGAATGCGAACAGGCATTATAGAGTATCCATTTGAAGTTGTAACCATAGAAAGCGTCATCTCACACTCTAATGGCACGTCTGCTTTCCATACTGGAATCTCAACCTCTATATAATGATTACTTCCATTTACCACTATTACACATTTCTGCTCTCTGTTGAATCTTCCATAAGACACATAATCTCTATCACACTTAAGGAACACGAAGGAACCTCTCTTAAGAGCAGAGGACTTCTTGTGCTCACTAATCATATCACGATGAAAATCAATTAATGCATAGTCCATATTATCCCAAGGGAATGTACGCCTGTTATCAGGGTCAGTAAAGCCACATAGTCCTACTTCGTCTCCATAATACAAGGTAGGTGCACCAGGCCATGTCATCTGCATAAGAACAGCAGCCTTAAGAAGCCCCGTATCCACGTTTTCTGAAGCTGCACTACTTCCAAGCTCCCCAACACGACCAACCTTATGATTCGTTCTGGTTAAGAATCTTGAATGGTCGTGATTAGACAACTGATTCATGGCACTATATAGTGATGGGGTCAAAAATCTTGACATATAATGCCTCATAGCTGCCTCGAATCTTCCTCCATCACCTATTGCTCCCTCATCGAAGGCGTCAGAATGCTTCTCCATTCCAGTTAAGAAATAGGTTACAGGCTCCATAAAGGCATCATAATTCATTACTGTATCCCATTGATCGCCGCTAAGCCATGCCGAAGCATCGCCATAATGCTCTGCAAGAATAACAGCATTAGGATTGGCCTCTTTAACTGCATCCCTGAAGGCGCGCCAGAACTTGTGGTTGAACTCCTCGCTATGTCCAAGGTCAGCCGCCACATCTAATCTCCATCCATCGCATAGATATGGGGCCGAAACCCATTTTCTACCTATATCTAATATATAATTACATAATTTCTCAGAATTCTCGTAGTTAAGCTTTGGAAGGGTGTCGTGTCCCCACCAGCCATCATAATGGCTATTATATGGCCAGGAGCCATCCTCATTGAAGCCAAAATATTCTTTATAAGGGCTATATTCGCTAATATAAGCACCTTTGTCATATCCAAGCTGATTCTCGTAGAGCCTCTCCTTATCCATCCATTTATTGAAGGAGCCACAATGATTAAATACACCGTCTAATATGACTCTAATGCCCTTCTCATGGGCCTCAGTTACGAATTCAGCGAAGAACTTGTTAGAAGCGTCAAGATTGGCCTTATTAGTCACCCTGGAAATGTATTTCGTTGCCTTGCTGTTGTCAGTCTCCCCTTCAGGAAGCACATTTCCCTCATCCACAACAATCTTGCCATAATGAGGGTCAATATAGTCGTAATCCTGTGTATCATACTTATGATTAGATGGAGATACGAATAGGGGATTAAAATATATAACCTCAACACCCATGCTCTTGAGATAGCCAAGCTTTTGTCTTACTCCCTCTAAATCTCCACCATAGAATTTGCACACATCAAAGCTGTCTGGGTTCTGCTTCCAGTCACTAACCTTGGTAGAAGGCATTGATATATAGTAGTATTCCCCAGTTTCAACATCGTTAGTTGGGTCACCATTATTAAAGCGGTCCACAAGAATCTGATACATTACAGCACCCTTCACCCATTCTGGTGTGTCAAAGCCTGGAACAATCATGAATTTATAATCCCAGCGCATATCATCGCTTACGCCATATCTGTCAAGATAGACCCTCTCGCCATCCTGCTCTATCTGGAAAATGTACTTAAAAGGCGCATCGTTAACCTTCACATGGACCTGGTAATAATCAAATACGTCTCCTGCTTCATCTAATTCCATAGGAAAGCTATATTCAGGAGTGCGAAGTACGACCTTCGCTTCGCTTCCATGGGCCACTCTCACTCTGATCTTAACACGATCACCAGCCTTAGGCTCCCAAGGGCTCCTGAATTCCATTGTACCGTCACTAAATATCGCTTCTCTGTTCATTCTATTCCTCTCGGTGTGTTTTTTACTTGGCAAGACATAGCTATAATTGTCTGCTTAGCGATTTTCCCCATGAGCGGGCAGATAATTATAGCTATGTCTATCAATAATTCTCGACGCAAGGTGTCTACATAAAGTAAAAAAGACAGCTCGCGCTGTCCTTTTTAGGAGAAGGTATTTTTACTATGGGGTTAGTAAAAATTAATATAATGTATTGGGGGTTTTTACGATACTTATTATACAAGCGGGGCATATATAAGTGTTCACAAATATAACAAAAACCTCTGTCGAGTTTTGTGCTATATGCACAAAAACACCCTAATACATATATAAACTTCCCTTAAAACAGCGCTTCAAACTCTTCTCTTGTAATCTTTTCCTTCTCTATAAGAAGGTCTGCGCAGGAATGAAGCACATTTTCATTCTCTCTAAGAATATTCTCTGCACGCTTATAGCACGAATCAACGATAGAATGTACTTCCTCATCAATAATGGCTGCTGTCTGTTCAGAATAGCCCTTTTGATGAGCCAGGTCTCTACCTATAAATACTTCTTCCTGATTATCATCAAGATTAATCATACCAATCTTGTCTGACATACCGTATTTTACAACCATATTCTTAGCCATTGCTGTTGCCTGCTTAATATCCTGCGATGCACCTGTGGTAATATCGTCGAATATTATTGCTTCAGCAATTCTACCTCCAAGGGCTGCTGTAATCTCTTGAAGCAGCCTTCCCTTGGTCATATGCATCCTGTCCTTCTCAGGTAGTGGCATTGTGTATCCTGCTGCGCCAATACCTGTAGGAATAATAGATACAGTATATACAGGGCCCACATCAGGCAGCACATGGAATAATATGGCATGTCCTGCCTCGTGATAAGCCGTAATCTTCTTATCCTCGTCTGATATAATCTTGCTCTTCTTCTCAGTACCTAAACCTACTTTAACAAAGGACTTCCTTATATCTTCCTGTACGATGTACTTTCTATCCTCTTTTGCAGCTCTAATTGCTGCTTCGTTAACAAGATTCTCAAGGTCTGCCCCTGTAAATCCAGCTGTTGTCTGAGCTATCTGCTTAAGGTCAACATCATCGCCAATTGCCTTCTTACGACAATGTACCTCTAATATTTCCTCACGACCTCTAACATCAGGCGGTCCAACAACAACCTTTCTATCGAATCTTCCTGGTCGCAAAATAGCAGGGTCTAGGATATCAACTCTGTTAGTTGCAGCCATTACGATTATTCCCTGGTTAACGGCGAATCCGTCCATCTCTACAAGCATCTGATTAAGAGTCTGCTCTCTTTCATCATGGCCACCGCCCATTCCAGTTCCACGTCGTCTTGCAACTGCATCAATCTCGTCTATAAATACGATACATGGTGAATTCTTCTTAGCTTCGTCGAACAAATCTCTTACACGGGAAGCTCCCACACCAACAAACATTTCCACGAAATCGGAACCAGAAATGCTAAAGAATGGTACGCCTGCCTCACCAGCAATCGCCTTGGCAAGCAAAGTCTTACCTGTACCAGGAGGTCCCTCAAGAAGAATACCTGTAGGAATTCTAGCGCCAATGGCTGTGTATTTGCCAGGATCCTTTAGGAAATCAACAACCTCTGCCAATTCTTCCTTCTCTTCTATAAGACCTGCAACATCCTCAAATCCTATATCAATATCTTCCTTGTTGGTCATTCTTGCTCTACTCTTACCAAAATTCATCATTTTGGCATTGGCGCCACCTGCGCCGCCTCCCTGGCCGCGAAACATAACGAAGATTAGTATAAATATAGCAACGATTGACAATATTGGAACTATCATTCCAAGCCATTCGTCTCTTGGAACATCAGACACCTTATAATCCTTGAAATTCTTAGCGTCTAGCTCCTTCTGAAAATCGTTAACATCAGACACGTACAAGGTCTGGGCCTTATCTCCGTTCTTGAATGTCACTGTAGCAGTACCCGTTGGAACTGTACTGTTTTGCTTAATCATAATTGATGAAACCGTATCTTCCGCCATAGCTTTATATAGGGAATCTTTGCTATATGTTACTGGCGTCTGACGCGATAGCAGGAACCATCCCACCACAATCATCACGATTATAATAATGTATAGCCACAAGCTACCTAACGGTCTCCTTGGTCTATTCTCATCCATATAATATCCTCTTTTCTAATTATTTATATTATGTCTCAACCACTCCAATGTAAGGCAAATTCCTGTACCTTTGGTCCCAGTCAAGCCCATAGCCTACTATGAATTTGTCAGGAACAGAAAATCCCACATAATCAATGTCTACTTCAACCTCTCTTCTGTCAGGCTTGTCAAGCAGACTACATATCTTAACGCTCTTAGACTTTCTATGCTCGAATATATCTCTAAGGGTTGATAAGGTATTACCCGTATCAACAATATCTTCAACAATTATCACATTCTTGTCTCGAACAGAAAGCTCGATATCCTTAATAATCCTAACCTCACCAGAGGATACCGTTCCTGCACCGTAGCTGGATACCTGCATAAAATCTATTGTAACAGGCGCCTTTATCCTCTTCGCTAGTTCGCACGCGAAAAATGCTGCTCCTCGAAGGATACACACAATGAAAATCTCTTCCCCCTTGTAATCCTCATCTATCTTAGCCGCTAACTCCTTAATTCGACTGTCAACATCTTCTTCCTTAATCATCTGAGTGACTTTTCCGCTCATTTACTACTCCTTTAACTAATAATATCAACATCTATCCTAAGAACTACTTTCGTTTCATCATCTACCTTGTAGGCCTCACTAATCCTGTGCCCTACAACATACATTACATGATGCCCATCACATATAAGCAACTCTTTGTCCCTTATGTGAGACGGAATCTTCTCATCAATCATATATCTGCTAATAGACTTCTTAGAGCCCTTGCTGTTTATTACAATATAGTCTTCCCTTTGTCTATTCCTTACGCAGACACCATCTATAATTTTATCATAATCAAGTACTTTAGTATAGTTCTTTGGTTCTATTTCTGTTTCACTTTCTTTCGGCTTCAATTCGAGCTTAAGCCACACATCGTCCCACTCAATAATTTCCTTATCACCTACTTTGTGTAGATTAAGGATCTTGTTGATGCTCTCTGGCGCCTCCCCCGTCTCCCCCTTGCTATGTAGCTCAATATAGTCATAATCTGCCCTGACAATCATGTTATATGGTAAATGTGTTTGACGGCCTGCTGTTCCATTTAACATATCTAACACCTGATCTACGTGAGTAGCCGCAATATCCTTCTTAGAACCTGCAAATTCACATAGATATTTATATGCCACGCTTTGGACGATAATTAATTCTTCATTTAATATATCACGAGAGAGCCTGTTATCAGATACGTACTTGTGATATGCCTTGTCAGCCTGGCTATTAATATAGTCAACTGCTCTTCTTTGCATATTAGTGAGTTCTGATATATGCTCAATCGCCTTCGGATTAAGCTCTCTTAGCTTCGGAATAATGTTATGTCTGATATTATTCCTTGTGTATGTACTGTCCTCGTTAGTGGAATCAGTCCTGTAGGACTGATTATTATCAGATAAAAATTTCTCAATATCTGCTCTGCTACAATCTAATAGGGGTCTAATGTATTTACCCCTTTTTATACTTATACCTGTCAGGCCCTCAATTCCTGAGCCCCTAATCATATTGAAAATAAGCGTCTCCGCGTTATCTTCCATATTGTGAGCAATGGCAATCTTGCCTTCATATCCCTCGAATATATTGTAGCGAAGCTCTCTTGCAGCCTCCTCTAAGGACATGGAATTCTTCTCGGAATACTCTGTAGCCTTAACCGAATGCATATGAAGCTTAATATTCATAGAATCACATAGCTTCTCCACGAAGCTTGCGTCCTCTATACTTTCCTCTCCTCTGATTCCATGCTCTACATGAATCGCCTCAAGGTCAAATCCCAATTCATCCTTAATACTATTAAGCACAATAAGAAGGCACACCGAATCTGCGCCTCCAGATACAGCGGCGAATACCTTATCGCCTCTGTCAATCATTTTGTTGTTAATAATGGTATCTTTTACTGTAGAAATCATAGATTAATTATATCAAAAAGAAGCTGAAAATACACAAAAAGCGCACAAAAACTACAAGTGTCGTGCGCTTAATTATTTCTCACGGAAAATAATCTCATCCTCTTTCACGAGCCCAAGCTTATTCTTAGCCGTATTCTCAACATATTCAGATGTCTGTGTGTACCGTTCTTTGTCGCTTAACTCCTGAGATACCTGTTGCTCCTTCTCTAGTTCAGCCATCTTCTTAGCCTCAACGTCCTTTAAGGCCAAATCCTTCCTTATTAGGATAATCATGGCAACTGTCATAACTACAACTAGAAACAACACGATAATCACAAAAGAAATACGACCATTCAGAGCCCGCCTCTTCTTCGGTCTAGACATGGTTAATCTCCTTAATTATCATTCAATAATTGATTTTTAATGATTCGCTATTCAAAGCTACACAATATCTTGTGCTATCACACCTTCGACAAATACTACAAAGCGGCAACTTAAAATATCTGTCATCTTCTATATCGGAAGATTTATTAAATACTTTATAGTTATTTTTAAAATTTTTTAACTTTTTTACAATTTAAGTTTCAAATGCCCGAAAAAAAGACATTTTAATCGCTTTCGGGTATTTGGAACTTAAATAATAAATTAGATTAGCTAATGTATTCAAATAAATCTTTGGCTTCTTCCTTCTTGGTAGTATCCTGAATATCAAGGACTCTCACCTTAACAGATTTGTTACCGAATTCAATTTCAATTATATCCCCAACCTTAACCTTGGTAGAAGATTTCGCCACCTTGTCATTTATTTTGACACGCCCTGCGTCACAGGCTTCCTGGGCAATTGTTCTTCTTTTTATTAGTCTGCTTACCTTAAGATATTTATCTAGTCTCATAAATATTTCCTTTGCTTAAATAGTATCTACAAAAAAACCCAAGACATTTAATGCCTTGGGTCGAAAATTCTGTTCAAAAAAGAATTACTTATTTACAGCATCCTTTAAAGCTTTACCAGCCTTGAACTTAGGTGCCTTTGAAGCTGCGATCTTCATCTCTTCACCTGTTCTAGGATTTCTACCTGTACGTGCAGCTCTTTCAGAAACTTCGAAAGTACCAAATCCAACTAATTGAATCTTCTCACCCTTCTTAAGCTCTTCAGCAACAACCTCTGTAAAAGCCTTTAATGAAGCTTCTAAGTCTTTCTTAGTTAATCCAGTTTTGTCAACCATAGCTGCAACTAATTCTGTTTTGTTCATAGTTTCTTCCTCCTCGAGAATATTATTTAATAATCATTAGGTTCATCCCTAAACAATTTACAACATCATTTATACTGTTTTTGCACCACTTTGTCAAGGAAAAATCCCATAATTTCAATGAATTTTTTATGTACTTGAATTATTACCCGTAATTGTACTTATCATATTAGACAAAGTAGACAAATAATCCACGTCATTACTTACAGCAGAGGAGCTATTAGTAGCATTCGTAGTATTCTTCTTGCTCTTGCTAACAGTAGTAGTATTATTGCTCGGCGTTGATGATTCGTCTGACATATCTATAGCAATCTTCGCACTCGGAGAGTTAACATACAAGGTTCTGCTCCAGTCGTTGTAGCCAGTAGCTGTAACCTTAACATGATGCATTCCATAAGGAACAACCTGAGGTTCATTAGGATTCACCTGATTGCCATCAAGGAACACCGCCACGCCAGGTGTAGCCGATACAAAAGTAATCTGAGAGGTCTTAGGTCCGCCTCTTTGAATTTCACCCAAATCAATAACAGATATTTCACCCTTAGTCACATTACATTGTACAGTTCCACCAAAGCCATTGTTAGCAACAGTTACATTATATGTACCCTCTGGCACCTCAACTAGAATATCAGGCGTAATTTTAGCGAAGATATTGCTTCCTATCTGCACCATACTTCCAATAAAGTTCTCAGAATTAATAAATTGAATATATCCATGGCCTGTAGTTACTGCAATAGACAGGATATTATTATCTTTACCAACAACTGTAAGTGTGTCGCTCTTTCCAACAGAAAGTATTGATATGGACTGGGCACCAGAATATACGCATATATTGTCGTTAAACTGATATTCTGCGCTTCCTATTGTCATTTTGTGATTCTCAGGGCTGATGGTGTAATTAGTAACTCCATCCTGCTTCCATGTCTTATCTGACATCTTCACAACGCTTAAGGCATTAGTAGGAAGCTTGTCTCCTAGCACAACTGCAGTTCCTGGTGTAAAGTTAAGAGAGCTGCTTTCCTGTCCGTATTTGTCTAGAAATCTAGTGGCAAGGCTATATTTATACCTCATAACACGATTAGTCACTATATTGTAGACAGTAATGTTCTCTTCAAGCATATTCAGTTCTTGTATTATGCATATATTATTGTCAGTCTTATCTGAAGAAGTGGAGTTGCCTTCCGTCGGTAGCGCTTTAGATTTGCCAAAATGTGCATCGCTTTCGCCACATCCCGCAAGACATGTCACACCTATTATCAGCAACAAAACAATACATGTTAAGTTCTTGATTATAGATTTAACTCTCATGCTGTTTCCTCTTTAATAATAGCTTTGTAGCCCGTTCCTTAAGATACTGTTCTTCATTATGGGAAGGATTGTAAAGCACATCCTCAAATAGTTCCTGTAGTATATCACCAATATCAGGACCTTGTCTAACTCCCATTTCAATCAAATCCTTACCTGATATCTTCATATCAGCTATTCTAAGACACTGGCCCTTATTAACAATGTCATTGTACATAGCTTCAAAATCATCAATATACTTAAGCTTTTCTTCTCTTTTATACATAGATTGAGCTAAGGTATCCGCCCTTTTTACAGCGAAAATATTAGGAAATGCCTCAAGTCCAGTCTCAACAATACATTTTCTAACTTTCTTCTCCTTGAGAACAGGTCTTTCATCATGGAACCTTACCAGGTTAACTACCTTCTTCCTGGTATCATTGTCCAGCTTAAGGCTACGAAGAGTCTTATTAGCCATTTGGGCACCAACAATCTGATGGTTGTAGAAATGATCATATCCCTCCTCATCCTGAGACTTAGTAGAAGGCTTACCCATATCATGAAGAAGCATTGTAAGACGAAGAATCCGGTCACTTTCTATATTCTCCATGGCATGTATGGTGTGCTCACCTACATTATACATATGATGCTTGCTATTTTGCTCGCAGGCCATCATTTCATCAAATTCTGGCAGAATGTATTTTGTTAATCCAAGATTATATAATTCCCTTATGTGCCCCGGATTATCAGATTCTATTAGCTTTAGAATCTCGTCTCTTATCCTCTCACAGCTTATATTCTTAATTGTAGGAGCAAGCTTAATAATAGCTTCCCTGGTATCAGGATGAATAGTGAACCCAAGCTGCGCCGAGAACCTGACAGCTCTTAGCATTCTAAGGGCATCTTCTTCAAACCTCTTAACTGGGTCCCCTACGCATCTAATGATTCCGTCCTCAAGATCCTTTTCGCCACCATATTCATCCACAAGGCCATCCCTGTCATTATAAGCCATTGCATTAATTGTAAAATCACGCCTTAACAAATCTTCGCTAAGATTTCTGGTAAATTTAACATCTCTCGGATGTCTGCTATCCAAGTATTCCCCATCAATTCGATAGGTAGTTACCTCATAGCCCTTGCCCTTCATAAGCACTGTAACAGTGCCATGCTCTATTCCAGTGTCTACAGTTCTGTTAAATATTGATTTAATTTCATCAGGAAGGGCGCTGGTAGTAATGTCCCAGTCCTCTGGACTACGTCCTAATATAGTGTCGCGGACAGCGCCGCCTACTGCGTAGGCTTCGTGTCCGCGTTCATTTAGAAGTTTAATTATACAGCTTACCTCTTTCGGTAATTCCATCTTATTACAACTCATATATCATTCCTTATATCAGAATTTAATAAGCTTTTCCCCAGTATACCAGCTTCTTAGCTGGCTTTCCGCAGCATACACATTTGCTGTCTATTTCTTCCTGCTCGAAAGGCATACATCTACTTGTTGCAGTTGTATCCTCCTTAATCTTCTCCTCGCATTCTACATTGCCGCACCACATACCTCTGATAAATCCAGGCTTCTCTTCTACGGCCTTAACAAATTCCTCGTAATTATGAGCATCGCTAATATGTGAATCTAAGTATTCCTTGGCCTTGTTATACATATCCTGCTGCATTGTCTTCATAAGGGTCTCAACAGTTGATACAACGTCCTCTAGCTTACAATCAACCTTTTCTCTTGTGTCTCTGCGTACAATTACACATTTGCCAGCTTCTATATCCTTAGGTCCAATCTCAATTCTTAAGGCAACGCCACACATCTCAGCCTCTGAGAACTTCCATCCAGGACTCTTGTCAGAGTCGTCAATTGTGGCCCTGATATCAGCATCAAGCAGTGTATTATGTAGCTCCCTAGCCTTATCAAGCACGCCATCCTTCTTCTGCTGGATTGGAATAACGCATACCTGTGTAGGCGCAATCATTGGAGGCAGGCAAAGACCTGCGTCATCACTGTGTACCATAATAATAGCGCCAATTAGTCTTGTAGATACGCCCCAGGAAGTCTGATGAGCGTATTGCAGCTGATTATTATTATCTGTATACTGTATGCCAAATGCCTTGGCAAAGCCATCTCCGAAGTTGTGGCTTGTACCTGACTGAAGAGCCTTACCATCAGGCATAAGAGCCTCAATAGTATATGTTGACTCTGCTCCTGCGAACTTCTCCTTGTCAGTCTTCTTGCCCTTAACCATAGGAATTGCAAGAACTTCACTGGCAAAATCAGCATACACATTAAGCATCTGAATTGTTCTCTCCTCAGCATCCTCATGTGTTGCATGAACAGTATGTCCCTCCTGCCATAAGAACTCTGATGAACGAAGGAATGGCCTTGTAGTCTTCTCCCATCTTACAACAGAGCACCACTGGTTGTAGCATTTAGGCAAGTCTCTATATGAATGAATAATGTCCTTATATAAATCGCAAAATAGCGTCTCAGAAGTAGGGCGAACGCATAGTCTCTCCTGTAACTCTTCTGCACCACCATGAGTTACCCAGGCAACCTCGGGAGCAAATCCCTCCACGTGATCCTTTTCCTTTTGTAGCAGGCTCTCTGGGATAAATAGTGGCATATAAACATTTTCCACACCAGTCTTCTTGAATCTCTTATCAAGAATGTGCTGTATATTCTCCCAAATAGCGTATCCTCTAGGCTTAAGAATCATACAACCCTTGACAGAAGAATAGTCCATAAGCTCTGCCTTCTTCACAACGTCAGTGTACCACTGTGTATAATCCTCTTCCCTGGATGTAATCTCTTCAACGAATTTCTTATTATTAGACATCTTAATCTCCTTATATCCAAAAATCTTAATCTATATTAGCATTTTACATAGTTTAGTGCAAGAAAAGTGGCGCTATTAACTCACTTTCTCTACTGAATATACATGCGTCTTGCAACCTCAAGGGCAACGAAGGAATAATCATCCTTAATATCAGCTTCCTGCCCCTCAATTACCTTGTTATTAAGCCGCACGAGATAATCTATTATCTTATCATAATCTCTGATGGTTGATATTATGTCATCAAGTCCCATTTCTCTCTCAAGTCCTGCTATTGCAATTGCCTGCATGCATATATGAAGCTCCCCTGTTATATCAGAAGCCTCCATCATCATATCGGGCCTTGCTTTCTTTGCTTCTAGGAAATACTTTTTGGCCCCGTCCACGTCTCCAGCGGCGAAGTATTCCCTAAGCTTTGCTCTTACAGCCTTAATCTCTATTTTCTCACCAACTATTCCAACCTTCAGCTCCTTGGCAGCAAGCTTATTATGCTTAACCCATAAAAACCATAGAAATTCCGATATGAAGCCAAATATCCGCCTGTGATAGGAGTTCTCTTCTTCTATAACAATCCTGTCTTCTAGGGTAAAAAGTATATCAAATAGCCATTTTGCATATTCATCAAATAGCGGCTTTTCGCATATTAGAATATTCCCAAAATACGTGTGTTTATCATTAACAAGCCTGTCATAGTCCGCTAGGTAATCCGGATAAATGTCCTGAATCACCTTCCTTGTTTCATCAAGGTAATAGGGCTTATGATTCTCTGAAAAACCATAATAATAGGTATAATTCAAATCAAGACATTTGCTTGTAATACAATCATATTCCTTAAGATAGTTAATAATCTGCTCTTTACTTAGAATATTCTCGTCATCGTCAATCAGATATCTTCTGTAATGGCAACAGCCCACAATATCCATATCAGTAACATTCCTATACACCCAGTACAGCCCCGTCAGCTCGCTATAATAACAGTTCTTATGGGATATATTGTCACCGCTGTCATCTCTTATATAACCATATGTGTCTTCTTTACCATGCGCACCCACAAATAAAGGTTTGTATAAGTCTATGTGAGACTCATCAAACCTCTTGTGCGTCATTGCATATATGCAAACCTTCTTATCCATGCTACCTCTGCAAAATGTTATATTACCATTTAACAACTAGATTCTAAAGCGATATCCCAACCCCCATATTGTTTCAACATACTGTGGCTTGGAAGAATCTAATTCTATCTTCTCTCTTACCTTCTTAATGTGAACAGTTACTGTTGAGATGTCTCCACAGGAATCCTGTCCCCATATTGCTTCGAAAAGCTCTTCCTTGGAAATAACCTTATTAGGATTCTTCACCATATATAATAACAGGTCATATTCTCTTGTAGAAAACTGTATTTCTTCCCCATCAACTTTGACAATTCGACTATCCTCATCTATCTGCAGGCCACGAATTTCTATTAGCTTCTTCCTCTTAGCAGAATTACTGGATATAAGTCGCTCGAACCTGTTAAGATGCGCCTTTACTCTTGCCACAAGCTCACCAGGAGAGAAGGGCTTAGTAATGTAGTCATCGGCTCCCATTCCAAGACCGTTAATCTTGTCAATATCATCCTTCTTGGCAGAAACCATGAGTATTGGTGTGTTCTTGACTTCTCTAATCCTCTTACATATTTCAAATCCGTCAACATCAGGCAACATTAAATCAAGAATAAACAAATCAAAATCCTCTTCTAATGCCCTTTTTAAGCCCTCTGAGCCCTTATTTTCCAGCACAACCTGAAATCCACTGGCCTCGAGATAGTCCTTTTCTAAATTCGCTATTGCCTCATCATCCTCAACAATCAATATTTTCTGCATCAAATACTCCTTATTTCTTAGGCTTGTACTTCTTAAGCACGAAGCTCATTGTTGTTCCCTTGCCTTCAATACTGGAAACCCAGATTCTGCCACCATGGTCTTCTACAATCCTCTTAACAATGGACAGCCCTATTCCACTTCCGCCGGCAGACATACTTCTGGCTCTGTCACCCCTATATGTACGGTCGAATACATAAGGCAAATCATCCTTGGCAATACCAACACCATTATCCTTAATATCCACCTGAACATAGTCACCTGCATCATGCATCGCAAATACAATCTTAAGGTCATTATCCCCTTTGTATTTTACAGAATTACCCACAATATTGTTAATAACCCTGCCAAGCTGCTCCCTGTCAATAACACAGACCACATCAGGGTCGAGATAATTAACATATTGAATCTCTATTCCTTTATTGGACAAATCCATACTTATATCACATGTATAATCCTGAAAATAGTCTGACACGTTGACTTTCTGGAAATTATAAGGAATTCTACTGGTATCTAGATTGCTATATAATGTAAGCTCATTGATTAGAGTATCCATTTCTATAGCCTTATTAAGAATGGTTCTAACATACTCCTCCTGCTTCTTAGGACTATTAGCCACGCCGTCTAACAAGCCCTCTGAATAGCCCTTTATGGCCGTAATAGGCGTCTTTAGGTCATGGGCAATATTGGAAATGAGCATTTTCTGCTCCGCTTCATTTCGCACACGGTCTGTGGCACTAGTCTTAAGACGAAGCCTCATCTCTTCAAATGTATTACAAAGCTCACTAAGCTCGTCTGCGCCGTCACTTGATATTGTAAATTCAAGATCTCCGTCCTTAATACATTTTGCAGCCTTGGTAAGCTTCTTAATATTAGGCACAAAGCCCTTATATATCCACAGAATAAGTATGGTAGCTGTAAGAATTAGTATTAAAGCACCTGATATTACTGCATCAACAGATAAGCCACTAAGATGCTCCTTGAGACGTACAAAAGTGTCACTTGGAATAAAATTGGAGAATCCTAGCAGCATATATGCGGTAAATACCGTTACGATTGGTATAAATATAATTATACAAAATGCTAATACAAGTCTTGTTCTTATCTTCATAAATTAAGCGTTCTTAAGTATATCTACCTTGTCTAATTTCTCCCATGGAAGATCAATATCCGTTCTACCGAAATGACCATAGGAAGCTGTCTTTCTATAAATAGGTCTTCTTAAGTCTAACATTTTAATAATGCCTGCGGGTCTTAGGTCGAAATTATCTCTAACAATCTCTACAAGCTCTTCATCTGACTTCTTACCTGTACCAAATGTGTCAACCATAATTGAAGTTGGCTCTGCAACACCAATTGCATAGCTTAGCTGGATCTCACATTTGTCAGCAAGTCCTGCTGCAACAATATTCTTAGCAACATATCTTGCTGCATAAGCTGCTGAACGGTCAACCTTGGTACAATCCTTTCCGGAGAAAGCTCCGCCGCCATGACGAGCCATTCCGCCATAAGTATCAACAATAATCTTACGTCCTGTAAGACCAGCATCTCCATGAGGTCCACCTATTACGAATCGGCCTGTAGGATTGATGAAGAACTTGGTCTTATCGTCTACCATTTCCTGTGGAAGAATTGGGTCAAATACATATTTCTTAATATCCTTATGAATCTGCTCCTGAGTTACATCATCGCTATGCTGGGTTGAGAGAACAACTGCCTCTAATCTCTTAGGCTTGCCTGTCTCATCATATTCAACAGACACCTGTGTCTTACCATCAGGTCTAAGGTATGGTAATGTACCATCCTTTCTAACCTTGGCAAGCTGAAGGGATAGCTTATGAGCTAAGTCAATTGGATATGGCATATATGCCTCTGTCTCGTTAGTAGCATATCCGAACATCATTCCCTGGTCGCCAGCACCTGTGTCTAAATCATCGTTAAGAGAGCCTTCTTTGGCTTCAAGTGCCTTATCAACACCCATTGCAATATCAGCCGACTGCTTATCAAGAGCTACCATAACAGCACAGGAATTGCCATCAAGTCCCTTGGCGCCGTCATCATAACCTATCTCAAGTACAGTATCTCTAACAATCTTAGGTATATCAAGGTTAGCCTTAGTAGTAATCTCCCCTGTTACAAGCACAAAACCTGTACAAGAAGCACTTTCACATGCAACTCGACTCATTGAATCCTGCTCATAGCATGCATCAAGAATCGCATCAGATATTGCATCACAGACCTTGTCTGGGTGTCCTTCCGTTACAGACTCTGAAGTAAATAATAACTTTTCCATTTCTATTTCCTTTCTCTGAATAAAATGAGCATAAAAAAATCCGCTTATTATGCGGACCGATTAACTAATTCTTATTGTTCGATAACTCGCTTCGGTGAGCACCTTCCCATATTCGGGGGTTGCTGTGGCTTCGTCGATCCATACTATCTCCACCACTCTTAATAAGAATTACACTTCTTTATTCATTTTTTATATTTTCTCGTACAACAATACACTCTTATCCATTTTTTGTCAATATATATGCAGTTTTTTTAGAAAAAATATTGCATAAACCTACTATTAACGCGTATAATACTACTAGATGTTCACAAGTAGAACACAATATGTAGTTTTCATAACTATATTAATTCAAATTTAGGAGTAAGAAAATGCCAAAACTTGAAGTCAAAGAACTCAAACCTGGAATGGTTGTGGAGAAGGCCATAATCACCAAAAGAGGTCAGACAATATCTAAGAAGGGAACAGTATTAGATTCAAAGCTTATTGCCAGACTTTCCTTCTATAAGATTGAAAGCGTTCATGTAGAAGATGGATTCGGTGAAGAGCCTCCTGTTGCTGAGGTTGCACCTCCAGTAGAAGAACCAAAGCCAGAGCCAAAACCAGAACCAAAGCCAGCGCCTAAGAAAGAGGAAGCTACTACAGTTTCTGAGACTATGTCTTATACCAGCAGACTTCAGGCTGACAAGGAATTCCAGGATTTCCAATTAAGCTATTCGGAGAATATGGCTTCACTTGAAGAGGCTTTCGATACCATTATATTTGGCGATGGTAACATATCAGAAGAAAGTATTATCAAGAAGGCAGAGTCTTTATTCGCATCTAAGACAAGCATTCAGTTATTTGACTTACTCCACTGCATGAAATCGATTGATGACACAGTATATGCTCACTCAATTAATGTGGCACTTATATCAAGAGCAATTGGTAAGTGGCTCAAACTTCCTAAGTCTGAGTTAAATGAACTTACAATTGCAGGTATGCTTCACGATATAGGTAAAGCAGAGATTCCTAGTGAAATTCTTAATAAGACAGGAAAGCTTACTGACGAAGAATTCGAGCTTATCAAATCACATGCCCTTAAGGGAAGCAAGCTTCTGAAGAAAGCAGGCTTTAATAGCGATATACAATTCGCTGCATTGCAGCATCATGAGAGAAGTGACGGAAGTGGTTATCCTCGTGGACTTGAAGCTGACGAGATATCAGACTTTGCATCAATTATTGCAATCGCTGATGTATATGACGCCATGACATCTGCAAGAAGCTACAGAACTCCAAAATGTGCTTTCCAGGTTATAGCCGCATTTGAAGAGGATGGTCTTCAGAAATACAACACAAAATACATCTTAACATTTCTTGAGAGAATTGCTAACGCTTACCAGAACAGTAAGGTTATCTTATCAGATGGTAGAAGTGGCAAGATTGTATACATTAACAAGTCTCGCCTATCCCGCCCTATCGTACAAGTGGACGGTGATGAGATGGTAGACCTAAGTAGGGAGACAGATATTACAATTACATCTATCTTATAAAAAAGCCTGCAGTATCTGTAAGAAAAAATCCAACAAGCCGATTTTCTGTATGAGGTGGTTGGATATTTTTCTTACAGATGCTAGCAGGTTTTATTTACGCTAGGCGATTTTCTGTATGAGCCGTATGGTTATTATTTTTGTTATAGCCCGAAGGCGTTCTCTTTATATTTAAGAAACTTTAAGTATGAATTTTTCAATCTGGTCTTCAGAGTCGGTCCTCTCTATCACAGCACCGAGCCCTCTTAACTTCTCATCGAAGTTCTCATACCCACGCTGAATATAATATATATCATCAACAATGGTAATTCCTTCTGCACCAAGTCCGGCAATTACAAGCGCCGCACCTGCACGAAGGTCCGGAGCACTTACTCTAGCTCCTGTATATTTCTCAACACCTCGTATAATAGCAATATTGCCTTCAACCTGAATGTTAGCTCCCATTCTGGCAAGCTCATCTACATACTTGAATCTATTCTCGAATATTGACTCGTTAACAGTACTAACTCCATCAGCCAACGCCAACACAACAGTCATCTGTGGCTGCATATCTGTTGGAAATCCAGGATATGGCAATGTAGTAACCTGTGTAGCCATAAGCTTGTTTCTTCCAATTACGCGAACAGCATCATCATATTCAACAACCTGACAACCTGCATCAATAAGCTTAGCTGTTGTAGCCTCTAAATGCTTAGGAATTACATTTTTAACAAGAATATCTCCCTTAGTTGTAGCTGCCGCGAACATAAATGTTCCAGCTTCAATCTGATCAGGAATTACAGAATACTCTGTTCCGTGGAGCTTGCTTACACCCTGAATTCTAATTACATCAGTACCAGCACCACGAATATTAGCTCCCATGCTGTTAAGGAAGTTGGCAACATCAACCACGTGTGGCTCCTTAGCAGCATTTTCAATAATAGTCTTGCCCTCAGCAAGAGTAGCAGCCATCATAATATTAATGGTAGCTCCAACTGAGACCTTATCCATATATATATGTTTTCCAATTAGTCTCTTGGCATTAACAGAAATTAGACCATAGCTTAGATCCACTTCTGCCCCAAGACTCTTGAATCCCTTAACATGCAAATCAATAGGTCTGCTTCCTATATCGCATCCACCAGGAAGTGCCACCTCAGCCTTCTTGTACTTACCAAGAAGGGCACCTAAGAGATAATAAGATGCTCTTATCTTCTTAATGTATTCATAATCAACACTAAGTCTTCCGATTGTAGTCGCATTGACCTTAACACGATGCTCATTGATTCTCTCAATATGAACACCTATATCTTCCATTGCACCCAACATAACATTGACATCACGCACATTAGGAAGATTATCTATAATGACAGTCTCATCTGTCATAATGGCTGCAGCAATAATAGCAAGAGCCGCATTCTTCGCTCCACCTATCTCAACTTCGCCACTAAGAGGCTTTCCGCCCTTTATAACATACTGTTCCATTTCACTCTACCTCTTCATACTCAATTGCATTTTTCCGCAATTACTAAAATTATATCACAAAATGTCAACTTGTAAATATACATAAACTACTAAACACGTGTCCCTTTTCCTCTATTATTACTATAAAATGCACTAGCCAAGCTGACTCTCGTACAGCTGATGATAAAAGCCTCTGCCCTCTAACAGTTCTCTATGAGTGCCGCTTTCCACCACCCTGCCATCCTTAACCACCAGGATAATATCGGCGTCGATTATAGTAGATAATCTGTGGGCTACAACAACAGTTGTCCTTCCTTCCATTATCTTATCGAAGGCCTCCTTAATTAGCTGCTCACTTAGAATGTCCAGCGACGACGTAGCCTCGTCAAGAAGGATAATGGAGTTGTCACCTAGCATTAGCCTTGCAATACATATTAGCTGCCTTTGTCCCTTAGACAGATTCTCTTCATTGACCATTGTCTCATATCCCTCAGGCAGATTCATTATAAAGTCATGGGCGTTACATTCCTTCGCTGCCCTAATTACATCTTCATCACTTGCATCATCATTTCCCATACGAATATTGTCCATAACAGTTCCCGTAATAAGGAAGGTCTCCTGGAACATAATTCCCATCATTCCTCGAACCTTGTCGGGAGACATGCCTCTAATATCCCTGCCTCCAACAGTAATCTCCCCCGTATCATAATTATAGTACTTAAGGAGAAGCTTCATAATTGTGGTCTTGCCACATCCAGTAGGCCCCACTATTCCCATTTTCTTATTCTTAGGTATGGTAAATGTTACGTCACTAAGGACCTTCTTATCAGTATAGCCAAAGTCAACATGGTTAAATGCTATATCAGAATCAACGTCTTCATCCATATCACATTTATCCATATCATTTTCCTGCTTGGCGTCAATCAATTCATACATTCTCTTTAAGCACACAATTGAATTTTGAAGTTCTGTTACAACAGATGAAATGTCGTTAAATGGTTTGGCAAACTGGGATGCATAAGCTAAGAAGCTTGTTAGTCCACCAATTGTAATGTCGCCTTTTATTGCAATAATACCACCACCAAAGGTCAACAGGGCGTAACATATTGCATTAACTAATCTTGTCATAGGGTTAGTAAGAGAAGAAAAGAAGGTTGCCTTCCTTGAGACCTTCTCGTTCTTGGTATTAATGTCTTCGAATTTCTCTACAAAATATTCCTCTGCAACCTCATCATTAATTACCTTCTTCATAGTAATTATGTCTGTGGATGTCTCTGTTATCTCTCCTCTGGTTTTGGCCTGCTGCTCGAAATATTTATTACTATTCTTAATAATAAATCTTGCAACAAATAAGGACAGTGGCGTAAGGATAACAACCGCAAGGGCAAGATATACATTTATCCTAATCATGAATACAAGAGTTACAATAATTGTTACGACACCAATGAAGAATTGGTTGAAGCCAAGAAGCAATCCATCGCTAATTACATCACAGTCAACTATGATTCTGCTTACAATATCACCCTCGCTATAGGTGTCCAAATAATCGTACTGCGCTCCAACAAAGCTTTTGAAAGCGCGACCTCTTAAGTCAGTGGATATTCCATAGACAATTCTGTTATTAATTCCATTCATGATCCATAAGCTAATAGCGCTTATTAGTATTGCAAGAATCATCTTCCGGATTATTACAAAGAGGCTGTCAAAGTCAACATCCCCTACTCCAATTATTGTATCCATTCCCTGTCCCATTAGAACAGGTACAAACAGAGCAAGCCCGGTTGATATTAATGCTAGGACCATAGACGCTATGAATGGTAATATGTATCTCTTATAATCCCTAATTAATCTTCTACACATAGGCTCTCCTCTCCGGGAACTGAGCATAGAACATCTTCTCATATAATGAGCATTTTTCTAACAGCTCTTCATGACTTCCCTTGTCAAGGATTTTGCCGCCGTCAATAACAATTATTGTGTCTGCTCTCATAACCGCACTAGGCTTCTGTGATGCAATTAGAACTGCCATATCTGAGTCAAGCACATTACTAATTACTTCCTTCTCTGTAATCATATCAAGTGGATTAGTAACATCATCCATTAATAGAACATCAGGCTTCTTATTAAGAGCTCTTGCAAGAGCTAACCTCTTCCTCTGACCAGTGGAGAGATTGTCTGCATTTCTCTCAAGTAAAGTATCCTCTCCTCCCTTGACATCAACCACTTCCTGAAAGCAACTCATATTAAGTGCATAGCTTATATCTTCTCCCTCGTGGTCTTTGAGAAGAATATTCTCAGCAATACTGCCTGTAAAGAATGTATCCTCCTGGGGAACATAGCCCACCTTAGACTTATCTGTTACCCCTTGCATGTACTCGTTAAGAAGCAGGCTTTTTCCAGAACCGGTTGGTCCTATTATTCCAATCTTTTCTCCCTTACCTATGTCCTTTAACTCTTCATCAACAATGCTACGAACTGATAATACTATTGGGGCTTCAGCCTCTTCTTTGCTCTCCCCTTCAATTACCTCTTCTAATCTATTGGCACTTGGAATACCCTTCATTAGAATTACAATTAGATTAGCAAGCTTCACAAGCTCAATTAGAATCTGTGACATGTAATTAAGAAGAGCCACTACTTCACCAGTTGTCAGCTCTCCTACATACACATTTCCACCACCAAAATAAAGAACTAATACAATGCCAAGATTGACTAATGCAAAGGTTATTGGATTAAGAATGTTAGACCTTCTTCCCACCTTAAGCTGACTTGTTCTAATATCTTCCAATTCTCCATCGAACTTCTCTACTTCCTTATCCTGTATAAGAAATCCTCTTATTACCTTCGCTCCAGAATAATTGTTCCTAATGCTCACAATTAGAGAGTCCAACTTAGATTGAATATCACTAATTCGAGGAAGAGTTATCTTCATAACAACAGCAATAACTATGGCAAGAACTACAATTACTCCACCGATAATAAGAGACATACGGGGACTAATTATAACAGACATTATGAATGCACCTGCAACAATAAATGGAGACCTTAAGAATAATCTCAGGAACATATTAACCGCATTTTGTACGGCATTCACATCGCTTGTCATTCTCGTAATAAGAGTAGATGCACCAAGACTTCTATACCTTCTCTTATCCATATTAATTACCTTATTGTTAAGGTCTTTTCTTATATCAGCGGCCACCCCTGTTGCAGCGCTGGCTGCAAAATACTGGGCTGTCACAGCAGATATGGCACCTACAATAGCAAATGCTAACATAACAAGAATCATCTTAACTATGTAGCCTTCATCCCGTGCATTAATTCCATTATCAATAACTTCAGCCACAACAAAAGGCACCAATAATTCAAAAACCGCCTCTAGCATTTTGAATATAGGTGCCAATATACTTTGTTTTTTGTATAAAGCCATGTATCTTAATACAAATTTCATATATTATTATTTCCCTTGAGTACTGTTAGTAGTTGTAGTTGCACTAGCTGCTGATGCTGATGCGCTAGTTGCAAACATATCTTCAACAGTTATCTGTGATAATAGCTTATCATCTACCTTGAAATCATATCCGTTCTCCCATGTTGCAACAACATTGTTGACATAAGTATTAGCATTAGTTGTGTCATTAATAGCTCCTTCTGCTTTGCCGCGTGCTTCTAATGCCTTCTCAACCTTGGATACATAAGTCATATCAGTAAGCATCTGTCTAACAACATCCTCATCTGCTCCCATTGCATTAAGAGTAGAAGATGTATTCTCACTTAGGAACTTCTTAGTTGCCTCGTCAATCTTAGTCTTATCATCCTCTGTTATCTTAACGCCTAATTCGTCTGCGTGCTTCTTGATGATATACTGCTTCTCTAAAGTCTCAACAACATTATTCTTAACTTCCTCTGAGAATGGCTGGCCTGTACCTGTCATATCATCAGTCCAGAGCTTAGTTCCATAAGTAGAACCATAATTGATGTCATAGCCCGCCTGTGTATATTTGAATACAAAGTTGACATATCCAAGCTTAATGCCATCTTCGCCATTATTAATATCAACTACATTAGAGTCGTAATTCTTAATCTTACATCCTGTTAGCGCAACCATTGCCATAACAAGAATCATTCCTATACATAATATTTTCTTCTTCATTTGTTCACTCCTATTATGATGTTATCCTTAGAAATTATACATTTATTATGAAATTAATTCAACCTACTATTCCTCTCTTATTTTCTGCAAGTCTTGCAAGAAGTCAAGAAGTGTATCGCACATCTCTTCTGGACTCTTTACATTATCAGCCTTAATGTTATATGTAAATTCCGGATTCTTTGGATTTGCTGAAAATGTAATGACAGGATGACGTCTCTCTACCAAATCAATTATTCCTTCTGGATTGAACCTCGCCTTGTTATACATTCGAATCCTAATCTCATCTTCGCTTCTTGATATCTTAGTAACGCAAGAACGAAGGGCATTATATTTTAATCTGGCAATATTCATTAGGTTCATAACCGGCTTAGGAATCTCTCCGAACCTATCTAGTAATTCTTCGAGCATTGCATCATACTCATCATCATTCTTTATCTCTGAGATTCTCTTATAGATATCTAACTTATGAACCTCATCTGATATATATTTAGGCGGAATGTAAGCATCTATATTGATATCAATTTCAGTGCTATGGGCTGGTATGTCCTTATCGCCCTTTTCAAGCTTCAGGGCGTTATTTAACATTTTACAGTACAAGTCATAACCCACTGCTTCCATGTGTCCATGCTGACTCTTGCCAAGCATGTTGCCGGCACCTCTCATCTCTAAGTCCCTTAAGGCAATCTTGAAGCCACTTCCAAGATCAGAAAACTCCTTAATAGCCGCCAGTCGCTTCTCCGCTTCTTCCTTAAGGATTTTGTCCTTCTTATACATGAAGAAGGCATAGGCCATTCTGTTACTTCTTCCAATTCTGCCCCTTAACTGATATAACTGCGATAGTCCCAGTCTCTCAGCATCATGAATAATCATAGTATTGACATTAGGAATATCCAAGCCTATCTCAATAATGGTTGTGGATATAAGCACATCTATCTCGCCATTAACGAAATCACTCATTATCTCTTCAAGTCGAGACTCGCTCATTCTGCCATGGGCGTATTCCACATTTGCCTCAGGAACAAGCTCCTTAATCTTATTAGTCATTTCCATTATTGTGTTAACTCTGTTATACACATAATAGACCTGGCCACCGCGGTGCATTTCCCTTAGGATGGCATCCCTTACCATCTCTTCGTTGTATTCAAATACAAATGTCTGTATAGGCATTCTGTCTACAGGCGCTTCCTCGAGAACACTCATGTCCCTTATTCCTGCCAGACTCATATGAAGAGTTCTTGGAATTGGTGTAGCAGTAAGACTAATAACGTCTATATTCTTCTTAAGTGTCTTAATCTTCTCCTTATGGGCAACGCCGAACCTTTGCTCCTCATCAATTATAAGAAGCCCCAAGTCATGAAAGGACACATCCTTAGACAAGACTCTGTGGGTTCCAATCACAATGTCTACCTTGCCACTTTTTAGACCTTCTATTGTCTGTTTTTGCTGGGAAGGAGTGCGGAACCTGCAGAGCAGCTCTATGTTGACAGGATAGTTCTCCATCCTCTGGATAAATGTATTATAATGCTGCTGCGCTAATATTGTTGTGGGACATAGCATTACCACCTGTTTGTTATCCTGAACTGCCTTGAAGGCTCCACGAATTGCAATTTCCGTCTTGCCGTATCCAACGTCTCCACAAATAAGTCGGTCCATAATCTTAGGACTTTCCATATCGGCCTTCATGGCTTCAATTGCTTCCTGTTGTCCCTTTGTCTCCTCGTAAGGAAATGTTTCTTCGAACTCTGTCTGCCATAAGGTGTCCTTGCTATATACATAGCCCTTATCCTGCTGACGAAGTGCGTATAGCTCAACTAATTCCTTTGCCACCTCACCTACTGCATTTTCAACGCTTTGCTTAGTCCTTGACCATGCAGCTGTGCCAAGGGTGTTAAGCTTAGGCTTCTTAGAATCGGCTCCGCCATATTTTTGAATCATGTCAAATGAAGATGCAAGAATAAATAGATTGCCTCCCTTGGCATACTCTATCTTAATATAGTCTTTCATTACACCTTCGACTTCGATTTTCTCTATTCCGCGATATATTCCAACACCATGATTCTCGTGAACTACATAGTCTCCATTTTTCAATTCCTGTAGGGAATTGAAACGCTCACCCTTGAATTTTTTCCTGCGTCTCTTCTTGACCGCAGCCTTAGAGCCGAATATATCATTTTCAGTAATAAGCACATAGTTAATGTCAGGAAAAGTATAGCCCTTCTCAATCTCACCTACTGTAACTAGTACTTCCCCTTCTAATACTTCCTTGTCCTTATTCTCGCTGTAATATGCGTTCAACTCTCTATCAAACAAATCCTTGGCAAGTCTCTTAGCCTTTGTCCTTGAAGCAGAGGTTATGACAACCTTTGTACTCTTTTTCTTATATTTTCCTAAGTCCTCTACAAGCTTCTCAAAGCTTCCACCATAGCTTGTGATTGATGTTGCATTGATAAAGTAGTTTTTCTTAATTGTTATATTGGCAATTCTTGTATCGAGAACAGATAGAACCAGTCTATGGAACTTCTTAAGCTTAGTCATAATTTCCTTAGAAGTCTTCATCATCTCTAGCTGTCTAGGCAGCAAATATCCCTTCTCGAGACGACGCGTCATACTATCTAAGAATTCACTTTCTCTAACTATTAATTCTTCCTCGAAATTACGGGCATCATCGAATATAACAAGGGCATCTTCGAAGTAATCTAGAATGGAATATGTCCTGTCTACAAAGTATGGCAAATGCGATTCTAATTCCTGCATTCCCCATCCACCTCTTATTTCATCAATTATCTGCTCTGTTGATTTTTGTATTCTGGACGCCTCTACGATTTTGGATTCTTCTCTAAGCTTGTTATATAGCTTATCAGCATCCTCCTCCATAAGACGTATTCCTTCGTAAATGTCATCCTCTGTAAGAACCACCTCACTAGCTGGGTCTATATCTATCCTGTCAACCTTCTCAACAGATGTCTGACTCTCCACAGAGAATTTTCTAATAGAGTCAACTTCATCTCCAAATAGCTCCACTCTAAATGGCATATCAGATGTAAGAGGAAATACATCAAGAATTCCTCCACGCACTGTAAATTCCCCAGGATGATCGACGCTTGATACATTGTCATATCCAAGGCTTAGAAGTGTCTTAATCCACTTGTCTAAATCAACACTGTCTCCCACCTTGGCACTAAGAGAGTTACTGCTAAATACTTCCTTTGCAGGCAGACAGTTAATGAGACCATCCACACTAAGAAAGACAGTAACCTCTTCCCTATTAAGTATTTCCTTAATAGCATTAATTCTTTCCTTCGTAAGAGCATTTCCACGAATGTCAGCCTGATAAAACATTACATCCTTACCAGGAAAGAATACCCCCTTGTCGCCATAAGCCTGAAAGCTATTATATAACTGCCTTGCTCTCACATCGTCTCTGGCAACAACAATAGTCCTGCCCTGTGACATGCCATTAATAATAGCTGGCTTAACAGGCTCAATACAGCCAGACAATTCGTATGTGGCTGCGCTTCCACGTAATGCCTTCTTAAGCTCTGCTAACTCTATTAAATTGTCAAATGGCTCTTCTAACGCTTTCATTACTTACCCTTGACTATAATTCTAATTATTCCTAACCTGTTCAATTGGACCATTGAACTTACTCATGGTCTTGTCTATTCCATCACTTATAATACTTACGATTGCATCAGCCGCAATCTCAAAGCTTTCCTTAACAATGGCCCTGTCAGCTCTGCTAAAACGTGTTAGTACGTGAGTTATTACATCTGTTCCTGCTGGTACTTTGCCAACACCAATTCTAACTCTGTCAAAGCTTTCAGTGCCCACACACTTAATAATGCTTTTAAGGCCGTTGTGACCTCCTGCACTTCCCTTTGCTCTTATTCGAAGCACTCCCACATCCAGATTAAGATCATCTGATATAATTATAAGCTCCATATCAGGGTCAATCTTATAATACTTAACAATCTCACTTACTGCTTCTCCACTATTATTCATATAAGTCATAGGCTTAACAAGGATGACTTTTTCACCACCAATAAAGCCCTCACCTGTTAGTGCCTTGAACTGTTTTTTCTTGACCTTAATTCCATATTTTTTTGCAAGAACATCTATAGTATCAAAGCCCACATTATGCCTTGTTTTTGAATACTTTAATGTTGGATTACCAAGCCCTGTTATTACGTACATTTTCCTATACCTCTTCGTTATTTAATCAGCATACTACATATTACCTTTTATTACGCGAATTTTCAATATCTAGTAGATGACAAAACCCTTGATTTTTGGTATACTATAAGTGAATAAATGGACTTTTATACCCCGGTGCAGGTAAGAAAGGATTTTTACTAAGCATTATTTCACGGAAGAAAGGAGGGGACGTCTTATGGCAAGGATTGATGCTGCATACAATTATTATCTGTCAACCTATAACCCTAGAGGTAATGGTTCTAAGTATGATATCCACAAGAAAAGTGAATTAAGAGCTGCATATAATAATATGCTTAAAACTAACAAGGAGTCTCCTCTGTATAAGATTAATATGGACGACGGGGATCTTACTCGTTTTGCCATTGATCTTAAGGAGAACGCCAGAGCTGCTAAGAATATCATTGCAGAGGTGTCATCTAACGGTGACGATATGGAATCTCTCCTTGATAAAAAGTGGCTGCTTCCTCTAATGATGACTTAGTTAGTGTAAGCTATGTTGGTGACGAGAATACGCAAACAAGCACAAGCTTTAATATGTCTGTTGAGTCTCTTGCAACACCACAGATTAACACTGGTAACTTCCTTAATTCCAATGGATATGACTTTGAGGAAGGACATTATTCCTTCGACCTTAACACAACTAGTAATTCATTCGAATTCCAGTTCAATGTTAATATCGGCGATAATAACATAGATATTCAGAAAAAAATTGCAAGACTTGTAAATTCTTCAGATGTAGGACTTAAAGCAGAGGTTATTAGTAATGGCAGAGACCAGAGTGCTCTCCAGCTAACCTCTAAGAATACAGGTCTTCCAGAAGGCGCTGATGAATTGTTCTCTATCGAGAGTAGTACTTCCTGGTCAGAGATTAACAGACTTGGTATTAACCACACCACCAGTCCTGCTCGCAATTCTTCATTTACATTAAATGATACAGAGCATTCGTCTATGTCTAACACATTTACCATTAATAAAGCCTTCGAGGTAACACTTCACAGGCCTTCTAATGGACAGCAGGTTAATGTGGGATTCAAGACTAATACAGAAGCACTTGCAGATAGTGTGGGAGACCTTATTAAAGCATATAACAACATGGTTAGAATTGGAGCTGATTACTCTAACAACCACAACAACTCATACTTCAATGAGATGACAGCAATAGGTCGTTCCCTAAGCAATCAGCTATCTGATATTGGAATTAGTATTGCGGATAATGGTTTCCTTGAAATGGATAGAGAGGCCATCCAAAGTGGCGTTACAGGAGCTAATAGAAGTGACGTGTTCAAGACTCTTAACACCTTCAAGCATGCCCTGTCTAATGCAGCTGATAAGACCTCTATTAACCCTATGAAATACGTAGATAAGCTGCTTGTTGAATACAAGAATCCAGGCAAGAATTTTACGGCAATATATGCAAGCAGTGCTTATGCAGGAATGTTAGTAGATCAGGCGTTGTAATTATTATTGATTAATAAGTACAGCGCCCTTTTTATGCCCTTGAAGAATGACAGGTAAAATACAATATCTGAATTTCTTCAGACAAATCCTTAAGTAAATCAAGTGCCATATCAATCTTAGACTCATCCATATTAGTAAGTGGGTCGTCTAATATAACCATAGGCTTCTTGTTATCGTACATAATATCAATTAGAGCGAATCTGGCACAAAGAGATGCCACATCAATATATCCTGCACTAAGGTACTCTTCTCTCTTAGAGCTTCCTTCATATACAACTGACACATTAAGATTTGTATCAATACGAAATGCGTCACTTGATAAAGCTCCATCCTTGTCATTGATTCGTTCTAAGTAATTTCTCATTCCCCTTTGCATAGGTCGCATATATTTTGATAGGAAATTATTTTTAGCCTTAGTTAGATAAGTAATTGTCTTCTCTAGATAATCTACATTTCTGTTATACTCTTGCTCTTTCTCTCTAAGCTCAGTAATCTGATTAGCCTTATCATGACAACTGTCTATCATCTCTCTTATATCTCTTAACTGATTTCTAGTCTCGTTAATCTCCTCAATAAGAGATGCGATATTCTTGTCTAATTCCTCCTGCTGATGCTGTAGCTCCTCTACGGATGCAGCATCTGTGTATTCCTCGTTATCCTTCTCGAAATCCTGAATATATTCTTCGTGCTTTGCAACCTTAGAAGCAACCTCTTCGTATTGTCTTCTCTGAGTTATTACAAAGCCTAACTTCTGGGCAAAATTCTCTCCTGTTGTGAAAGGAAATCTATTAAGGAAAGCAGCAATCTTCTTCATCATTACTTCTCTTTGTTCGATGATCTCTGACCTTTCCTTATCATCGTTAAAATATGTAATGTAAAGCTTATTATCTTCACTAATCTTAAGAATCAATTCCATCTCAGCATTAGAAGAATACAAGTCTTCCATCTCGTAGCAGTTCTGATAATGCATAAGCTCAGTATAAAGCTCTACCTCCAGCCTGCTTAGTTCCTCAAGGGCATTTCCTCCTGCCTCTACAGCCTTCTCTTCACTGGCAAGAAGTGCCTCATATCTCTCTGCTTTAAGCTCTATGTCTGATACCATCTGCTGAAGGGTATCATTAGCATTTACAAGATAATCTGATAGGAATTCCTTACAAATGTTATTAGAAGCATCATACTCGCTCTTCGTCTGCTCATACTTCTCCTTCGCTTCATTATAATTCTTCTCAAGCTCGTCTATCAAATCCTTCGATATCTTGTTACGCTTCCTGTTAATAAGAACACTTACTGCGAACATAACTAGTGATATTGCCATTCCAGAAAAGCCGACAATGTATCCTAGGGTATTGTTAACTAGAATTATGGTTGTAACAGAACCAACGAATATTATTATACCAATTATAAATAGCATTATCATAAGAGGCTTGTTATTATTTGAATTCTCCTTCTTGCCTTCCTCATATATATGCTGTTGCTGCTCGAAGTATTCTCTTGTCTCTTCTATTCTTCCCTGTAACCTGTTAACATTTCCAGCCTCATTTCGAATTATTTCTAGCTCTTCCTTAGTAGGCTTTTTCTTGGAAAAATAATACTTGAGCTCTCCAAGGGCATTCTTATCCTCTTCCGATAATTGTGCATGCTCCTTCTGAACACGAAGCTCCGACAATCTGTTGGCATGCTCTTTCCACTCATTAATAGTTTCTTCTTCAAGAGGCTCTGTGAACAATTTCTTAAGAAGCTCAATCTTCTCTTCGCTTGGCATATTCTTCTTAATATCGTCAGCCCTGCTTTGAAGTACATCTACCTTCTGAACAAGCTCGAACATCTCTTCCGTCTCTTCTTCTGTAGGTACGCCACTGGCAAAATAGTCGTCTAGCTCATCAAGCCTTAGCTTCTCTTCGTTGTACATCTTCTTGATATTATTGTATTCACCTGTAAGCTGGTCTCTTTCACTTTGCTTCGTAATCTGACCTTTTAATACTTCCTTCTCACTTCTTAGCTTAGCTATAGCTTCTTCTTTATCTTCAAGAAGCTTTTCATACATTTGCTGGGACTCAAGGAAGCTGTCTAGCTTCTCAACATCCTCTGCTAATTCTTTGATCTCATCCTGGACCTTCAGAATCTTGCCTCTTATGCCTTCATCTTTACTGTTCTTCTTATATACACTAATCTCTGTTTCGATTCGTTTAATAGCTACGTCAAAATTGTTAATGTCATCCTGCAGGGTTACAATGTCCCCCAGCTTACTATTAATAGCACTCGTCATCTCTGAATGAATACTACTTTGTGGCACATAAACAGACTTAGTGAAGGATTCTCTGTCTATACCGAATAATTCTTCACCAAGGTTCTCACTATAATCCTCTGAGATAAGATTAGTCTCATCGTCGTATAGTTCAAATGTGTCATCCTTTTGCCTTGAAGCAAACATTCTCTCTACGCGATATCTCTTACCATCTACCTCGAATACCATACTTCCCCCGTACGGGCCACCGTCCCATGGGGCATACTTCTTCCTGTCTCCTAACTCTTTTCTACTAGTTGAGCCGGGATTGCCGTAGAACATGGAAAATATATAAGAGCATAACGTACTCTTGCCCCAACCGTTATCCTCTGTTAACACGTTGAGACCTTCTTTAAAATCTATTCTTTTATCTTTGAATTTGCCATATCCTGCAATATGACAAGATACTATCATCATATATCCAAATGCTCCCCTTTAAGCGCTTTGATACCAAGTTCAACAATGATTGACTTGTCCTCATCCTCAAGATCTTCCTTCTCAAGAAGCCTTATAAATTCTCCCTTGAGGCTCTTATCATTAGCAAAACTTGCGTAATCTACATCTACTGTTGTATTATCCTTTATCTTGAATAAATAGAAGCTGTCTTCGAACGTCTTCTTGATTCTGTATGTATCAATATCGACTAGCTCATCCATGTTAGTCTTACCCACAAGAATAATTTCAACAAGGTCTTTATCTGATATACCACTAACAGCAGACTCCACCTTACCAATAATATCAGGCATAGTATCTTCAGGTGTTATCATAACCTCTTCTCTATGAATTTCCCTTTTCGCAAATGGTACGAACGTATCTACTACCTTACCATCTTCGCCAATATCTAATAGAACAAATCCCTTAGGACCAACCTCGTCAAATCCTCTACCTTCAAGGCAGCCTGGATAGACATAGATTCCTTTATCATCCAGCTCTTCCCTCTCATACTTATGGATATGACCAAGGGCAAGATAATCTATATTCTTATTCTTAAGGTCATTAAGGTTAACTTCATAAGCCTCCTTATTGCCCTCATGATTAGCAAGACCCGCGTGTAGTGTTACTATGTTACATTTGCCAGGGTCTAGTACAAGGCTTAATGCAACATTCTTATAATTATCCTTGGTAAGCTCCACACCCTTTATAACCACATCACCGAATTCATATTTCTTCCAGTTCTTCTGGTCGAAGAGCTTCACATTATCTGGTATCTCATATTCATCATCGAACACACCACCCGTGTCGTGATTACCCTTAAGAAATACGAAATCAATATCAGGGTTTTCCTTGACCAGATCAATAATATGTCTTATGGCTGTCTTTCTTCTTTTGCCATTGTCAAATATGTCTCCAGCCACCAGAATAATATCCACGCTATTATCATTGGCATAGTCAACTAATCTATCGAAATTATGTAGAAGCTCGTCTCTTCTCTCCTTGGACTTATCCCCCGTCAATATGCTTTTAAGAGAAGATTCAAGATGCAAATCTGCACAGTGTATAATTCTCATTAAAGTCTCCTTTATGTTACAACACTTATCCATATATTGTACCCCACCACACTTATAAGGTCAAATTACACCAATTTTGTCTTTATTTTTCTTGTTATTTTCTCTACAAAATGTGATAATTATTAATAGTAGTAATAGAAAAGGAACATACAATGATAATCTGCAAATATGTTGTAATATTTTTCTTCTATAGCTTTCTTGGATTTATATATGAATCAATATATTCATCTATTAAGAAGCATGGTTGGCAAAACAGGGGCTTTTTCTATGGCCCTATTATCCCAATATATGGTGTGGGCGCCTGTATAGGTACCCTTCTTTTCTATGACCTTAATATCCCATTTCTCGCTGACAAGAATATATTCATTATCTTCCTTGTTGGATATCTCGGAAGTATTGTTCTAGAATACACGACAAGCTACGTACTAGAGAAAATCTTCCACGCAATATGGTGGGATTATAGCAAGAAATTCCTCAACATCAATGGTCGTATTTGTCTTAGTGCATCAATAGGCTTTGGTGTTGCAGCCATAATAATTGTAAAATGGCTTATTCCATGGGTGGAAGGCATTGTTGCGTATTTTCCAGATGCCTTGATGGTAAGCCTGTCACTATTATTCATATTCCTCTTAGGTATTGACTTCGCCCTAACCATATCTGCGTTGTCTAATTTCCAGCACAACTTCAACAGGCTCGAAGCAAGATACACTTATAGAATGTCGAAGCTCTACGACAACATTGAAAGCAGCGTTGTATCTAAGATTAATGATGCCAAAAAAGGTTTGGAAAAAAGCAAAGACAAAATCACAGCCAAGACTGGCAGTCTAAGCACTAAGACGAAAAAATATAATGAGGAAGAAGAATTAATCTTAGAGCAGGAAATTGAATCTATGATGGAAGCTACCCCTGCATTCGAGAAAGATGCCTTGTCTCGTATTAGCGAATTCAAGAACGAAGGCAAGCGAAAGAAGATGTCTAATATCATAAAACGTAAATTAAAACGTTCTAACGAGTAATACTTCTCATTTCTTAATAATCTGGCAATAGTAATACAACCTCTCCTATTGTATAATTATGTATAAGACATAATACACAGGCGGGGAGGTACTTATAATGTCATTGGAGAAAATGCAGTTTTTAAGGCAGTATAAATTTGCTGCAAATGTGCGTTTGGTTGTTATTATTGCTATGGGTTTATTATCAGTCCTATATCTGGACGGTTCAATCCTATCTATTGTAAGAACTGGCTTTATTGGCTTCTCAGCACTATTTGCTATATTTGCCAGAATTAGAAACAAGGCAGAAAGCAAGGATGGTTTGATTTGTCTGGGATTAATGACATTATCCTATGCATTCTTGTATTGCAGTTGTAATGAGCCTGCATTATATGCCTTCATGTTCCCCTTTGTCCTATTAGTTATCTTAGAACAGGATATGAAAATAGCCGTTATTGCTACAATAGGTTGTGTACTTATTAATGCAATATTTGTAGTAGTCTTCTTACTAACAACAGACGGAAGTGGTCTGTTCCAGGTTATTATTAACTGCGTAGTCGTTGCTATATCACTTATATTCGGTATATTTGTTATCCGACTGCAGATAAAGAACAACGCGGAGAAAATTGATGCCATTAATCAGCAGATGGAAGACCAGAAGAATACCAGCAACAATATTATGTCTGCATATAAAGTTATGTCCCAAAATCTGGACAGCGCTTCTGGTGTTGTAACAACATTAACAGACAGTATTAAGCAAAGCAATTCTTCCGTTAATGAAATAGCCATGTCAATTAGAAGCACAGCTGAATCAATTGATAATCAAACAGCCATGACCAGTGACATCCAGGAACACCTTATTGGTGCTGGAGATGAGGCTAACGCAATGAAAGAAACCTCTCTTCAGGCGGCAGAGGTTGTGGATAATGGCTCAAGAATTATAGAAGAGCTAAAAAGACAAGCTCAGGAAACCGCTGAGATTAATAGAACAACTCGTACCACAACAGTTGAGCTTAATGACAGAATTAAGGAAGTAGAGGCAATAATTGGTACAATTCTAAGTATCTCAGACCAAACCAACCTACTTGCCCTTAATGCTTCTATTGAGGCCGCAAGAGCCGGTGAAGCAGGTAAAGGTTTCGCTGTTGTTGCTGATGAGATTCGTAACCTCTCTGAAGAGACAAAGCAATCAACAGAACAGATAACAGATATTATCAACAAGCTAACAGTTGATGTAGATAACGCCAGCAATAATATGGCTAAGTCAGCTGAAAGTTCAGATAAACAGAACGAAATGATAGATAAGACAAGCGAGGGCTTTGACGAAATCAAAGCTCATGTATCAGAGTTAATTGATTCCATTAACAATATAACCCGTACTGTTAACGATATTGTTTCTGCTAACAGAACTATTATGGATTCAATCACTAACCTCTCAGCCACTACCCAGGAGGTATCTGCTTCGGCAGATAGTTCAATTTCTGTCAGCGATGATAGCCTGACACAGATGACTGAGATGAACACATTGCTTGATACAATATTCGATGCTTCCAACCAGATGAAAAGTCAGGTTAATGAGGAAGCATTAGAAGATTGTTAATCATCTTCTTACTCCCTAAAAAAGCCGACTCCCTATCCCCAGGGAAGTCGGCTTTTTCCATTCATTAATTATCCAATTATATAATACAAATTATAATAGGTGAGCTCTTATATCCTCATCAGACTTATTAATAAGATAAGCTGGAGCAATATCGAATACTGTCTTAGCACCAGAAACACCTTCCTTAGAAAGTCTGTCAACTGCTCTTGCAAAGCTTACAATAATGCTAGATGTAAATCCAGGATTAGAATCAAGCTTAATAGAGTACTCCACTACATGTGTATCCTCTAAATCCCATCCTGTCTTACCACTTCTAATAACGAATCCACCATGAGGAATTCCACTATGGTTCTTATTGAATTCTTCCTCATCGATAAAATGAACTGTTGTATCATAATCTGCAAAGTAGTTAGGCATTTCACAGATCTCTTTCTCGATTGCCTTAGCATCAGCTCCATCCTCTAATACTACGAAACACTCACGTGTATGCTTCTGTCTTGTAGTAAGCTCTGGGTTGCTTCCGCTTCTTACAGCCTCAAGTGCTGCCTCTACAGGAATTGTATACTGCTTAGCGTTCTTAACTCCCTTGATTCTTCTAACAGCATCTGAGTGACCCTGGCTTACGCCCTTTCCCCAGAATGTGTAATCAGCTCCATCTGGAAGGAATGCATTGCCATATAATCTCATAAGTGAGAACATTCCTGGGTCCCATCCACAAGAGATTAATCCCACATGGTTATTCTCCTTGCAGGACTTATCTACATTAGCAAAATGTGTAGGAATATTAGCATGTGTGTCAAACGAATCCACTACGTTAAATAGCTTCGCATATTCCGGTGTCTGCTTAGGAAGGTCAGTTGCTGAACCTCCACATAGAATCATAACATCAATCTTTCCTTGATAATCTGCCACATTGTCTACTGAATCAACCTTAACTCCCTGTGACTTAATTGTAAGAGAAGATGGGTCTCTTCTTGTAAATACTGCTACAAGCTCCATATCATCATTCTGACGAATTGCAGATTCAACTCCTCTTCCAAGATTACCATATCCAATAATTCCAATTCTTGTCATAGCTTCTTTTTCCTTTCTTCTTTTTTATTTATCAACATTAGGTACGTTCTTAAGACTTTCTCTAATGTCATCATCAGTAGGAATATAGTCTGACATTGTACCATCATTGAATTCAGCATAAGCATACATATCGAAATAACCAGTTCCTGTTAAGCCGAATACTATTGTCTTCTCTTCGCCTGTTTCCTTGCAACGAATAGCCTCATCCATTGCAACCTTAATAGCATGTGCACTTTCAGGTGCTGGAAGAATTCCTTCAACTCTTGCGAACTTCTGAGCAGCCTCGAATACCTCTGTCTGAGTTACGCTTGTAGCTTCAATTATTCCGTCATCCTTAAGCTGTGATAATACAGAAGACATTCCATGATATCTAAGTCCTCCAGCATGTGATGGAGAAGGCATAAAGTCATGTCCTAATGTGTACATCTTAGCAAGTGGACATACCTTACCAGTATCACAGAAATCGTATGCATATATACCTCTTGTAAGGGAAGGACAAGATGCTGGCTCAACAGCAATAATTCTATAATCGTCCTTGCCTTGAATCTTATCTCTAACAAATGGTGATACAAGACCTCCTAAGTTAGAACCACCACCGGCACAACCAATAATGATATCAGCCTTCTCACCATATTTCTCAAGAGCAGTTAATGTCTCAAGACCAATAACTGACTGATGAAGTAATACCTGATTAAGAACTGAGCCTAATACATATCTATATCCTTCATGAGTTGTTGCCATCTCAACCGCTTCTGATATGGCACAACCAAGAGAACCATTACCATTAGGGAACTGTTCATTAATTGCTCTTCCTACATTAGTATCCATTGAAGGTGATGCTGTAACAGATGCACCGTATGTTCTCATAACTTCTTTTCTCTGAGGCTTCTGGTTATATGAACTCTTAACCATGAACACCTTACAATCTAGACCGAAGTAAGAACATGCCATAGAAAGAGCTGTACCCCACTGGCCTGCTCCTGTCTCTGTAGTAACACCCTTAAGTCCCTGCTTCTTAGCATAGTAAGCCTGAGCAATTGCTGAATTAAGCTTATGTGAACCAGAAGTATTATTACCCTCGAACTTATAATAAATCTTCGCTGGTGTCTGCAATTTCTCCTCTAGGCAATATGCTCTAACAAGTGGAGATGGGCGAAACATCTTATAGAAGTCTCTAATCTCTTCAGGAATATCTATATAAGGATTAGTATCATCTAATTCCTGCTTGGCAAGCTCCGTACAAAATACATGCTCTAGCTCTTCTAAAGTAGCAGGCTCTAGCGTACCTGGATTAAGAAGTGGCGCTGGCTTATTCTTCATATCTGCACGCAGGTTATACCACTGCTTAGGCATCTCTTCTTCTGTTAAGTAAATCTTGTATGGTATCTTTTTCTCAGACATAATATATCTCCTTCCTTGTCTGCTTTAACTATGCTTTTATCTATTGCTTAGCTTCCTCTTGCTTCAATGTAGGAATATTCACAACCACTTCATTAGATCTTCTAAATACTGAATTATTAGAACCCATTTGCTGTACGCATATTACATCTCCATTCTTAACATCTTCAGTATCTATTGTCAGGCACTGACCACTCTTATATCCTGTAGCCACCTTGTTGCCATTAACATATACCTTACTCCAGTTAGTAAAGTTGTCTCCGTATATGTGAAGCTCATCATCAAAGTTATACATTCTATTAATCACAACATCCTTAACACCCATTACAAGGTTAGATGCTGGATACTTATCCTCTCCCTTATAAGCATACTGCTTACCATAGAGAATATCATATTGTAGAAGCTTCAATCCATCCTGATACTCTTCTGAATTGGTAGGAATATCTTTCTCCATCCTGTCTTGATTATAATTAATCATTACACCCTCGTGTATTCCCATTCTATCAAGATACTCTGGCACAAGCTGATATGCTGTTAAGTCCATATCATCCTTGGACATTCCGAAATTATTCCATGTAAAATACTTAGTCTTATACAAGTCGTGAGTAGCAACCTCTGCCTCAGTTAGACCTAATGTAGGCAAGTGGTCTCCGAAGAATATAACAATAGTCTTCTCGCCTCTGTTATTAAGAGCCTCACAATAGTTCTTCATAAATGTGTCCATCTCATTTAATCTGTTGATATAATATGTCCACTGGTTGGTAACCTCCTGAGACTTACCCTCACAGCTTACCTTAATCTTCTGGTCATCTGGATAAGGAACCTTAGGATAATTACCATGAGTTCCAACAGTAATTGTATATAACATATCCTTATTAGGAGTCATATCCATTGCGTCTACAGAAGATTGAATAAGTATATCATCTGTAGGCCATGAACCCATTGGAGTATAATCAACTATATCAAGCATTTCCTTACTCTGGAATGTGTCGAATCCCATCAGTGTAAATGCGTTAACTCTCGAATAGAAATTACCACCATTATTATGAACTACGTGTGAGCTGTATCCTATATTTCTAAGGTCTCCTGCTACAGATTCACATTTGTCAACATCCTTAAGAACTGTCTTCTGTGGATACTCACCTGGTCCGAAGTACCTGCAGGACATTGCAGTAAGAACCTCGAATTCTGAGTTACAGGTACCTGCGCCAACAACTGGAACTGTGAGATGTCCCGTAGAAAAATCTCTCTCTAAGCTATGTGCAAATGGAGTTGCATCCTCAGATGTCTTAATAAAATCCGACTCAGATACATCATAGAAGGACTCTAATAGAACAACTATAATATTAGGCTCCTGCTCAGCAGTAATGGTCGTCTCTTTCGCTGTCTCGTCAGCAATTTTAACAACATTTTCCTCATTATAATCCATAGGCTTACTCATACCTCTGTCGAAGGCACTTGTAGAGAAGCCATATAAATAACCGTAATCAAAATATCCCTGCTGAAGATTACCAAAATAAGCCGCAAGTATTTCCTGCTTCTGTAGGAACTTCGTAGTAAGTGGAAGTGATACAAAGCACAGTACTACAATTATTAGTCTTCCCCAGAAAGGCATCTTGTAAGTAGTCTTCTGACCTTTTCTAAATAGCCATACAAGGTAGATTATATATGAACCAAGTGCAACAAATAGAATTACTGTCAAACCAACGCTCATATAACCTGCACCCTGCATTGTTAAGAGGTCAGTTATCATATTAAGGTCAGTAAAACCGAACGGTGTAACTCTGTTATATAATACGATACAGTTAGTAATTCCAAGTGCAACGAAGACTGCGGAGATTATCATTCTTGTAAATGTCTGTCTTTTGAAAAGAAAGCACAGACTATATACAATATATATAAGGAATGAATTGTATAGATATGCCGCTGTATGATCCGTTACAAAATGACATGCATTAATAAAGGAATGGCGCGACATCCACTCTAATACAAAGCACATAATAAGCGAAAGCGGGATATGGGAAATGAACATATGCTTCTTTAAGAAGTCTGACACCTTCTTCCATTTCTCGCTTTGCATAAACTTTGGCTTCGGTATCTTGCCGAAAAATCCACTTATCTTGTCACCTATATTCTTAAAAAACCCACCGATTTTAGAAAAAAACTCTTTCATGAGTGCTCCTTATAATTACAATACGCAAATTGCTGATAAATTATACCACTATAAATGGTTTTTCGCAAGAAAAGATGGTATAATAGTCAAGCAATGAAAGGAGCAAATTATGCGTTCACGTTCACGATTTCCTAAAATGGTTAAGGGTTTAAAAAAGCAAATAATAATTTCACTTATTATTTTTGTAGTAGCCTTTGCTATTTTTTCTATTATATTTAATTTCAAAAAGGTATATGCAACATCTGATATGGAGGGCGCTACTCTGCCTACAATATCCTCAGAAGCATTTGGTACAACCATAGGACAGCTATATGGGTATAAGGACGAGATGGATGCCTGCTATATGCGTGACTCTGTAATTCCACTGACCTCCGACAGAAAACTGTCACTTGATATTAATACCTATGGCAACGACATTGACGCCATATCCTATGAGATTCGCTCAACAGATATGGAGCGAAAGATTGCTGAGACTAAAGTAAGTGACTATAGCACCTCTGATTCAGGGGTTATCAATCTCAACCTTCAGATTGAGAATCTTACGGAGGAAGGAACAGAGTACCTGTTCATTATTAAGCTAAAATGTAACGGTGATGATATTCGTTATTACACAAGAATACTAATTCCATCTAATTGTCATGAGAAGGAGCTGTTTGACTTCGTCAAATATTTTCACGACACCTCGCTAAATGGTCATTATAGCGAGCTTGGCATGTACCTTGAAACTTCAAGCAATGCCAACCTTGATACACTATCTGATGTTACTCTAGCTTCAAGCGCTGATCAGATTGGCTTTAGTGGATTCGATGCAACACAGGTCGATTCACCTATTATCGAGATTAAGGACATCAACTCGGATTATTGCGTATTCGAGATGACTTACCAGCTGCAGCTTAACGAGAATGGCAAGATCTCTAACTTCAATGTTAAAGAATACTATAAAGTCCGTTATACACCTACAAGAGTTTTCATATTAGATTATCGTCGTCATATGGAAGAGCTTCTTGACGAAAATGATGTGACTCAGAATAACAATTCCCTAACCTTAGGCGTAACCTCAAGAGACATGAACTATCTGTCTAATGAGACGGGAACTATTACCTGTTTTGAGCAGGCAGGAGAGTTGTACGAATACAACCAAAACAAGGGTAAGCTGCTTAAGTTATTTAGTTTCCTTGATGGAAATATTAATGATCCAAGATGCTACTATGATGCTCACTCTATTAAGATTCTTGCAATTAACGAAAATGGTGATGTGAACTTTGCGGTATTTGGTTATATGAACAATGGTCCTCACGAGGGCTACTGCGGTATTGATTTATATAAATACGATGCAGCTTCAGAGAAGACAATAGAAGAGGCCTTCGTTGCCACAACCTGTTCATATCAAATCCTTAACGCAAGCTTCTCTGATCTGTTATATAAGGCTAATGACAAGTACTTCTATGTTATGATTTCAGGTAACTTAGTTAAGATTAACTTAAAGAATGATACTATGGAGACAGTACTTGAGGGACTAGATTCCTCACAATATGCTGCATCAAAATCAGGACGCTACCTTGCCTATACTACTACGCCTAATAAGGCTACATCCCTTATTGTAGAAGACTTAAGTAATGAAAGCACATTTACCATAGATGCAGGATCGAACGAATACATAAGACCACTTGCCTTCATGGATGAAGACCTAGTATATGGTATTGTAAATGTGAATGATGTAGACAAGAATATTGCAGGCTCGGTAATATATCCTGTATCTAACATCTACATAATGCAGGTTACTTTGCCATCACATCCAATTCTTAAGGATTATCACAAGGATGGCTACTATATAACAAATGCAAGATTGGAATCCTTCACTTTGTGGCTAGATAGAGTATCAAGATCAGATGCTGGATACATGGAGGTCGAAGGAGATACCATTAAGAATACTGCTGGTGAATTAGGACGAGCTGTTACATTTACATTTACACCAGACCCAGTAAGAGGTGAGATAACAACTCTTAAGAGCGCGAAGATGGATGAACGCAACCCTATTCCATCCCTGAACTTCGCGAAGGCCGACACACACTTTATAGGTGGCAGCAACACAATTACCGTTACTGCTAATAACACTAACGACGAGTACTTCGTATATGTTGGAAGCAACGTTCTTCTCGCTTCTAACATCACATCCAATGCCATTAGATTCGCTGATGAACAGATGGGAATTGTAGTAGATAACAATTCGTCCTATGTATGGAAGAAGGGACGCAAGGCCTATGTTAACGCATTTAGCGGATTGCATGTGGGAGATCAGGATGCCAAGGCTGACACGTTATCAAAATGTATAAGCACAATGCTTGTAAAGGAAGGCATCAACGTTGAGGTTAATACCTATATTGATAATGGCGAGGGTCCATACGAGATACTTAAGAGCGTTATGAAGAATTACAACGTACTCGACCTTACAGGCTGTAACCTGAATGAAGTTCTGTATTATGTATCACAGGGAAGTCCTGTGCTTGCTATAACGGGACCAAATGATGCAGAGCTAATTGTGGGATATGATGCAGGAACCATCGTTACATATAATCCTAACAACAACGCATATAACAGAGTTGGTATGATTGAAGCCGCATCAAAATTCGAGGCGAACAACAACGTATTCATATCCTATATTAAGAAATAATCAGATTATATAAACCACAATAAAAAAGCTTCTGGCTGTAACATTTCGTTACAATCAGAAGCTTTGTTTTATTTGTCCGATTACATAAGAGGAGCAATAAGTCGAAGTACTCCGTTTAAGAATCTGGTTAAAACACCGTTAGGTATGCTTTCTAGCGGCTTAAGCTCACATTCTTCCTGAGTGGCTAAGAAATCCTTCTTCAACTCATCTATAAGATGTGACTTGTAGAATACGCTGAAGCATTCATAATGTAAGAACAGACTTCTATAATCAAGATTAACTGTTCCTACACCTGCTACCTTATCGTCACATATCATGGCCTTGGCGTGAACAAATCCTGGTGTATATTCATAGATCTTAACCCCTGCAGCCACTAAATCTCTGTAGTAGGTCTTGGCAATTCGCTGCACCATCTTAGAATCACTAGTACCCGGTACAATTACTCGTACATCTACACCTCTTCTTGCTGCTCTGATAAATGCATCGAATAAGGTATCACCCAACATAAGATATGGTGTATAGAACCATATATACTCTGTTGCCATTGACAGCATCTCAGTAAATAACGCATTACTTGTATGCTCTTCTCTCTCAGGTGAATCATAATATGGCCAGATAAATCCATCCATATTACTCATATCTACACTTGCTGGCTTATCCACAACCTTAGGTATCTCTGGAATCATTACTTCATCTATAGGAACTATTGCATTCCAGAATTCAAGGAACATGAACTGGTAGCTTTGAACTGCTTTACCAGTCATACGAAATCCTATATCCTTCCATACGCCATAAGGATGAGTCTCATTAATATATTCATCCGCAAGATTAATTCCGCCACTGTATGCAACCTCACCATCAATTACCATTATCTTGCGGTGAGTTCTGTTATTAAGCTGTGTTCTGACAAATAAAAGTGGATTAAATGGAACACATTTGATTCCTCTATCCTTCAGCTCCTTGGCATCCTTAACAGAATATGTTCCGATACTTCCAAGGTCGTCATATATTACTCTGACGTCTACACCTTCCTTGACCCTCTCTGCAAGAATATCAGTAAGTGTATCCCAGAATAATCCTCTCTCAATTATGAAGTACTCAATGTACACATATTTCTTAGCCTTCTTCAAATCCTCGCACATATCTGCGAAGACGTCCTGTCCCCAAGGATAGTACTTAACACTCTCATTAGGAAGAACTGGAAAATTCGTATCCTCGCTTAGGTGTGATATTATCTGAGCCACATGCTCATCATCCCTCTCTATCTCAGATACAATATTCTCATTCTTATAGAATGTCCTTCTGTCAAGCGCCTCCTCAGCCCTTCTTATCTTCCTGTCTAAGTGGGCTCCTGTTCTCTTATTTCCAAGGAACAGATACATTATAGAACCAAGGATTGGAAGTGCCACAATAACTATAACCCATAATATCTTATAGGCACTTTCATCTCTTCTATTAACAATACTAATTACAAATATTACCGCTAGAATTCTAAATAATACATTAAGAACATCTACCAGATAATCGTCAGCAATCCAGTTAACTCCTTTGACTACCAATACTATCCATAACACCTGTATAGCCAACGCCGGAACGACAACTAATACACGCCCTAATATCTTCTTAACCATAACTGCATCCTTCCCGATTTTTGCCAAATCACATTATGATTTATCATTATATCAGACATTACAACACGACTGCAAGAAGTGGTATTGTGATGACAGTAGCAAGGGTTGTAATAAATGTTATCTGGGCCATGAATTTCTCATCACCATCATACTCAACACATAGCATAGTACCTGCTGTTGCAACTGGCATGGCTGATATTATCACTGTCTCTCCCAAGAGCAAATCATTCCCCTGACATATTGGAAGATATATAAAGTACATAAGAAGCGGGGTTACAATTACCTGGATTAGCGCGAACAAATACGCCTTGCCATTAGTAAACATTTCCTTGAATGGCATCTCTGCTAATGCTGCTCCGATTACAAGCAATGCACCAGGAGTTGTAATCCCTCCTAATATGTCAAATGTGTCAGCAAGAAAGTCTGGTCCCTGAAAACCAGTTACTCCCATAATTACACATAATATAGCTGCAATCATTGCCGGTGTAAGAATAAGCTTGCCAATTTTTCTTGTAAATATTTTGAGGGTACTTACTTCAGATTCTTTAACATTCTTCATCTTCTCCTTGATGTTGTAGCCTGATAGCATTGCAATACCAAGAGAATAACATAAGAGATTGAAGGGCATATTGAATATGCTTGTGTAAAATGCAGATTCTGGACCGAATACTGCATAGGTTACTGGAAAGCCAATAAAGCCAACATTAGCGAACATAATTCCGAATTCTGCTGCGCCTTTTTGCTGGCCCTTAAGCCTTAGTATGAAGGATGTTCCCTTTGCTAATGCAAAAAGAACAATATATGTTGAAAATGCAATTAACAGAATAAATAATATCTCACTTGTAGAAGGAAGGTTCTCTGAATTCATTACGGATGACAGAATTGTACAAGGCATGGATATATTAATAATAATCTTCGACAGCGCTGCCTTCACATTAGGTCCAAGTATCTTAGCTTTAGCTGCAATATATCCAATTATAATTATCAGAAAGAGTTCTGACATTTTTATAAAAACAGGTATAAAATCCATTTTGTCCTCTTCTAACTATATACAATTTCTCTTTTCCACACCAAATTAATATACTATATGATTTTAAAGTAAAAGGCAATTATTTTCAATCGGTATAGACTATTGATTTATATAATTATCTTTGCTACAATTCAAGGCATAATTATATTTTTGAAGGGAGAATTAATTATGACTCATGAAAACGCTCGCGCGGGATTTAAGAATTTATTTACCGCAGAGGTACTTGTTATTATTGCTGCAGTAATAGATGTTGTTGGTGTACTCCTTACTCTTATTCCTGCTGCAGGACTTGTTATCTATGGAGTAGTTGAAATTGGCTCAGTTGTTTTAGTAATCATTGCTTTTATATTGCAGTTAGTTGGTCTTAGCAAGGCTGGTAAGGATGAGCCTATGATTAAATCAGCATTTGTTGGTACACTTATAGCATTAATTGCTTCAGCAGTTATACCTTTAATTGGTGCATTAACAAATATCACCTGGCTACATTCTTTAGGTGATATTATTGCTTTGGTTATTAGCTTGTATGTTACACATCATGTATTATTTGGTGGTGCTAATCTTAATCCTTCTTTAACTGACAAGGCCCAAAGTACATGGCGCGTATACTTAGCTACTATTATTATTTCACTAGTATTAGCTATTGCCTCTATTATTGTTACAGCAGTAGGAATTGTAACATTAGGCGCAATCTTACTTGTTGCATTAAGCGTCTTCGCTGCAATTCTTGAAATCGCTGGATACGTTAAGTATGTAGGTTTCTTAAATGCAGCAAGAAACGAAGTATAATATTTACATTAAACACTTAGAGGATGTGGAATTGATACCACATCCTCTATTTTATTACTTCGCTATATCAAGCGCCTCTTTACAAAGTCTTGTTATCTCATCAAATTGTTTGTTTGCAATCAAGTCTTTTTTTACCATCCAGCTGCCACCACAGGCAATGATACATTTTTCCTTTAGGTAGCTTCCCACATTCTGAGGATTAATTCCACCTGTTGGCATAAATCTTACATTTCCATATGGTGCAGAGATTGCCTTAATGTAATTAATTCCTCCTGCCTGTTCTGCCGGAAAGAACTTAACAACATTAAGTCCGTTCTCAAGTGCTAACTCCACATTAGATGGATTAGCACAGCCTGGAATGATTGTAATATTGTTCTTAACGCAATATTCAATCACCTTAGGATTGCTGCCAGGTGTTACAATGAACTTAGCACCCGCCTTAACTGCTTCGTCTACCTGTCCAATTGTTAGGACAGTACCTGCTCCTACTAACATGTCAGGATATGTGGCACTAATCTTCTCAATTGACGCCTTGGCCGCATCGGTTCGAAATGTCACTTCAGCAATATTAATTCCGCCTTTTCTTAGTGCTTCAGCTAATGGAAGTGCATCCTTCTCATCTTCTATTACAATTACAGGAACAATCCTTGCTTCCTCTATTAATTTGTAAATATCCATATCATCCTCCACTTACTTCATGAACTTCTTAATATTATTGTAGCATATATCCTTAACTATCTCAGAGAGCATTTCCTCATCATCAGGGTATTCGCCATTCTCAACCAGTCCCCCTATGTAGTTACAAAGGATTCGTCTAAAATACTCATGTCTTGGAAATGACAACATACTTCTTGAATCAGTTACCATACCAACAAAGTTAGCAAGAACTCCTGATTCGGCAAATGACATTAATTGATTCTCCATTCCTCTCTTATGATCTAGTACCCACCATGCTGCACCAAGCTGAATCTTACTTCTTGCTTCAGCATTTTGGAAATTCCCAAGCATAGTTGCAATAGTTGTATTGTCCTTAGAATTAAGATTATAAATAATTGTCTTCGGAAGATTATTATCATAATCCATGGCATCGAGTAGAGAAGACAACTCCTTAGCATAACTAAAATCATCAGCACTATCGAAGCCACTATCGACACCAATACTCTCATATCTCTTCGTGGAGTTATTACGAAGTGCACCTATATGAAGCTGCATTATCCAACTCTTCTTATGGTAGTTAGCTGCTAGAAATACAAGCAGTCGGCTTCGATATACTGCTGCCTCTTTAGCTGTTATGGCTTCGTTATTTCTCCTTCTGCTGAATATATCATCCTGAGTTGCTGCAGATTCGTCTTCCATATAGACATATCCTTCAAGACTATGGTCAGAAATTCTACAGCCTGCCTCTTCGAAGTAATCCATTCTATCCACTAATGCCTTACATAAGTCATCATAGCATGTGATAGAATAGCCCACTGCTTCTTCAAGGTCCGCCATGTATGTATTATAATCATCTCTTAATATATTAAGAGCTTTGTCAGGACGAAATGTTGGTCGAACTACGAATCTCTTCTCATCATCCTTAAGTCTCTTGTGATACTCAAGATTATCGGCAGGATCATCTGTAGTGCATAACTCTTCCACATTCATCTTAACTAGGAGCTCTCTTGGACGAAAATCATCAAGGCAAAGCATATCATTTGCAACATCCCAGAACTCTTCTGCTGTCTTTGATGAGAGAGGCTTGTCATAATTAAAATACCTCTTCATCTCAAGATGATTCCAATGATATAAAGGGCTTCCAACTAATCGAGGAACTGTTTCGCACCACTTAATATATTTATCATAGTCCGGCGCATTGCCTGTTATGAATTTCTCATGGATACCATTGCTTCGCATGGCGCGCCACTTGTAGTGGTCATGACCTAACCAGACTGTTGCTATGTTATCATAGTTTTTGTTTTCGTAGATTTCCTGAGCGCTTAGATGATTGTGGAAATCAATAACGCCTTCTGAGCTTGCTATCTCATAAAGATTCTTAGCAGTCTCTGACTGTAGTAGAAAATCATCATTTAAAAATTGTTTCATATTAACTCCTTAAAGAACCGAAAAAACCAACATTTCACTTCGTGAAATGTCGCCGCGTCGTAAGGCATCCCCCATGCTTCGCATGGTACCCCTTACGACATATTAGACTCCCGAGTATGCTGCAAAGCCGCCGTCAATTGGAACTACTACGCCTGTTACAAATCCAGACATCTTAGGGTTAACTAAGTATAATAATGTACCATTAATCTCCTCTGCCTCTCCAAAGCGTCCCATTGGTGTTGCATTAAGAATCTTGTTGCTGCGTTCTGTAGGATTACCATCCTTATCAAATAACAAATCTCTATTCTGATTAGTTACGAAGAATCCTGGCGCTAAAGCATTAACTCTGATTCCAACCTTAGAGAAATGTACTGCAAGCCACTGAGTGAAGTTAGAAATCGCTGACTTGGCACCTGAATATGCAGGTATCTTAGTTAGTGGTGTAAATGCATTCATAGATGATACATTAATAACGCAGCAATCCTTGCGATTAATCATATCCTTGGCAAATACCTGTGTAGGAAGAAGTGTTCCGATGAAGTTAAGATTGAATACGAACTCGACTCCACCCTGGTCTAAGTCAAAGAAAGATACAATATCTTCCTTCTCGTCATCACCTATTTCAAAATATTCATTAGTAGTATTAGCTCTTGCATTGTTGCCACCTGCTCCATTAAGCAATATATCACAAGGTCCCAAATCCTCTAATACAGCTGTATGCACTTCTTCAAGACTAGCCTTGTCAAGCACATTTGCCTTGTAGCCCTTGGCTATAAAGCCTTCATCTTCAATCTCCTTAGCAGCCTTCTTCGCTGCTTCCTCGTTAAGATCAAGAAGAGCAACCTT
>Ga0256404_1001348_pt1 | contig 60277 bp, 49 predicted proteins | sample RumenRJG_01DNA_FD_185990 | JGI IMG/M metagenome (GOLD analysis project Ga0256404, IMG submission 185990) | Bovine rumen microbial communities from Lethbridge, Alberta, Canada - RJG_01 | ecosystem: Host-associated > Mammals > Digestive system > Stomach > Rumen | place: Canada: Alberta | collected...
CGAATGTTGATGCGCCCGTAAAGCTTCCGTCACCGGGGCTTGTGATGAACTCCTTGAAATGGGTGAACATATCAAGGTTTGGTATACCGATAAGTCCGAAGAAGGTATCCTCGCCCATCATAAGCGTATAGCCAAGCAGTGAGAACACTATGGTACCGATACAAAAATCCATAAGGTTTTTCATGATGATGTTGCCTGCGTTCTTTGCGCGGGTGAAGCCCGTTTCTACCATTGCAAAGCCTGCCTGCATCCAGAACACAAGTGCGGCACCTATCAAAAACCAGAATTCGACTGTCATATGATCACTTCCTATTTAAATTCTTTCCTTACTGTGTTTATAAAGTGCTCTGCAGCTCCCGCCAAGATGGAAGATATTATTGGTTTACGCTGCTTATAATAAAGCGGGAGAGCAGAGCCTTTGAACTGGATCATCTTACACCGAACAGCAGCTCGTCATATGTCGGGAACGGCCAGAACTTTGCTGCGGTGATTGTTTCCGCTTCGTCACAGGATGCGCGCAGCTTATCCATTACGCCGAGAAGCTCATCTCTGATAAGATAGCCCTGCTCGATAACGTCCCCTGCTGCGCTGACCTTTTCAAGTGCTTTTGAAAGCTCGTCAAGGCTCTGATAAGCATCGGATGCGAGCTGCGAGAGCTTTTTGACGGTCTCTGCCTCGTAGGTGCAGGCAAGGTCGGTGGCGAGGGATTTCTTTGCATTAGCCGTTTTTGCCACAAATGCGGCATACTCCTCGATAGCGGGCAGGATATCTCTGCGGGCGATCATCTGCATGGTATTCGCCTCGATGATGACTGCTTTGCAGTAGTTTTCAAGGGTTATCTCGGTGCGGCTGCGCAGCTCTGCCTCGGAGAAAACTCCGTGTGCGGTGAGCATTTTAACGTTCTTTTCGTCCATAAGGTGCGGGATAGCATCGGGTGTGGTGCGATAGTTGAGCAGTCCGCGCACCTCGGTAGCCTCCTTGATCCAGGCATCGTCATAGCCGTTGCCGTTGAAGATGATGCGCTTATGGTCGGTGATGGTCTTTTTTATCATCTCGTGGAGCTTTTCTTCAAAGTTATCTGCCTGCTCGAGCCTGTCGGCATAGACCCTGAGGCTCTCGGCAACTGCGGTATTGAGCATGATGTTTGCGCAGGCGATGCTGTCTGCCGAGCCGACCATTCTGAACTCGAACTTGTTGCCTGTAAAGGCGAACGGCGATGTTCTGTTTCGGTCGGTGGTATCTCTTGTGAACGGCGGCAGGACGCTTACGCCGAGCTTCATGACTTTCTTTTCAACACCTGCGTATGGGGTATCGGTCTCGATGGCTTTGAGGATACCCTCAAGCTCATCGCCGAGGAAGATAGAGATAACAGCAGGCGGTGCTTCGTTTGCGCCGAGGCGGTGGTCGTTGCCGGCGGTCGCGACGGAGATACGCAGAAGATCCTGATAATCATCGACCGCTTTGATAACGGCACACAAGAACAGCAGGAACTGTGCGTTTTCATACGGAGTTTCGCCGGGTGTGAGAAGGTTTACGCCCGTATCGGTCGCGATGGACCAGTTGTTATGCTTGCCCGAGCCGTTGACGTTTGCAAACGGCTTTTCGTGCAGCAGGCAGACAAGCCCGTGCTTCTGGGCGACCTTTTTCATTATCTCCATGGTGAGCTGGTTGTGGTCGGTCGCGATGTTGGTGGTAGCGTAGATAGGTGCAAGCTCGTGCTGTGCGGGTGCGACCTCGTTATGCTGTGTTTTGGCGAGGATACCAAGCTTCCACAGCTCTTCGTTGAGGTCGGACATATACGCCTCGACACGCGGCTTGATGACTCCGAAATAGTGGTCGTCAAGCTCCTGCCCCTTTGGCGGCTTTGCTCCGAAAAGAGTTCTGCCTGTATAGATAAGGTCCTTGCGCTTATCGTAAAGCTCCTTGGGGATAAGGAAATACTCCTGCTCGGGCCCGACTGATGTGGTAACGTGCTTTACGGTATCGTTGCCAAACAGTTTGAGGATACGCATCGCCTGCTTGTTGAGCGCCTGCATGGAGCGCAGCAGCGGAGTTTTCTTATCAAGCGCTTCTCCGCCGTAGGAACAGAAGGCTGTTGGTATGCAAAGAGTTTTGCCCTTGATGAAGGCATATGAGGTAGGGTCCCAGGCGGTATAGCCGCGCGCCTCAAAGGTAGCTCTCAAGCCGCCCGACGGGAAGCTTGACGCATCGGGCTCGCCCTTGATAAGCTCTTTGCCCGAGAAGTCCATGATAACTCTGCCGTCGGGTGAGGGCGAGATGAAGCTGTCGTGCTTTTCGGCGGTGATGCCTGTAAGCGGCTGGAACCAATGGGTATAGTGCGTTGCGCCGTTCTCGACTGCCCACTCCTTCATAGCCTCTGCGACTGCGTTTGCAACTGTGAGGTCAAGCTTTGCGCCGATGCCGATGGTGTCCTTGAGTGAATTGTAGACCTTTGATGAAAGCCTTGACTTCATCACTCTGTCATCAAATACCTTGCTTGCAAAAATCTCTGTTACCGTGCTCATTTTTATTTCCTCCTTTAAAATGTACAAAACAAAGGCGCCCTGACGCGAGGGAATTACCCTGCTGTCAAGACGCCGTTGCCTTAATATTAGAAAGCTGATGCCAGAGGCATAAAAAATAGAGACAGATACTTGAAGATAGCCAGATTACTTCAAGACACCTTTGCCTCTATGTCTTGCATTATACATCATCATTTTTGATTTGTCAACCCCTTTTTTGCGAAAATTTGCAATTTACATTTGCAAAACTTGCAGTTTACAAATAATTTATATATCAAAACTTGACAGAAATGAATTTTTGGAGTATAATACTTGCAAATGAGCAAAGGCGTTCATTCAGCTTACGGGCTGAGTGGCGCCTTTTTTTAGATGTAAGAGGCAGGAATATAATAAAGTGTGATCTTAGATCTCCTGCCTCTGAAAAGCGACGTGTTCTATTTTATTCTAAAAGGGAGAGATGATGATGTTGAAAAGAGAGGGAGAGGTCCGTATACCTTCGGGCTGCGCTATTGCCGCGGTCATTTCAAGAGAGGGCAAGGGTATCACGGGCGATCTGATCGCCGAGGCGATGAAGCCGATGCACGATCGTTCAAACGGTCTTGGCGGCGGTTTTGCTGCGTACGGCATTTACCCCGAACATAAGGAGTTCTTTGCATTTCACATTTTCTTTGACCACCGCAGCACGAGAAAAGAGTGCGAGGCGCTGCTCAAAGAAAGGTTTGAGATCGTAAAGGGCGAGATAATCCCTACGCGCAAGATACCCGAGATCACCGATGAGCCTATCATCTGGAGATACTTTGTTGCGCCGCTGAAATCAATGCTCGCAGCGGAGCAGATAGATGAGAACGAATTCGTTGCAAGGACGGTAGTTAAGATAAACACCGAGCTTAAAGGCGCATACGTTTTCTCAAGCGGAAAGAATATGGGCTGCTTCAAGGCGGTGGGCTTCCCCGAGGACGTAGGAAGATTTTACAGGCTGGAGGAGTACGAGGGGTACTCGTGGACTGCTCACGGGCGCTACCCGACGAACACTCCCGGCTGGTGGGGCGGCGCTCACCCGTTCTCACTGCTTGATTACTCGGTAGTACACAACGGCGAGATATCATCATACGATGCGAACCGCAGATTTATCGAGATGTTCGGCTACAAATGCACATTGCAGACGGACACGGAGGTCATAACCTACATTATAGATTATCTTCTTCGCAGGCAAAAGCTGACGCTGGAGGAGGTCGCTTCGGTCATCGCGGCACCTTTCTGGAGCACGATAAACGCCAAGCCCGAAAAGGAAAAGGAAAAGCTGACATATCTGCGGACGGTATTTTCAAATCTTCTGATAACAGGACCGTTCTCGATAGTTTTCGGCTGGGACGGCGGACTTATGGCGCTCAACGACAGGCTGAAGCTGCGCTCGATGATAACTGCGGAAAAGGACGACAAGGTATTCATCGCAAGCGAGGAGGCTGCGGTAAGGGTGATGGAGCCCGACGCGGAAAACTTCTACGCGCCAAGCGGCGGAGAGCCTGTTATAGTTCGTGTCAAGGAGGGTAAATTCTGATGATAGATCAATACATATATCCCGAATTTGAAGTGGTGAGGAACAAGGACCGCTGCATTGCATGCCGTGTTTGCGAAAGGCAGTGCGCGAACGAGGTGCATCGGTTTGATACAGACCTCGGCGTGATGCTCTCGGACGAGGCAAAGTGTGTGAACTGCCAGCGGTGCGTTTCACTTTGCCCTACCCACGCGCTTAAAATAGTAAAGAGCGACTGCCGTTTGCGCGAGAACGCAAACTGGTCGGATCAGACGATAAAGGAGGTCTACAAGCAGGCAAACAGCGGCGGAGTGCTGCTTTCGTCAATGGGAAACCCAAAGCCGCTGCCTGTTTACTGGGACAGGATACTTATCAACGCATCGCAGGTGACCAACCCGCCTATCGACCCGCTGCGCGAGCCGATGGAAACAAGAGTTTTCCTGGGCAAAAAGCCTGACAGGATACTGCGCCGTGCAAGCGGTGAGCTTATCACGCAGCTTCCGCCGCAGCTGGAGCTTTCGATGCCTGTGATGTTTTCTGCGATGAGCTACGGCTCGATAAGCTACAACGCTCACGCATCACTTGCAAGGGCTGCGACCGAGCTTGGCATCTGCTACAACACGGGTGAGGGCGGTCTGCACGAGGACTTTTACTGCTACGGTGAGAACACGGTCGTACAGGTCGCATCGGGGCGCTTTGGCGTTCACAAGAACTATCTTGAGGCTGCGGCTGCGATCGAGATAAAGATGGGGCAGGGTGCAAAACCCGGCATCGGCGGTCATCTGCCGGGGACAAAGATAGTCGGTGACATATCGCGCACGAGAATGATACCCGAGGGCTCTGACGCTATCTCCCCTGCACCGCATCACGATATTTATTCTATCGAGGATCTGCGACAGCTGGTCTACTCGCTGAAGGAGGCGACGGACTACCGCAAGCCTATCATCGTCAAGGTCGCTGCGGTACACAACATCGCGGCTATCGCAAGCGGTATCGCACGAAGCGGTGCGGACATTATCGCCATCGACGGTTTCAGGGGCGGCACGGGTGCGGCTCCGACAAGGATAAGGGACAATGTGGGCATACCGATCGAGCTGGCGCTTGCTGCGGTGGATCAGCGTCTGCGTGACGAGGGGATAAGAAACAATGTATCGCTCGTTGTCGGCGGAAGCGTGCGCTCGGCGGCTGATGTGGTAAAGGCTGTTGCGCTGGGTGCGGACGCGGTATATGTTGCGACTGCGGCGCTGCTCGCGCTTGGCTGTCATCTTTGCCGCACCTGTCACAGCGGCAGGTGCAACTGGGGCATCGCTACGCAGCGTCCCGACCTTGTTAAGAGGCTCAACCCGGACATAGGCAGTCAGCGCCTGGTCAATCTGATGAATGCGTGGAGGCACGAGATAAAAGAGCTTATGGGCGGTATGGGCATCAACTCTATCGAGAGCCTGCGCGGCAACAGACTTATGCTGCGCGGTGTGGGACTGAGTGCGAAAGAGCTTGAGATACTTGGTATCTCCCACGCGGGCGAATAGGAGGGACAGCAGAATGAAAAGAGTATATGTTAACGAACAATGGTGCCTGGGCTGTCACCTTTGCGAATACAACTGCGCATTTGCAAATTCAGGCGAGACGGATATGGTAAAGGCGCTCAAGGACAAGCCTGTATTCCCGCGCATACACATCGAGCAAAGCGGTGACATCACCTATGCGGTATCGTGCAGGCATTGCAAGGACCCGCTTTGTGTGAAAAGCTGCATCGCAGGTGCTATAAGCAAGCAGGACGGCGTTGTGAAGATAGACAAAACAAAGTGCGTGGGCTGTCTGACCTGCGTACTGGTATGCCCTTACGGTGCGGTAAGGCAGGGCGAAACGGGTGCGGCAAGCAAGTGCGAGCTTTGCCTTGAAAACAGCTGCGGCGAGCCTGCGTGCGTTAAGGGCTGTCCGAATAATGCGATAGTTTACGAGGAAAGGCAGTGATAGTGATGAGCAGGTTTGTTATAATCGGAAACGGAGTTGCTGCGGCAGGGTGCATCGAGGGCATTCGCAGTGTTGACAAGGACTCCCCTATCAGCGTTATCTCCGCAGAAAAGCACAAGGTGTATTCAAGGCCGCTTATATCATACTATCTTCAGGGCAAAACAAGCCTTGAAAAGATGAACTACCGAAGCGAGGATTTTTACGAGAAAAACGGTGTACAGCTTATATACGGCTGCGCTGAGGGGATAGATACAAAAAAGGGCACGGTCGCACTTTCGGGCGGCAGGAGCGCGGCATTTGACAAGGTGTGCATTGCCGCGGGTTCGATGCCGTTTGTGCCAAAGATAAAGGGTCTTGACAAGGTGGAAAACAAGTTCACGTTCATGACGATGGACGACAGCCTTGCGCTTGAAAAGGCTCTGAAAAAAGACAGCAGGGTGCTTATCATAGGTGCAGGTCTTATCGGGTTGAAATGCGCAGAGGGCATTCTGGAGAGAGTCGGAAGCGTGACGGTATGCGACCTTGCTGACAGGGTGCTTTCGAGCATACTTGACGGCGAGTGCGCGCAGGTGATGCAAAGATATCTTGAGAAAAAAGGCATACGCTTTATGCTCGGTGACACTGCTGAAAGCTTTGAGCAGGGCAAGGCGGTAATGAAAAGCGGCAAGAGTGTGGGATTTGACATACTTGTACTTGCGGTGGGCGTGCGTGCCAACACGCAGCTCGCAGCTGATGCGGGTGCGCAGACGGACAGAGGCATAATTATTGATACGGCGATGAAAACAAGTCTTGAAAACGTATATGCCGCAGGCGACTGCACGCAGGGATACGACAGCTCAACAGGGGAAAACAGAGTGCTTGCGATACTGCCAAATGCCTATATGCAGGGCTGCTGTGCAGGCGTGAATATGGCAGGCGGCGAGAGCAGCATCACAGATGCGATACCGATGAACTCTATCGGTTTCTTCGGGCTGCACTGTGCAAGCGCAGGCAGCTATTTTGAAAAGGGCGAGGGCGAGATCTTCGAGCAGAAAAGCTGTGGCGGCATCAAAAGGCTTTACATAAAGGACGGCAGGCTCACAGGCTATATCATCATAGGTGATGTGACGGGGGCAGGGATTTACACATCCCTGGTGCGCGAAAAGACCGATCTCAGCGGTGTGGATATGGAGGAGCTGAAAAAAGATCCGTCACTTGCGATTTTTTTGCCTCAGACCCGTAGAAAAAAACTTGGAGGTGTGGTATAATGAATATCAATGCAACAGGACTTGACTTTTGCGACCTCAACGAAGCGCTGCGTCAGAGCCGCGGCAGCTGCACGATAACTAACTGCCTCGGGCAGAGATTTTTAGCGGCAGGCATCTCGGATAAGACTGTGACCGTCAGCGGTATCCCGGGCAACGCGCTGGGTGCGTATCTCAACGGTGCAAAGATAGAGGTCATGGGAAATGCGCAGGACGCGGTCGGTGACACGATGAATGACGGCACTATCGTTATACACGGAAATGTCGGTGACGCGGTCGGCTACGCGATGCGCGGCGGTCACATATATGTGCGCGGCAACGCAGGCTACCGTGCAGGAATACATATGAAGGCGTACAAGGAAAAGCAGCCCGCACTTGTCATAGGCGGCAAGGCAGGCAGCTTTCTGGGCGAATATCAGGCAGGCGGAACGATAATCGTTCTGGGGCTGACGGATAATGACAAGCCTATCGTGGGGAACTTTCCCTCGACGGGAATGCACGGCGGAAAGATGTTTCTGCGCTCGGACTGCAAGGGGGTAAAGTTCCCCGGTCAGGTGCATACGCACCTTGCTGACAAGGCGGAGCTTGCACAGATCGACCACTTTCTGCGGCATTTTTGCAGCTACTTTGATATGGATATCAAAATGCTGCTGGACTCGCCGTACACCGTTGTGATGCCTGACAGCCGCAATCCGTACAGGCAGATGTATGTTGCGAATTGAACAGGAGGATAAACTATGAAATACACACCGCAGGAAATAATCCAGTATACCGCAGAGGAAGATGTGAAATTTATAAGGCTTGCTTTCTGCGATGTTTACGGCAAGCAAAAGAACATCTCGATAATGCCCTCGGAGCTTGAAAGGGCCTTTGAGCAGGGCATCGGCTTTGACGCTTCTGCTGTGAGCGGCTTTGGCAACGAGGCGCGGTCAGACCTTATGCTTTTTCCCGACCCCGACACACTGTCGGTTTTGCCGTGGCGGCCTGAACACGGGCGCGTTGTGAGAATGTTCTGCTCGATAAAAAAGCCTGACGGTCAGGCGTTTGAGTGCGACACGAGGAGCCTGCTGGTCAAGGCGGTAAAGGACGCAAAGCAGCAGGGCATCGAATTTTCGTTCGGCTCGGCGCTGGAGTTTTACCTGTTCAAGCTTGACGAGAATGACAACCCCACGACTATCGCGTATGACAACGCGGGGTATATGGATATTGCTCCGCAGGACAAGGGCGAGAACATCAGGCGGCAGATATGCCTTCATCTTGAACAGATGGGAATCATGCCCGAAAGCTCGCACCACGAGGAAGGACCGGGGCAGAACAAGATCGATTTCCACTACGGCGACCCTCTGACTGCTGCGGACGATGTGATGTCGTACAAGACGGTGGTAAAGACGGTCGCACACGCAAACGGGCTGTACGCGGATTTCTCGCCAAAGCCCCTGAAGGACAAGCCCGGCAACGCTTTCCACATCAACATATCGGTGAACAGCGACAAGCATCACACGATGCTGCCGTCGGTAATTGCGGGGATAATGAAATACATCAAGGACATAAGCTGTTTTCTCGACCCGTGTGAAGCATCATACGAGCGCCTGGGAAAGTTCAAGGCTCCGAGGTTTATCTCGTGGTCGGGCGAGAACCGTTCGCAGCTGGTGCGCATACCTGCGGCAAAGGGCGAATACCGCCGTGCAGAGCTGCGCAGCGCCGACCCGACGGCTAATCCGTACCTTGCGTACACGCTGCTTATCTACGCGGGACTTGAGGGCATCAGCAAGGGGCTGTATCTGCCGCCTGTGGCTGACATTGACCTTTTCACCGCAGGCAGCGATGTGACGGACAGGTTCGACACGCTGCCCGATGATCTTGCGCAGGCAAAGGCAATGGCGGCGGAAAGCGGCTTTGTAAAGGCTCACCTGCCGCAGAGGCTCATAGACATCTACTGCAAGTAGCTTATTTCATCACTTAACGGAAGGGAGTGTACAGCCATGCAGCTGAAAGAACGCAGATACAGTGTTCTGACCGTTTCCTCGCAGCCGAAATTCAATCAGGCGCTGGGCGAGCTTATCGGCTCACGGCAGTATGAGAGCGAACTTGAAACAAGTGTCAGCGGTGCAAAGCGGCGGCTGCTCGAGCGCAGCTTTGATATACTGATAATCAACGTCCCCCTGCCCGATGATGACGGGATAAGTCTGGCGATAGACCGCAGTGAAGGCATGGGCTGTGCTGTGCTTTTGCTCGTTAAGAGCGAATACTACCCGACTGTGTTTGACAGGGTGTGTCCGCACGGGGTGTACACTCTGCCAAAGCCTTCGCCAAAGCAGATGGTGGCGCAGGCATTCGACTGGCTGGAAAGCACGCGCGAAAGGCTGCGCAGGCTGGAGAAAAAGTCGGTATCGCTGGAGGACAAGATGAAGGAGATACGGCTTGTAAACAGGGCAAAGTGGCTGCTTATCTCACAAAGGGGAATGAGCGAGGATGATGCGCACAGGTTTATCGAAAGGCTTGCTATGGACAGGTGTATCACCAAGGGTGCGGCGGCGCAGGAGATAGTTGAGCAATACAGCGCAGAAGAATAGCATCAGCAAAGGCGGCAGTCGGAGAGATCCGGCTGTTTTTTTGCGGGCAGATACTGTCTATTGCACTGCTGCGGAAAATGTGGTATAATCATATCCGGAAAAAACTGTATTGCACAGAGGTGACAGGTTTGAAAAGGGTAAGCGATTTCGTGGGGAAATACATGGGGATCATCGTGCTGGCTGCGGCGGCACTTGCTTTATTTGTGCCGAAAAGCTGTTTGTGGATACAAACAGGCTGGGTCAATTATCTGCTGATGATAGTGATGTTCGGAATGGGGCTTACGATGAAGCTGTCGGACTTCGGTATCGTGTTCTCACGCCCGAAGGACGTTATTATTGGCTGCACGGCGCAGTTTGTCATCATGCCGCTGCTGGCGTTCGCGCTGGGCAAGGCGTTCGGGCTTGACAGGGCTTTGCTGGTTGGGGTGATACTCGTTGGCACCTGCCCGGGCGGCACTGCAAGCAACGTGATAACATATCTTTCAAAGGGTGATGTAGGACTTTCGGTCGGAATGACGAGCGTAAGCACGGTACTTGCGCCGCTGCTGACTCCTGCGCTGACGTATCTTTTCCTGCGCACATCGGTGGACGTTGATGTGAAGGCTATGATGATCTCGATGATACAGGTGGTGGCGGTGCCGATAGGGCTTGGGATACTTATAAACAAGCTGCTGCCAAAGGTATGCAAGAGGATAAAGGATATACTACCAAGCGTTTCGGTGGCTGCGATATGCGTGATAATCGCTTCGGTGGTATCGCACAACAGCGAGAAGATACTCTCAACGGGTGCAGTGATATTTGCGGTCGTTATACTGCACAATCTTTTAGGATATGCTTTTGGTTATCTTGCAGGTATGCTTTTTAAGATGGATCTTCCGAGGAAAAAGGCGGTCGCTGTCGAGGTGGGTATGCAAAACTCGGGGCTTGCCGCTTCGCTTGCAGGCAGCGCATTCCCCGATCTTTCAATGGCTACTGTTCCGGGTGCTGTATTCTCGGTATGGCACAATATCTCGGGAGCTGTGCTTGCGGCGGTATTTCGGCGAATGGGGACGGATAAGGATACAGAAAAAAAGGATAAGCAGGAAACATCTTAGCGGACAAAAATCAATATGGCAAACAAAGAGAGGCTCTCACGATAACGGTGATGAGCCTCTTTGTTGGTTTGTGCGGCATTCTTCAGCTCCCTGCGGAGGTGTATATTTGACAATCTATGTCATAAGTGATAGTATTGATTATGAGATAGCTACGGAGGTACGACCTATGACAAAGATACTGATAACCGAGGACGATGAAACTATACGCACCGCACTTGCTGTGATATTGAGTGACAACGGGCTGTGCCCGATAACAGCAAGCAGCTGCGAACAGGCTTTGCAGCTTTTCGATGAATGCGATCTGTGTCTGCTTGATCTGATGCTGCCCGGCGGCAGCGGACTTGATGTTCTAAAACAGATCAGGAGCAAAAGCAATATGCCGGTCATGATAATCTCCTGTATGGACGACAACTCGGACATTGCAAAGGGGCTTGACATGGGAGCAGACGACTATGTTACAAAGCCTTTTTCGGGGCAGGTGCTGGTATCACGGATAAACGCACTTCTGCGCCGAAGCGGCGGCTTTGCAAATGATATGCCTGACGGGCTCACCGCGAGCGAACAGCGCTTATACAGCTATTTTACGCTCAACAAGGGGCGTGTGCTGACAAGGGATCAGCTGCTTGCGCATATGTGGGACAGCAAAGGCGAATATGTTTCTGACAACACGCTGTCGGTCGCTGTGAACAGGATACGCTCAAAGCTGGCAGGTCACGGCAGGATAGTGACTGTCAAGGGGGTAGGCTACAAATGGGAAGACTTATAAAGACACTTGAGAACCGCACAGCGCTTGTGTTTGCTGCGATCTCGGCGGCAGTTTGCGCGCTGACATTCGGGGCGTGCTTATGGGTGACGGACATATGTGCAAATCAGGTGCAGACACAGGTGAGCGATCATATGCTCGCTGTGGCGGGACGGCTCTCGCAGAACACGGATATACCCGATGAACAGATCGCCGCGGCTTTTGCACAAAGGGGCACACAGGAGGCAAAGCTGGGTGAAAAGGTGCTTGCTGATTACGGCTTTGAGGTCGGCACGGGCAAGGGTCACGAGTACGCATACTCGCAGCCTGTACTCCCCTGCCTTGCGGCGGCAGCGGGTGTTTTTCTGTGTGCGGTGCTCGGGTGCGCCTGCTTTATGCATATTTTCGCAGATATCAGAAAAATGACTTTATCGGCGCAGAACAAGCAAAAGTGCCTTGATGAGCTTTCTGACAGAGATCTCGAACTGCTGGCGGAACAGGTAGACAGGCTGATAGCAGAGCGCGAACGCTCGATCGGGCAGATATCGCAGGAGAAAAAAGCGCTTGCGCAGTATTTGCAGGATTTTTCGCATCAGATAAAAACACCTGCGGCAGGGTTGACGCTGAACAATGAGATCTGCCGCACGCACAAGATGGACAGGGACGAGCTGCTGGGGTATCTTGACAAGGACAGGGTGTGCATCGAGCGAATAACAAAGCTTTGTTCGCAGTCGTTGAAGCTTGCAAGGCTGCAAGCGGGCACGATAGAATACAAGATCGCGCCGTGCAGCGTTTACAGTATTGCCGAAAGGGCGTGTGCGCCGCTTTATGAGCTTGCGGCGGAAAACGGCACGGAGATAGAGATACAGATACCGAATGAGATAACGCTGCAATGCGATGAGCTATGGCTTTGCGAGGCGGTATCCAATCTTGTGAAGAACGCGTGCGAGCATACAAAAGGCGGGTGCGTGCAGGTCTTTGCAAAGCAGACTCCCCTGTGCACAGAGCTTTTTATAAAAGATAACGGCGAGGGTATTGCGAACGAGGATATCCCGCAGCTTTTCAGGCGGTTTTATTCAAGATCCAATGACACGGATCCGTCTGCGGTGGGTATAGGGATGTCGATAGCAAAGCACATCACACAGGATCTGGGCGGCAAGATGTACATTGAATCGGCTGTTGGAAAGGGTACATCTATACGGCTTGAATTTCTGCACTGAAATTTTTCATTTTGTAACGTTGCGGTAAGATTGGCGTGTTATCATCATATCAAAAGCAAGACGGAGGTGTGATATGGATAGGGAGATCATGATAAGCGCCAATGGCATAACAAAGACCTTTGGTACGGGAGAGAGCAAGGTAACGGCAGTCGATGATGTCAGCATCGAGATATACAAGGGCGAATTTGTTGCGGTGACGGGTGAATCGGGCAGCGGCAAATCAACGCTTCTAAACCTGCTGGGCGGTCTTGACAAGCCGTGCAAGGGCAGCATTACTGTCGGGGGCAGGGAGATAACAAAGCTCAAGGACTCAAAGCTTGCGCAGTACAGGCGCAGGTACTCGGGATTTGTGTTTCAGTTTTACAATCTGATAAGTGTGCTGAATGTTGAGGAGAATCTTTCGCTGCCGCTTGACCTTGACGGCAGGAACACGGACAAGGCAAGGCTGGACGAGCTGCTTGACATCTTAAAGCTGACAGACAAGCGTTACTGCTACGCCTCGCAGCTTTCGGGCGGTCAGCAGCAGCGCGTGGCTATCGGCAGGGCTGTTATCGCGCAGCCGCCGTGTATTTTTGCAGACGAGCCGACGGGCAACCTTGACAGCGCAAATTCAAGGGAGATAGTTTCGCTGTTCAAGCGGCTCATCGAAAAGTACGGCACGACTATCGTGCTTGTTACGCACGATGCAAATGTCGCTGCCGAGGCAGACAGGGTGATAAGGATGTCTGACGGCAGGATAATCGACGAGAAGGTGATAAGGCTATGACAAGGCTTTTTCTTATCACTGTGCGGTGGATGAAAAAAGACCGCAAAAGAACGCTGCTGTCGTTTATCTCGGTGCTGCTGGCGGTCTATATGATGGCGGTGCTGGGCATTTATTTCAGCTCGGCTGTCAGTATGCTGCGCTCAAAGGAAAGGTACGAAAACGGCGGCTATCACGTTAGGTTCCACTGCGATAACACTCAACAGGCGGAAAAGATAGCAGGCAATGCTGCTGTGCAGAGCAGTACATATGAGTTCACGGCTGATTACAAATTTCTAAATGACTATCTCAGCAGCTACGCCGAGCTTTCAAACGGCGCTGAAGGGTATTTACCTGCGTTTTCAATCAACGGCAAGGCGCTTTCAAACATAGCTGAACTGTCACCATATTTTATAGATCCGCAAGCGGACAAAGGATCAGGGAACGATGCCGGGCAGATGCTTGGCAATACCGACACGGATCTGCAAAGCGGAAGATACCCTCAAAAAGAGGGTGAGATCGTTATCAGCGAATGGCTCGCGCAGCAATACGGTCTGTCCGTCGGAAGCGAAGTTGTGCTGGAGTTCAGCATACGCAAGGGCGATATGGTCTATGCAGAGTACACCGTTGAAAACGGGACTGATGAAAACGGCTTAGACTACCAAAAGAAAAAGTATCTGACTGCCGACGATAACGGTGCCCCTGCCGCTGTGCCCGACAAGAACGGCAGATTCCTCGGTGTACTTAACCGCAAGCTGGGAAACTATCGTTCAAAAGATATCAGCGCAGACACTCTTTCCTATACGGATCTGTATAATGTGTTCTATCAGCTTTTCAGAGCGAGCGCAGATGAACCTCTTCTCAAATATGCAAAGGATAATAATACTTTCGGTGAGTACGGGTTCAGAGAAAACAACGAAGAAAGATATATCGAGGGAAAGATCGAGGGCAAGGGCGAGGTCATAAAATCGGTCGAATACCGTGCAAAGATAGTAGGGCTTTCGAGTCTGTATCAGGCGTACTTTTCGGTAAATGACAAGGCGGCAAAGGAGTTTTTTGAGCCAAGGGACGGTTTCAGCTATGTGCGCATCAAGGAGGGATATGACGTTGATGACGAGACAGAGCAGATAAAGAAAACTGTCGGTTTGCCCGATGAGTACCAAGATGAAAGCGGCGCTGCAAGCCCGACTGCCGAGCTGCACGATATGCTGCTTTTCTACGAAGGCAGGAGCCTTTACGACCCCAATTCGTCTGACCCGATGATACTGCTCGGCGTATTTGCGGTGATACTTGCGGTGTTTGTTTTCTTTGCAAGACTTATAATCAACAACGCCTTTGAGCTGTCATCGGCATACAGGATTTCGCAGTACAGCTCGCTAAAAACCGTGGGCGTTTCAAACGCGCAGATGTTTGTTATGGTGATGGGTGAATGTCTGCTTTATCTGACCGCTGCGCTGCCGATAGCTTTGCTGCTTGCGTTTGCAACGGGCAGAGTGATAATCTCAAAGATAACGGAGCTGAAAATATTTGATGCGCTGTACGGAAGCGGTGTGACGGACAAGTTCTTCAAGCTTGAAATATCCGCGCCGATAATGATACTTATCGTTACCATTACGGTGTTCTCGGTGCTGCTGTCGGCTTACGCTGCGGCGATACGAATGAAAAAGATGCCTGCGGTACAGGCTCGTGCGGCGGACGGTACAAAGCCGCCAAGGGCTGTAAAACGCAAGTGGCTGTCAAAAAGGTTGTTCGGGTTCAGCGCGGGGTACGCGATAAGAAGCGCGTTCAGAAAGAAAATGCGGTTTTTTATCACGCTGCTTGCGGCTGTTGTCAGCGCGACGATGGTGATAACTATCGCGGCATTGATGTTTGCTGTGGAAAAATCGGGCAAGAAAATGTACGATGCTGATGCTATCGACTTTTCGGTAGAGATACAAAGCGATTTCACGGTTGGCTCAAACATATCAGACGATTACAAAAAGCTGTACGATTCGGGGCTTTTCAGAATTATAAATACTAACACGAGGTTTATCGACTGCTTTGACAAGCAAGGCAGCTGGGACAAAAGCTTTATCAGCGATAAGCTTAACAGAAGATATTTGGGTATAAGATTCGCAAGCATCACACAAGAGAAATTTAAAATGCTCAAGAGCGATATCAGCTATGACGAACTTGTGCAAAAGGGTGGAGTGCTGCTGTGCAGCAAGACATACAAGCTCGATGATAACTCTGAAAAATGGGTAGAGGACGGCGATGCGTTAAAGACAGTTCCGGACAAAATAACGATCCGGCTTATCAGCGGCAAAAAGGAAAGCGGCGACCCGGAGACGGAGGATTTTTCGTTTGATGTCAGCGGTACATACACGCTGAAGCCCAATGTAAATGAATACGGCTCCGACTCGGATATTATTGCGGTAGTTCCTATGGAGAATTACTATAAGCTTTTTGAGCGTCTGGAGTTTACAGATGATGAGTCAATAATGACAAAATACACAAACCTTAATATTACCTATCCGATGAAAAGGCTGTCGGTCGGGCTTGTTGCCAAGGACGGCAAGCAGGACGAGGCGGAGAATTTTATCAAGGACACGTTCAAGGAAAGAGCATTTATCACAAACTACGTTTCGCAAAAGCAGACGCTTGAAAGGTCGGCAAAGGCTCTGCGGATAGCAGGTATGTCGCTTGCGGCGATAGTTTTTGCGGTGGCAATGATGAATATTGCTTCGACCTGCGCGGCAGAAATGGTCAACAGGCGGCGCGAGCTTTCGATGCTGCGTGCAGGCGGAATGTCGCTGCGGCAGATATTCAAGGCGGTGCGGATAGAGGTGCTGCTGTGCTCGGGTGTTTCGACTGCGATAAGCAGTCTGCTCGGCACGCTGGCTGCGTCGGTGATATTCAAGCTGATTGATGAAGATGCAAAGCCTGCGGCTCTGCCGTTTTCGGCAATGGCGGCGGTGTTCGTGCTGATGTACGCGGTCATGCTTTGCGCATATCTGCTGCCGCTGAAAAATATGTCAAGGACTTCTATCGCACAGGACATACGAATGAAAGAATAACTATCAGAACAAAAGACATTATACGCAAAAGCGATGCTTACCGTGATGGCAGGCATCGCTTATGTTATGCACTTTTTACCTTTCCGTCGCTTATCTCGATAGTGCGTGCGCACTGCGCAGCTATCTCGCTGTCGTGGGTGACGATGATGACGGTCTTGTTCTGCTCTTTATTGAGCCTTTTGAGCAGGTTCATTACCTCCTCGCCCGAGGCTTTATCGAGGTTGCCTGTCGGCTCGTCGCAGAGGATAACATCGGGGTCGTTGATGAGCGCGCGGGCGATAGCTGCTCTTTGCTGCTGTCCGCCCGAAAGCTCGGCGGGATAGTGCTTTACTCGGGCGCCAATGTCGAGGGCGGTGTAGAGGTCGCCCTCGCTCGTTTCTTTTTTCTTGGCGAGCTTGGCTGGGAACATAACATTTTCCTCGGCGGTCAATTCGGGGATAAGGTCGAAAAACTGGAACACAAAGCCGATGTTTTTAAGGCGGAACTCGGAGAGCTTGGTATCGTTGAGCGTACTGAGGTCGGTGTCGTTGTAAAAGACTTTGCCCTCGGTGGCTTTGTCAAGTCCGCCAAGCAGGTTGAGAAGCGTCGATTTTCCGCTGCCCGACTTGCCGATTATTGCGACCATTTCGCCGTCCTTGATCGTTATATCAACTCCTGCAAGCGCCGTTACCTTGCCCTCGCCTTTGCCGTAGGTCTTGGTGAGATTCTGCGTTTTTATCATCTGCGTTTCCTCCCTTTGCTGATAGAATATGCGATGTTGCTGCCGAAACCGCCGACCGATTTGCGCGTGAGCAGTATTGTTATCATACACATGACGGCGCAGATAATAAGCGTGGGTATCAAAACGTTGTTGAACCACATTTGAAGGTCGGTCATATAATAGTGCTGCAAGTGACCTGCTTGTCTCTGGGTAGCGTTGTAGTCGGAATAGAACTGATTATACAGCTCATCATAGCCAGGCGTGCCTTGCTCGTGCGCTTGGTGGAACACAGCAGCTTTTTCCGCTATATCCTGAATTATTCCCTCGGCTTTGTCGTGGGCGTGCAGCATTACGCTCTGGGTGATGCGGATAAGCCCGTAGGCGATGGAACCCGCAAATATTGGTATGCGCACGCTGTCGAGCATAAGCCTGCGGCGCAGCTTTTTCAGCGGTGTGCCTATGGCTCGCATAACACTTATCTGGTATTCTTTCATTCGTATCTTCATACCGATGCCGTTGAAATACGCCGCAAAGCCGAGCAGAGACATCACGAGTATAAGCAGACCCAGTGAGCCGTAGAGCGATGCGTTCTGCACGAAGATATCGTGCTTTTGCTTCTCAAGAGATTTGACGCGCAGACCCGTGTTCATCGGCAGCAGCTTGCCTATCTCCTCTCTTGCGATTATCTCGGTATAGCTTGCGCCGTGCAAGCCAAGCTTTTTTGCGCCCGTAACGGTGGTGAGCAAATTGAAATCGTCTCCTGCGCTGACGGAGTATCTTGTCATTTTGTCCATATCGTCAGTCAGCTTGACAAGTGCGCCTATCCGCACATCGCAAAGGGTGAGGTCCTCGATGCCGTAGCCCTGCTTTGTCATCGACGAGCCGACGGTGAGCGTGTCGCCTGCGGCAGCCGGCGGTTCGCCGTCTGTCACAACCAAAAGCATCTGCTCGCCCGATGACAGTTTTTCGGTGTTGATACTGCCCGAGATGACATACTGCGAGAGCTTTTCTATCGTCGCTTTGTCGGCAAGGCGTGTGCGTGTGCGGTACATTTTCCTGTCGGAAGCGATAAGCGCTTTCGCATCGGCGCAGGAATGGTCGGAGATGAATTTCTTTTCCTCGTCCGTGCCTATCGTAATCCGGTATTTAAGCTCTGTGTCGCCGAGCTTTGCGATAAACGTCTGCGGCAGCAAGCCTGTTGAAAAGCAGTTGTCGAGCGTATCTGCGGTGGAGTCGTCGATGCCGTGATATTTATCGGCATTTTTCATCAGCGGCAGGTCGTTGAGTCCAATATCAAATGCAACGTTGGTATTGTAGCACTCTTTCAGGTCATCTTTTTCAAGGTCAAGCTCGCCGTACTTGGTATCAACATACTTTGTAAACTGCACCTCGCCTTTTTCGTCTTTGTGATAGCTGCCTGTCGTGTTGTGGTAGACCATATACCCAAACAGCACACCGAAGCAGATAAGGCTCAGCGAGAGCGTCTGTATCACCGTCACGCCCTTGTTGGCAAAGACCTTTGAGATACAGCGGTAAAGCGAGTGCGGCTTTCTGCGCCTGCCCAAACGTCTCCTTCTGCCTGTCAGCAGCGCAGAGAAGATATACCCTATCGCAAGGACAAATACCGAGCAAAGCACCGCAACGATGAACGGGTCAAGACTTATGCCCGTCACAAGCGGGTCTGAGGTGAATCCGAGAAGGTCTTTTTTGTCAAGCGCCGAGACCTCGGCTTTTGTTATCAGGATATGCGCAAGCGAGCCGATCCCAAGTCCGAGCGCCGTCTGAACAAGGGTGAGCACGAGACATTCTATCGTGTACATCACACGCACTCTGCGTTTTGACATACCGATGCGGCGCAGCATCGACATCGTGTTTTCACGCTCGGCAAAGATGTTTTTCAGCGTTGCTATCACCGAAAGCACAGCGATTATCGCCGACAATCCCGTGAATATGAGCAGTTTGCGCGACGTGGGAGACAGGTCGATATTCTGATAACCGATCAGATTGAACTTGGTATCTGCGGAAATATTGTTGTAATGATCCCACAGGCAGATGTTTGTTTCAGCATGCGCAGCATAAACATCAAAGCCGTTTTGTTCAAGGTATTTTTCGACCTCATCAAGTGGGCTGGTGATAGACTTGTATGGAAACTGTTTGGTGTTGTAAAGCATCACCCACGAATACTTTGCGTTCTTGCTGCCGTCGCCGCCCGTGAACATAAGCGGCATAAAGTATTTTGGCTTCATTTCGTCGGTGTAATAGGTGTTGCCCTGATTGGTATTCTGCTCGTGGATAAGCGAGCCGGGGCGACCTCCGTCGTAATCCTTACTGATTATCCCGACAAGCTTGTAAGTGCCTGTGTCAAGCGTGATGTCGTCGCCGACCTTGCCGAAAAAGCCGAACTTGTTGAGCACGCTTCTGCCGATGGCTATCTCACTTTCGGTCTTTGGCATACGACCCGCTTCCATCGGGATATGCGCAAGGTTTTCGGGGTCGTCGAGCGTGCCTATCTGGAACTTGTCCACGCCGATGCCAGCTTCGCCTGTGACGTACATTGTTCCGCGGGTTGTCTCGTCTGTCGAGAGCAGGTCGATGACCTTGTCGTAGCTTGTTGGCGTCGGCACAGCCACCGTATAATAGCCGTGCTGGTCGTAATAATCGTCGAGCCACCGCCGCTGGTCTTGCCGTATCATCAGAAACGCACAGCAAACAACGGCACACAGCAGCACGCCCGAAAACAGGAGTGCGGCGAGGCTCTTTTTGTGCCTGCGCCAATATTTGAACGTAAAGCGGGTAAGCTCCTTGGCGGTGCCGCCGCTTAACTTGCTTAGTGTCAACGGCACGCCGACTGCTGCGCCCAATGCTGCCGCTGTGCCTGCTGCGCCCGATAAAAGCCCTGCATTTTCGAGATTTGCAAGCACAGCGCTCAATGGCACGGCGGAGAAAAGCGAGCCTTTTCCGATAAGCTTTTCGATCTTGCTGCGCAGCTTTTTACGGGCTGTATGCAGTTTCTGGGCGGCATTATTCTTATTCGTGCCGATGACCTTGGCGACCTCGGCGAGCGAGAGATCATCGTAGTAGTAAAGGATTATCACCGCGCGCATATCGGGCGGCAGGGAGTCGATAACTGCCTGAAGCTGCTGCTTGGTCTGGGCGTTGACGGCATAATCATCGGGGAGGAATACAGGCTCGGAAAGCGCGGCAAGCTCGGCTGCGCCGTCGATACATCTGCGGTCTGTGGCGGTCTTTTTATTATAGTCTGCGCACTTGTGGTAGGCGATACAGTAAAGCCAGCCGACAAAGGACTCGTTTGAATGCAGCTCGCTAATATGCTCCATTGCCGAGCAAAAGGTCTCGGCGGTGATATCCTCGGCTGCATCGGGTGCGCTGACATTTTGCTTTACAAAGTAATAGAGCTTTTGGTAAAACTCCTTATACAGCTTTTCAAACGCCGTTTTGCTGCCCTGCTTTGCCTTTTCCGCAAGCTCGGTCACATCATTGTTGTTCATCATTTTGTGTCTCCTCGTTTTTTGAAAATACCCTTTCGTAGATGCGCGCCTCACGTTCAGCGTCGCCCGAATCGGTGTCAAGCTGTGTCAGAAGCCAGACTATGAAGCTGTCCAGATCCATTTGCATAGCATACCCCTTTCATCAGAACTATCTGAATACATAGACTGAAAACGGACGCTATGATTAGTGGTTTGCGGGCATTTTCTGCGTAATGCACAAACGGGTATCGCCCCTTTTGTGCAGGATAGACATTGTGTATTCTCGATTGTCGGTATATCAAGTATAGCACATTCATAGTGCAGCTGCAACGGCAGACGGAAACTGTCGGAGTGAAAAAAACGTTAGTTGTTTTGCTTCCTGCGAATATCTGTTGACAAATGTGAAATATTGTGATACAATTATATGAACGCAAATTTAACATTTTTGTACAACGAGCCTCACGGTGATAAGAAAACCACGGCGGCAACAACATTTAAAAGGAGTTGAAACTATGGGTAAAAAAGCATTGGCACTGCTTATCGCTATGCTGACGGTCGGTCAGAGCTTTGCGATGTCTTGCAGTGCGGCATTTGACCGTGCGCAGCAGACGGATACCTCGCAAAGCGCTGCATCAGACGGCACGGGAACATTTGAGCTGCGCATAACGCAGGACGAGCTGCAGCGCGCTGCGCAAAACACCTCTCTGCGATCTGTTAAGCAGCCTGCGATCAACGCGCCAAAGGTGGATACAAAGGAGCTGACAAAGGGCTACAGTGTGGACTCGCAGAAGTTTGATCTGCGTGATGTGAACGGCAAAAGCTACTCAACACCTGTACGCTCACAGGCACCATTCGGCACCTGCTGGAGCTTTGCGACTGTTGCGGCTATCGAATCGAGCATACTCGGCGCAGGGCTGAACGGCGCGGACGGAAAGCCTGCAACGGCTGATACGCTCAACCTTTCGGAAAAGCAGCTGGCGTGGTTCTCGGCGAGGGCGCTCAATGACCCAAGCAGCCCACAGAACGGCGAGGGACAGTTCGTGCCCGATTTTATGAACAACACCGAAAGCCTTACTGAGTTTATGAACAGAGGCGGAAATGCGATGTTCTCCACCTGCGCACTTGCACAGGGCATCGGACCGAGCCACGAGAGCAGCAACAAGTTCTTTGAGTACCACGGCAAGGAGTCTACGGTCGTTTCAAGGTGGATGGACGGCTCGCTGCAAAAGTATTCGTACAGCGAGGCTGACGACTGGACGATACCTGATGAGTACCGCTTTGAAAGTGATTACTCGATAAAGGAGACACATACTCTTCCAGAGACACATTATATTGACGAGAACGGATACTATACTTATAAAGAGGAGGGCACAAAGGCTATCAAGCAGGAGCTGCTCAACCTTCGTGCTGTTCAGATATCCTTCCAGGCAGATTCATCAATGCCGGGCGATAACTCGGACGGACGGTACATAAGCGATAACTGGGCGCACTACACATATATCCCGACACTTACCAACCATGCGGTAACTATCATCGGCTGGGACGACAACTACTCAAAGGACAACTTCATCAAGGGCAGCATGACGATGAAGATGCGTGACGGCAAGGAGGTCGTTTTGGACAAGCAGCCGCCTGCAAACGGTGCGTGGCTCGTAAAGAACAGCTGGGGCAGCGGCGACAATGAGTTCCCCGACAAGGGCGGAGCTTCGTGGGGCGTTGAGGAAAACGGCGTTCACACGGGATATTTCTGGCTCTCGTATTACGATAAGTCAATGTCATCACCTGTAAGCTATGTTGTTGAGCAAAGCAATGAGGAAGTCAACGGTATAGACCAGCACGACTATATGCCTACTGCCCTGCCGACAGCGGCTAAATTCGATGACGAGGTAAAGATGGCAAACAAGTTTGGGGTAGCGCATGATGAGGTGCTCAAACAGGTATCGTGCTTTACGGTCTACCCCAACACAGAGGTGACTTACGATGTGTATCTGCTTGATGAGTCATCAGACAAGCCGACAGACGGCATCAAGGTCGCTGAAAAGAATATAAAGTATGAGTACAGCGGATTCCACAAGGAAGACCTGAAGGATTTTGATATTTATTTTGACGTCAGCGGAAACGGCTCGAACGATTTTATGCTGACAAAGTATCAGGGCTACTCTATCGTTGTTACACAAAAGACCGAGGACGGAAAGTATGTTATGAACCTGCCGAGCGAAAACAACTCCGAACAGGGACAGACATCGTTCAAGGGTATCATCAACATGGGCGAGAGCTATCTTCTCAAGGACGGCGAATGGAGCGATTACAAGGACCTGGACGAGCTTCAGAAGGAGGAGTACACTAAAAATGTTCTCGGCAGCGAAGATAATTTAAGTACGGTGAATTTTGATAACTTCCCGATAAAGGGATATGTTCAGAGACTTGGCACCGACACGATTTTTGAGCTTAAAAACAACAGTGTGCTCTATGCCGGCACAGAATCGCACAACAGTACAACTCTGAGATTTTTGCTGCACACTGCTATTGACAGGATACCAAAGATCACACAAGAAAATGTGAAGTGGGGTATTCTCCCGTGCGGTGAGGACGAGGTCTACCACGAGGGCGAGGCAGGTCCCGACCCGACAAGCTATAAGATCACCTGCAAAGATGGTGTAGACAAAAAATCAAGGATATACTTCACCGTTAAGGGCATAGGCACCTACTCGGAGAGGGCACTTGTAACAAAGGCAAGCTTTAACAATATTGATTTTCCGTATGACGGAAGGAATGATATAAGAGTCTTCCCCTACACGGGCGAGGAGATAAAGCCTTGTACGGGCGTTTCGGGCGAAAGTATGCCTGAACCGCTTGTTGAGGGCGAAGATTTTGAGCTTATTTACAGCGACAACATCAAGTGCGGTCTTGCATTTGTAACTGCAAAAGCCAAGGGCAACAAGGTCAGCATCAGCTATGAGCCGAGGGAATCATTTGTTATAGTTCCCGCTAAACCCGAAATAAAGAGTGTTAAGGCTGACGGAACACGGTTGATCGTTGAGATCGGCGACCAGAGCGAGAGCTGCCCATCGGGCTACCGCGTACAGTACCGTGTAAAGGGTGAAAAGGACTGGAAGGAATCCTTGACGACAGGTGCAGGTACGACGCTTATCGCGCACGGTGTACAGGGTGAAAAGACCTATGAGGTACAGGTAAGCGGCTACACGAAGGTTCGCGATGACCAGGAATGGTATTTTGACCGTATGAACTACGGCGAGGCAAGTGATATTGCTGTTGTTGATACTGCAAAGATCGGTGAGATACTGCGCATAGCAGGCAGCAGCCGTTTTACTACCGCAGCAAAGATCTCGGCAGTCAGCTGCGCATCTGCGGAAACGGTGATACTTGCAAATGGTATGAATTATGCTGATGCACTTGCAGGTGTACCTCTTGCGTACAAGTTCAATGCTCCTATCCTTCTTACAGGAAACGGCGCTCTTAACAAGGATACATTTGACGAGATAAAAAGGCTCAAGGCAAAGAACGTGATAATACTCGGCGGCGAGGGTGCTGTCAGCAAGGAGGCAGAGGACGAGCTGAAAGGTGCAGGTCTTGCGGTTGAGAGGATCGCAGGAAGCTCACGTTTCTCGACTGCGGCAGCTATTGCTGAAAAGCTTGGCAGCGCACCGGAGGAGATCTTCTTTGTATACGGTCTTGATTACGCAGATGCGCTTTCAGTAAGCTCTGTGGCAGCTATCAGGAAGGCTCCTGTGATCTATCTGAACAAAGACGGTGAGATGAACGCTGAAACGGCGAAGTATCTTGAGTCGCTCAAAGAGCTTGAGTGCGTAAAGAATGCCTATGTTATCGGCGGCAGCGGTGTGATATCAGATGATATGATGCAAAAGGCAGCCACTGCGCTGGGCATTGAGCAGATAGACAGGATCAGCGGTGCAAACAGATATGAGACCTGCGTGGCGGTAAACGAGAAGTTTACTGATGATCTCACGGGGGATATGATCTGCGCGGCAACGGGCAAGGATTTCCCTGATGCGCTTGCAGGCGGCGTTTACGCTGCACTGAACAAGGCTCCGGTGCTGCTTGTATCGGACAGTCTGAACCAGGCGCAGAAGCAGTTCATAAAGGCTAAAAATGCAGGCAGCGTTACGGTATTCGGCGGCACAGGCGCGGTATCGGACGAAGCTGCAAAGCAGATAGCACAGGCAAAGCAGGCTGCTGAATGATCGGCGGCAGATAATGCAAATTGAATAACAGGCTTTTTAACGCTCGGGGGCATTGGTCCCCGGGCGTTAACTGTTTGCCCAGAACGCGCTTGACAAAAGCTGAACAATATGTTATACTGATTTGCGACAAATTCGCAAATTCGGAGGTGTGACACATTTGCCTGAATACAGCACAAAGCAGAGGGCGCTGCTTCTTGACTTTTTAAGCACTCACGCTGACGAGACCTTTTGCGTGGATTCCATATGCAGCCAGCTCGGCTCGCAGGGGGTGAGCAAAAGCGCTGTTTACCGCAATCTTGCGGCTCTGGAGGCGCAGGGCAAGGTACAGCGTCTGACAAAGGGCGGCAGCAGGAGGGCATATTATCGCTACAAGGCGGCCAGTGAGTGTACGGCTCATTTACATCTTTCCTGCGAAAAGTGCGGAAAGACTTACCATATGCCGCTTGGGGCGACCAACAGGCTGATAGACAATGTAAAACAGAACTCGGATTTTGAGATAGACCGCACCGAGACGGTGCTTTACGGTGTGTGCAGCAATTGCAGGAAATAACAGGACGGGAGTGAGCAAAATGAAAAAAGCAAAGCGTGCAGCAGTTATTACAGCGGTCGTGCTGATAATTGCTATGCTGTTTTCTGTTTTGTTCATCGCCCACGAGACAGGGCACGAGTGCAGCGGCGAGGACTGCCGTGTGTGCATGAAGATAAGTGCCTGCGAGAATGCTCTTAAAAACATCACGGGCGCGGTGACTGCTGCGGCAGCGCTTGCGGCTGTGTGCTTTGTGTTTGTGCGCACGCTTATGCCGACGCACAGCTTTTATACGGCATCATCACCCGTCACGCTGAAGGTAAAGCTATCCGATTAAAAGGCACAAGGGAGAAGTCTGCCCAAAAGCAGTCTGCCCTTGTATTTTTATGCCCATTTTTCGATATTACGGAGGTTTTACATATGAAAAAGATACTTACACTTATTACCTGCCTGCTCGTTTTTGCAGGCGTTTTCACGGGCTGCGGATCAAGCTCTGCAAGCGGCTCGGACAGCAAGAAGCTGTCGATAGTCACAACGATATTTCCCGAGTATGACTGGGTAAAGAACATTGTCGGCGACAGGGAAAAAGATGTTGACCTGACGATGCTTTTAGACAACGGCGTTGACCTGCACTCCTACCAGCCGTCAACGGACGACATAGTTAAAATATCAAAGTGCGATATTTTCATCTACGTCGGCGGCGAGTCTGACAAGTGGGTGGAGGACGCGCTCAAGCAGGCGGCAAACAAGGAAATGATAGTTATTGACCTGCTCGACGTTCTGGGCGACAAGGTAAAGACCGAGAAGCATAAGGAAGGTATGGAGCACGACCACGATCATGATGACCACGATGAGAGCGAGCACGATCATGAGCATGAGGACGAGGAGGAAAAGGACGAGCACGTCTGGCTGTCGCTGAAAAACGCCTCGGCGCTTTGTGAGCATATCTGTGACAAGATCTGCGAAAAGGACAGCGCAGGAAAGGAAACCTACAAGTCAAACACAAAGGCATACATCGAGAAGCTTGAAAAGCTGGATAAGCAGTATAAAGAGGCTGTTGATGCGGCAGGAAACAAGACGCTCGTGTTTGCTGACAGATTCCCATTCAGATACCTTACTGATGATTACGGACTTGACTATTTCGCTGCATTCGCAGGCTGCTCGGCAGAGAGCGAGGCAAGCTTTGAAACGGTCGTTTTCCTTGCAAAGAAGGTCGATGAGCTGGGCTTGAAGAGCATTGTGCAGATAGAAGGCTCAAAGGGGGATATCGCAAAGACGGTCAAGGATAATACCAAAAGCAAGGATCAGCAGATAATCACGCTTGATTCTTTGCAGTCGGTGACTAAAAAGGACGTTGACGGCGGTTTGACGTATCTGGGCGAGATGGAAAAGAATCTTGGCGTGATCAAGGACGCTTTGAAGTAAGAAAGGGCGGTCGTAAAATGGCTTTGTTGACCTGTAAGGATCTGTGCCCGGGCTACGATGGCAGAGAGATACTGCACGCGCTGAATTTCTCTGTTGAGCAGGGTGACTATGTTTGTATCGTCGGTGAGAACGGCTCGGGAAAAAGCACGCTTATGAAAACGCTGCTCGGGCTGATACCCGCAGTTTCGGGAGAGATCATCTATGATGAGGGTCTGCAAAAGGGGCAGATAGGCTATCTTCCGCAGCAGACGGACATACAGAGGGATTTCCCTGCATCAGTAAAGGAGATAGTGCTTTCGGGCTTTTGCGCGGGGCTTGGATTTCGCCCGTTTTATTTAAGATCGCAAAAGCAGATCGCACAGGAGAATATCGAAAAAATGGGGTTGACAAAGCTTAAAAACCGCTGCTACCGCGAGCTTTCGGGAGGTCAGCAGCAAAGGGTGCTGCTTGCGCGTGCGCTGTGCGCTGCACAAAAGGTACTGCTGCTCGACGAGCCTGTTTCGGGGCTTGACCCTGCTGCCGCGGAGCATATGTACGAGCTTGTCGGAAAGCTCAACAAGGACGATGGCATGACTATAATAATGATAACCCACGATCTGCACTCGGCTATCGGGCAGGCGGACAAGGTTTTGCACATAGGCGAAAAAGTATTTTTCGGCAGCCGCGGGCAGTATCTTGAAATGCTTGATGCAAAAGGGTTTTCTAAATCGGGAGGTGCTGAAAATGGCTGAGGCATTTGACAAGCTGTACACATACATCACGCAGTTCCCGTTTGTGCGGTATGCGCTGATAGTGGGTGTGCTTATCGCACTTTGCTCGTCGCTGCTCGGCGTTACGCTGGTGCTCAAGCGCTTCTCGTTCATCGGGGACGGACTTTCGCACGTTGCGTTCGGTGCAATGGCTATCGCTGCGGTACTCAAGCTCACAAACAGTATGCCGCTGATACTGTGCATAACCATTGTAAGCGCGATACTGCTTCTGCGCACGGGCAAGAACGCAAAGATAAAGGGTGATGCTGCTGTTGCGGTGATATCGGTCAGCGCACTTGCGATAGGTTATCTGCTGATGAATATTTTTTCAAGCTCGACAAATCTTTCGGGCGATGTATGCACAACGCTTTTCGGCTCGACCTCGATACTTACCCTAACGACCGCGGAGGTGTGGCTGTGTATCGCACTTTCGGCTATCGTGCTTGCGGTATTCGTGCTGTTTTACAACAAGGTGTTCTGCGTCACGTTCGATGAGGATTTTGCAAGGGCAACGGGTGTAAAAGCCTCTGCGTACAATCTTATTCTTGCAGTGGTCATAGCGGTGATAATCGTACTTGCGATGAACCTTGTAGGGTCGCTGCTGATATCGGCGCTGGTCATATTCCCTGCGCTTTCGGCGATGCGCGTATTCAAAAGCTTCAAGTCGGTGACGGTCTGCTCGGGCATACTTTCGGTAGTATGCACGCTGCTTGGCATATGTATCTCGATAGTTTACGGAACGCCTGTCGGCTCAACGATAGTTGCGGTCGATCTGGCAGCTTTCGGTATTTTTATGGTGATAGGAAATTTCAGCGGGAGGGTAAAGGCATGAAAAAAGTATTGCTTATTTTATGTGCGGGTATCATGTTCACTATGGCAGGCTGCACAAACGGCAGCAGCGGCGCAGACAAGGGTGCAAAGACGGTGGACGATGTTTTTGCAAGCTCGTCAAAGGACACATCGGGCGATATTCAGACATCGGCGCAGACGAGTTCTTCATCTGCCGAAACGACAGCGAGCAGTGAAATCCCGCAGGCAGGTGCATCGTATGACAAGGTCGACACCGATCTTTCGGTAATGAGCGACACGATGGCTTATGCTGAATTCACAAACATTCTGAACGCGCCAGACAAGTACAAGGGCAAAACGATAAAGGCAAAAGGCACCTTCGCTGTTGCGCAGGAAAACGGGAACACATACTTTGCGTGTATGCTCACAGATGCCACAGCCTGCTGCTCGCAGCCGCTGGAATTCGTGCTTGCAGATACGACACGCAAATACCCTGCGGACTACCCTGCTGTTGACTCGCAGATAACAGTTGTGGGTAAATTCGGAACATACAACGAGGGTGCAAACGTTTACTACCAGCTTTCAGATGCTCAGCTGGTATAAAGCGTGATATACAAGTTTATATATTCAAAACGGCGTGCGGCGCGGGACGGATCATCCTGCGGCTCACGCTGTTTTTTGCTTTCTTGCGGATATATGCTTATGCGCGGTGAGATTTAACTCGGATTTAACATTGAGGTACTGTTCAAATTTACATATGCGTGATATACTGTGCAGGCTGCTTGTTGTTTTGTTATTTACATCGGCTGATGACTGCGTCTATATACAACTTAATGCCCGTTCATATATGCTTTTATCATAGCCGCTGCTTTGTTTTCCGTCTAATACACAATACTGTGTTTTACCGTCAGATGTTGTGTATACTATTGCGGTATCTTCTTGGATCAAGCCCTCGATACCCTCGTTTTTCAATTTAAAGTACTCGATCGCTTCGGGCTTTGAGGGATCGTTGTATGAATAAGAGAGTACTTTTTCATTATCATAATATATGTCTATCGTTTTGTTGAAGTAAACTGTTCTTTGTTTATGGCCGATGATGCGCCTATACTCTGTCTGAAAAGTATTTTTGCTGAAACAGTTTTTTGCAGGTGTCTCCAAACTCTCATAGCCGTGCCAGCCGTCCATCATTCCTTCGGGGAATGCAAACTTTACAAGCCATAGAATAAAAGCTATTCCGACCACCCCGAATGCAAGAATAGACTCGCTTTTGACAGTGACATTTTCGGGCAGCTCGCTGTTCATCAAGCCGCCGAATAAAACGGTCTGTATCAATGCGGTAACAATTGCAAGCCTGAATCCGCAGGCAAATGCAAAGCCACTTTTGTACAGTGCATTTGAGCTGTTTCTGACCGGGTTCTCTGATATAATTACAAAGACTGCGGCGGCAATTATCAGCACCGCAGAGGCTATCAGCTGCTTTTTGCCGATGTTCAGCTTTTGCTCGCCGTTGTGGGCATCTATATCGCTGAAAAGGCGGAAGATAACTATCTGCACGGCAAAGAGATAGAAATTGCCGAGGATAAAATAGACGCTTTGCGTTTTATCCTTTGCGATAAGGTAGGCTATCAGCTTGACGATCTCGTAGGCGGCAGTAACGCCAACAAAGCCGAGCAGCTTTTTCTTGAAGCTGTACAGAAGTGACTGCTCTTTGAAGATCATCAGAAAGATAACGAACGCTGCCACGAACACGACCACGCTGTACAGCACGAGCGTCCAGAGCATATCAATTACATATTTGCCGCTTGTGATGCTCTTTGCAAGGAAGGTTTTGCTGTACTCGCCGATAAGGTTCATAAAAATCTCCTGCACACACAACAGCAGGAAAACGAATATGTACTTTTTTGAAAAGGTCTTGATTTGCATTGTTGTACTCCTCCCCGGGAATTATCTGCTTATATCATACCACATTATCAATATTTGTCAACTATGCAAAGACCCGAAGTCACTTCTTTGCCACAGCCCTTTAAAGCAAAAGAGGGGGAGCTGTCCTCCCCCTCTTAATGACTGAAACTAATGTTTTTTGTCTTTCGTCATATTTTTATGACGCGCAGCTTTCAGGCTCTGACGATCGAAAAGCTTTCAGCCTTGCTTGAAAGAACTGCATTTGTGCCTTTGAATGCAAGTCCTCTTTTTGATGTGAGCATAGGTCTGATACTTACTGTTCCGTCAAAGCTTATATTCAGGCTCCAGGTCTGGGCGCGGTAATAACCTGTGAAATAGCACAAGCCTATCGAGTTGCCCTCGCTGTTCCAGGCGTTGCTCAGATCAAGATATGTGCGGTTGGAATTTACCTCTGCAATTACCTCATAGAAGCCGTTTCTGAACTGCGTTACACGCCAATAATAAGGCGTTGATGTTTTAATTACCCTGCTGCCTGAATAGCCAAGGTATTTACCGTCAGATGTCTTGAATGCGTATCTTCCGCTGCGGTATACATAATCCTGTGCTTTCTGGATGATCCACTTCTGCTTGAGCGAGCCGTCTGCATCGGCGATCTTTACGGTTTTTTTCGCGCTGTCCCACATCATACACTTGCTCGGGTTCGCCTTTGAAACGATCGTGCAAAGCCCGTCACTACCTATCTGGAATCTCCACTGGCGCAGCGATTCATATCTGCTTACGGAATATACTGCGCAGCCTGCTCCGTTTACCGCGCCGTCGGCTGTAATGGTAAGGAAGTTGTTGGAGCTGCTGGGCTTGAGGGCAAAGAATCCGTCATTTGTGTTTGTCAGATTCCAAGTCTGCGAAGATGTTGCGCTGAAGGTATCCATCGTAAGATCCTTGCCGTTAGATGTAACGGTCAGCACCTTATCGTCAGCTGCATTCTTGATGAAATACTTTCCGTTGTCCGTATTTACCTTTGTGAATATCCACTGATTCTTCGGATCTGTAAGCTTTAAATCTGCAGCCAGTTTGAAGCCGAAGAAACTGCCGTCCTGACGCATAGGCATTCTCTTGCCGCTTTCAACAGGATCAGTCAGGCAGTATGTGCCGTTGCTCATCGCAGTAAATGTGAAAACAGAGAGAGTATTTAAATCATCAATGTTATTTCCCAACGTATATGACCACACATTTGAAAGTCCGATAACCGTCATAAAGTTTTCAGGATCATTTACCGATGCTATACGCACACTATCGCCATGTGCTGACGGATAATAGTAAAGCTTGAGCTGAAGATTGCTTTGTGAGCTGTTTTTCTGATCCATCATATTGAACGCACCGCCGTTTCCGCTTGACGAAGGCTTGAACGATACGAACTGCTTGGAATAATTGTTCTGCATTGTGTATGTGCCAAGGCAGAAAAGTCTGTTTGTCTTGCTCGGTGTCAGCTTCCAGAATTCAGGGTACATACCTATCTTGTGGTTGTTGTTGCGCGTGTCGATGACCTTTGCGCCAAGTATCGCAATGTAAAGGTCATCAAGGATATTTGGTGTGCCGTTCGTATTCTGCGGCCACATATAACCGTTGACGGGATTATAGAAATATCTTATGCCGTTGATCTGCCTTTGTTCAATCCGATCGGTAGTAGCTAATCCCGCAGAACCATCGCCGCTGTCATAATCATGGCACTTAGGGAAGTTGAAGCCCTTTGTCGATGAGAATAATTTCAAATAGAAGTTGTCAAAATGATGCAGCCACTCATGAACTACAAGCCCTGTGGTATAAACGCAGAAGTACTTTTCACTGCCGTTGAATCTCGCATTTTTCATCTGAATTATCTCTTTTCTGGAGTCAACGACCTGAACGTATGACATACCGCTTTCCCAGGCGGTCTGTGCGTCTTGGGAATATCTTATATCTCTTTCTTCTATTCCAAACACGCCTTCTCTTCCGCTGAATAAGAAAACAGAATCATAGCTTGGGCTTGTGAGCTCGTTCCTTTCAGCCGCTGTGAGAGAATCCTTTATATTGCCGTAAAAGATCTCGTTAGGGTATATCGGCATATACTTGCCATTATGCTTGCTCTGTCTGCCTTGTATTGCTCCGAGGTCAATATAACGGTCAACGCTGATGGTCTTGGTGATTATGTCGATATTGTTGTTTGTGTAGTGCTCTACCGAGCTTTCAAAGTTTCTGACTGCTGCATCGATAACAGAATCTATCTGCGAATTCTTATCGATCTTGTAGCGCTTTGCCAGCACCTTGTCCGAGGTATCGCTTTCGTACCAATGGAACTGTACATCTCTGAATTTTACAAAAAGCACCCTGTAGGGCACCTTTTCAGCAAGAGGTGCAGTGTTCTGCTTGTTGTAGCTGTCGATAGCTTTTTTCTTTGCGCTTTCGATCTGCGCCTTGATGTGTTCAAGCTCTGCTGTGATCTCGTTCCCCGTGTCGATCGTGTCAGCACCCGCTTTGAGCTGTGTTCCGGGCAATATGGTCGTTACCATGATCGCCGCAGACAAAGCTGCTGTGATCAGCCGTAAGCCGATCCGTTTCATAGACAATGACATTGATTTTTTCCTCCCTATTTTTTATTTTTTCTCTCTTTCCCCTGTTCAAACAAATCATAGTCTTTTTATAGATGGTATTATTTTAGCATGATGTGTAGATTTTGTCAATTGTTTTATCATTTTTGTCGGAAGATATACGACTGAAAATCAACAAAATAAAGCCCTTTCCCTGCGTTATTTTATTAAATATGCACAAGGTTTAAGGCAAAATTTTGTGAATGTTTTTTACTTAATCGTTTTCCGTTCGTAAGCAGAAATTTCCATTCAGGGAGGATATGCTATAATGCAAAACAGCAGCTTTGCGGGCGAGGCGAAAGCGAACGATAATAGACCGATCGCGCCGCTTACGAACGGAAGCGGTTTTACTATGGGTATTGTGCCTGAACTATTGCGCCGTCTTCGATGCGAATTATGCGGTCTGCGCCGCTTGCGATGCTTTCATCGTGGGTGACGATAACAACAGTCTTGTTGTACTTTTTGTTGACCTCGTGCAGAAGTGAGATAACTTCCTCGCCTGTTTTCTTGTCGAGGTTGCCTGTCGGTTCGTCACACAGAACTATCTGCGGGTCGTTGGCGAGGGCGCGTGCTATCGCACATCTCTGCTGCTGACCGCCCGAAAGCTCGGACGGCAGGTGACCTTTTCTATCGGACAATCCGAGGATATTGCAAAGCTCGTCGATGTAAGCAGTATCGGGACGTTTGCCCGACAAAAGCACAGGTACTATGATATTTTCTGTGACCGAAAGCTCTGGGATAAGGCAGAATTTCTGGAACACAAAGCCGATGTTTTCACGGCGAATTTTTGCGAGCTTTTTGTCCTTGGTCGCGGTGACTTTGGTATCGCCGATGTATACATCGCCCGAGGTGGCTTTATCAAGGCAGCCGAGCATATGCAAAAGCGTTGACTTTCCGCTGCCGCTTGTTCCGCAGATAGCGGTGAAACTGCCTTTTTCGATTTCAAGGTCAACGCCTTTTAGTGCATCGACAGTCTGTGTGCCCATTTTGTACTGCTTGGTAAGCCCGACGGTTTTTATCTGAATATCCATTTTTGTGCCCCCTTAAAAGCTTGACTTTTCAATTTCATCGGCGATAGACTGCTTGCGGATAAAGCGTATCTGCGGCAGGGTGACGAGCAGTATCATCACAAGATAGAGCGCAAAGATCACAGCTATCGTGCGCACAAGGTGATAGTCGTACAGGTTTTGAAAATATGGTATATGATCTGTCCACTCGTGGTCTTCGTGGTTCCAAAGCTCTGAGCGGAACATTCGCAATACATAGTCAAAAAGCTTCTGGCACGCTGCAACGGGAATTATTGAAAGCGCTGCGCCAACTATCGGATAGATGATATTCTGCCGCCATATCATAAACAGTATCTGCCGAGCTGACATACCGCAGGCACGCAGCATTGCGAATTTGCCCGAGCGCATACGGATATCGGTGTACAGGCTTATGGCTATCATAACGGCGGCAATGAGGGTGAGAATTATCATCATACAGTAGTAGACAGACATTATTTTATGACTTCCACGGTCCATATTTGCGCTGATCTCGGCGGTCGAGCTTGTGACCATACCTCTTGCGCCAGACATTGTGCTGTACCAGTATTCATCGGCTTTTGCAATGTATGACTCGTCCTTGACCTTCATACTGACCTGCGTGAGATTGCGGTCGGGAAGCCCCCAGGCTTTGAAGGAATCAAGCGAGCAAAACACGTTAAGACCATAGTTTCCGCTTGCGGCAAAGGTCATATACCTTTTTGCCTCGTCACTGTCAAGGACAAGTATCGCACCGACTCTGACGGACAGATCCTTGCGCCTGCCGACTGCGTAAGAGGTCAGCGGGACGATGTTTCCGCTTTCGGACGGGACATTCTTTTTATAGACTGGCTCGCCCAGCTTTGACGGGTCGGGCTTGTCAAAATCAAGGCTCTCCTCGGTGTCATTAAGCCGTATATCCGAAAGGGGCAGGGTGTCGCCGACATCGAAAAGGCCGAGGTATTTATCTCTGCTTGTCTTTGTCATTACCAGCAGCACCTCGCTGCCGTCACGCAGCTTGTCAAGGTTTATCTCGCCGCGCTCGGTGTACTGCCGCAGCTTTTCAAATTCTTCGTCAAAAAACGCGACGCTCGGGCAGGAGCAGATAAGATCGGTCTTGTCATAGCCTATGCTCTCAACGACAGCGTCCTCCGCCTCTTTAAGCGCTCGGTCAAGTTCGCCTGCGGCGGAAGGGTCAACATCGGTGTGAGCCCGAACATCATAGTCTTCAAGTGCGCTCAAGGCTTTTTTATCAAGCGAGCCTTGTGCAAAAGTCAGCCTTGTTGAACGGTTGACCGCCCTGCCGTAGATATCCTTGACAAAGTTTTGATCTTTGAGCTGCTTATAGGCGCTTTGGCTCACGCCGTTATCATGGTGGTTTTCAATATTGAAAATGTACATTCCGCCGCTGCCCGAACGCTCGGCATTGTAGTCCCAATAGGCAAGACCGCTTTGCTCTTTCTGCCATTTCAGCTCGTTGTTCTCCTTGTCGGTGAGGGCGCAGAAGTAGGTATACCCGAACAGCGCCACTCCCATAACAAGCACGCTGACCACGGCTATACGCACGTTGTGCAGCTTTATGCGGCGTATGAGCAGCCGCTTCCAGCTGCGGTATCTGCCCGCAGGCTTTGCTTTTGTGCGCCTGTGCGTGCGGGCTTTGGACGGTGCAAAAAGCTGTATCGGTGTTTTGCTGTTGATGCTGCACGCGGCGTGGAAAACGGCAAGCTCGACACATATCAGTACAGCCGCAGAGGACAGGATGAACGGGTCATATGTCACCTCGGCTGCATATTTATGTACTGTAAAGCCGTATTGCAGCTTGAGATCGTACAGGCGGTCAAGCAGGTCAATCATACCGATATGTGCAAGGCTCCCAAGCCCGAGCCCTATGGCTATACCTGCAAGCGCTGTCAGCGTGAAATCACAAAAGATGTAAAGCTTCAGCGAGGTTTGCCCAAGTCCAAGGCTGCGCAGCACGGCGAAGTTTTCCTGCTTGTCATTTATGATGTTTTTCGTAATGCCGATGACCGACATGATGACGATGATGAAGATGATGACGGTGAGCAAGGGCATAAGTATCTGCGAATAGAAATCCTTTACGGTGTCGTCGTTCTCAACGGCATCGCTTACGGTCGAAAACCTTGTTTCAGCGCCTATCCTGTCTGCGCCGAGGATATGCATATAGGTTATCACTCTGCCGCTTGCATTTGTGCTCCATACCATTGTATCCTCGGCATATTCCAGCACCCTGCTGTAAAGATTGTTTTTGACCGCCTGCTTTGTCAGGTCGGTCTGTATGAATGCAGAAACAAGCTCGCTTTTGAAGATGTCATTCTGCGAGATATGAAAATAAACGCTTGGCATATCGTATTCTTTTTCAGCGTAGGGATATCTGTACCAGCCGCCTGCAGATGATGGATCTTTCTCCTCAAAAACACCACACAGAGTGTACTGCTTATCGGCAAGATGTTTTCCGTCTGCGGAAAAAAGCGATATATTCACCTTTGCGCCAGGGTATGGGGCGATGCCAAAGCCCTTTGCGGTCGAAACGTCCATAGCGACCTCGTCAGCTTTTTCGGGGTAACGTCCGCGCGTGCAGGTCATATGGTAAATATCCTGTGCCTGTTTGTCCTCAAACGCGGCGGCATTGAATTTTGCACCGCCTGCATTCTGCACATATCCAAGCTCAAATTGCAGCCCTGCTTTCTCGACCGTTTCATCCTGCCTGATCCTTTCGGCAGTTTTCAGGGAGATGTTGTGGGCGGCATTATCATAGTTGCCAAGCAGACGCAGCTCCTCCTCGAACACGGCTTGCTTTTCACTGCGCACCAAAAGCGCCGTGCAGCAAAGCGCACCCACTCCAAGCACCAGCGTCAGCATAAGCGTGAACAAGCGCCGTTTGTGGTGCAGCCAGTATTTGAATGACATTTTTGTGAGCAATTTTATCATTTTCATATATCTCACCCTTTCCCCTGCGGCGCTCTTGCGTTTGAGATATCAAGTGTGATACTGATGCTGCGATCGGCTGTTTTGCCGCAAGCCTCGTTTTTCAGCTTGAAGCTTATTTTTATATTCACTCTGCTGCAATCGCTTGGGACAGCTGTTATACCGATCCTTGCGCCGTTTGCCTGCTGCGATTGTAAGTGCTGCACAGGATTTGTGATAACATATTTTTCTGCGCTGCCTGTTGTGTGCTTTTCGCCGTTAACGGTCATCGGGCATTGTATGCTTTTGCCTGTTTCGTTTTGCAGCGCGCTGACCTCATAATACATACCGCCTGTATCCTGCAAAATGTTTATATCGGGGTCAAGAGTTATATCTATCTTGTCATTTCCGTTGTATCGGGCGTTAAGATCAATGTCCTCTGCTGAATATGACTGCGCGGTGTTATCGTTTGTCTGCTTATGCAGATAAAGGAGCTTTTGCGCTGCAAGGTCGGCAGATTTGATACGATGGGAGCGCATATCGTCAAGAATAAAACGTCCCTGCTCGGGGTCGGTATACTCGATACAGATGAACTTATCCGAGTTTGCTTTTGGAAGATACAGCCTGTACACCGAATGATGATGCGTTTGATTATCGCTCGTGCAGTACAGCTTTATCTGCATATCAAGGTCTTTATAGAAGTGTGTCATACAGGTCTGCCCTGCCTCGCTGTCGGTATCTGTGAGGGTGAGCTTCCAGTTTTTGCGGTCTGAAAGCAGCAGCTGTGAAAGTCCGTAGTCATACATCTGCCCCTGCTCGATGTCTTCGTGATCGGTGTCAACAAGCAGCTCGGGCTTTGATGAACTGACTGTCTGCACAAGGAGCTGCGCATCGGGGCAGGTCTCAAAACGGTAGTCAAAGCTTTTGCCTTTGAGCTTTTCAAGCAGATCTGCTGCCTCCTGCGAATTTGGATCGGTCTGCGAAACTATCGTGTTTTGCGGTCGGTAGTCGCCGCAGCTGTCAAAGTCATGCAGAGCTATCGGCACACCAAGCACGAGCGCTGCGGACACGCCCACGGCTGCGAGCCTTACGGAAAAGCCTGCTGCGGCGACCGATGCGGTGCCTGTGCTGACTGCGGCACGGCCGCTTTCAAACGCGGCATTTATTACTGCTCCAATAGGAACGGCGCACAGCGCACTTGTGTTTTTGCTGAGCTTTTTAAGCTTTGCGGCAAGCTTTTTGCGGGCTGCATACAGCCGCTGTTTTGCGGTATTCTCTTTGAGCCCCAGTGCCTTTGCGACCTCGGCTACGCTTAACTGCTCAAAATAATACATTATTATTGCGCTGCGTGTTTCGGGCTTCAGGCTGTCTATTGCCTCGCGCAGCAGCTGCTTTGTTTCCTCGTTTTCAATATAGTCGCTCGGTATCATTACAGGCTCGCTCAATGCGGCATTTTCAACTGTGCGGTCTAATTCTTCACAGCTGTCAAAGTGTGCTTTTTCGCTCTCGGAGTTCAGATAGTCCGTACACTTGCGGTATGCTATGGAGTACAGCCACGAGCCGAATGACTCGGGGCAATGCAGGTCGGGAAGCTTTTCGATAGCGGTCAGAAAGGTGTCGGAAACGATGTCTTCTGCGGCGGCTTGTGATGACACATTTTTGCGCACAAAGAACCATATGCGGCCGCGGTACTGACGGTAAAGCTTTTCTATCGCTTCCTTATCCCCTGTCTGCGCCGCTTTGACTGTCCCGGCAAGCTCGGTCTTCTTCATCGCTCTCACTCCCCTTTCCGATGGTTTTCATAACTTTTTTGTCTACCTTTTCAAGTCCGCAGGATTCTTGCAGGCAGCGTTTGTACATCTGCGCAAGTATGTTTTTTATAAGCTTGTTCAGTTCCATATGCACCACACCCCTATGCTTCCCGTTATACTCTCTATATATTAGACGGAAAAGCCGCCGCGTGGTTAGGAAAAACTTTTGTGTTCAAATAGATTTTGCAGCGGCTGATGATAACATCTGTCACAGATGGAAACGAGGATCTGAACGAATATAAGATGCTGCAAAACACAAACCGCCCCGGAGTTTATGCTCTGGGGCGGTGTTCGTTTCATAAGTCATATGCTACAAATCAAGGCTATAGCCTGCGCCGATGCCGACGGCGGCTGACAGCACTATTATCTTTATCGGGTTCACCTTTTTGAAAACAAGAACAGCTGATACGGCAAAGATGCCGAGGAACACCCAGAAAGATGCCTGTGTGAACCTGTCCGCCTGCAAGCCGCTTGGGAAGAATACCGTTCGTCCGACGGAAAGGAACGCAGCGCCGATCATTCCCACGACGGCAGGCTTCAAGCCCGACATCACGGAATCGACTGCCTTGCTGGTTTTGAATCTCTGATAGCATTTTGCGATGATAAGTATGATGACAAATGACGGAAGCACCACCCCGAAGGTCGCAATCACCGCACCGAGCAAGCCGCCTGTTTTCATTCCGACAAATGTAGCCATATTCACCGCAAGCGGCCCGGGGGTACTCTCGCTGAGCGCCACGAAATCGACAAGCTCGGACTGCGAAAGCCAGCTGTGCTGCTCGGCTTCATACTGTATCATAGCTATCATAGAGTATCCGCCGCCAAAGGTGAACGCACCGATCTTCATAAAAGTGAGGAACAGTTCAAGCAGTATCATCACTATGCCCCTTTCTTATCAGAAGCGGCCACAGCAAGCCGAACAGACCGCAGCCTATGATGACAAAGACGGCATCTGCTTTTACAAACGCTGTAAGCACAAGGACGGCTGCCATTATGAAATATGAAAAGACGTTTTTCTTTGATGCCTTGAACATCATCCACAGCGCTTTGAGGATCAGTGCGAGTACGGCTGCGCGGATACCCATAAAGGCGTACTGAACGGCTCTGACGGTTTGAAATTCGGTCAGAACGAGCGAGATAAGCGATATGATAAGAAACGACGGGAGCACCACTCCAAGCGTCGCAAGGCAGGCACCGACGGATCCGCCTGTGCGCGAGCCAACAAAGGTCGCTGCGTTTATCGCAACAGGTCCCGGCGTTGATTCTGCTATCGCAACGATATCAAGTATATCCTGCTCTTTCATCCACTTTTTATTCTCACAGACCTCACGCTGTATCAGCGGTATCATGGCATAGCCTCCGCCAAATGTGAAAGCGCCGATCTTCATAAATGTCAAAAACAGATCAAGATTTTTATGCACTTTATCACCCCTCACAGCTACATTATACAATATCCCGTGCAGGCTTGTCAATCACAAAAGGGAGGCTGCCGTGTTACCGAACAGTCTCCCTTTCGATTTGTATTATCGCTATTCTGACAGCTTTCGCTGCTTATGTTTACTGCGCATTGTCCTCAAGATAATTTTTCATGCTTGCAAGTGAGATAGCTACTGTCGATGAATTGTGCAAAAGTGCAGACATCGCAGGGGTAATTATCCCGCTTGCACCCAGCAGCATAAGTGCGGCATTAAATCCGATGATCCTGCGGTAGTTGCTGCCGATGCGCTTCATCATTCCCTCGCTGATTTTACGCAGCGTAACCAGGCAGAAAAGATCCTGCGCGGAAATGGTTATATCAGCTATCTCCTTTGCGATAGCTGCACCCGTGCTTATGGCTATGCCTGCGTCAGCCTCTGAAAGTGCGGGCGAGTCATTCACTCCGTCGCCTATCATTATGACCTTGCAGCCCTTTTGCCGTTCGCCTTTTATAAAGCTTGCCTTGTCCTCGGGAAGCACCTCATAGTGAAAATCGTCGATACCGACTGCTGCTGCGACCGAGCGTGCGGTACGTTCGCTGTCGCCTGTCATCATCACGACATTTTTAATTCCCAGTGTGTGCAGATCCTTTATCACCTGCGCAGCCTCATCTCTCAGCGGATCCTCGATACAGATGACTGCCGCAAGGATCCCGCCGACTGCAAGATACAGGTGCGAATACTGCGAGGGAAGATCATCGAACCTTTGCTGCTCCTGCTCGGGAACAACACAGCATTCGTCCTCGAATATAAAATGATAGCTTCCGATGACCGCTTTTTTACCGTCTACCGTACTTGAGATACCGTGTGCGACCACATACTCCACGGTGGAGTGTCTTTCCTCGTGGTCAAGACCGCGCAGCTTTGCCTCCTCAACGACTGCGTTTGCGATAGAGTGGGGGTAATGCTCCTCCAGGCAGGCTGCAAGCCGCAGCATTTCGCTTTCGTCGTTTCCGCCAAAGGTGACTACCTGTGCGACTCTTGGCGAGGAATGTGTCAGGGTGCCTGTCTTGTCAAAGACTATGGTATCCGCCTGCGCCACAGCTTCAAGGAACTTCCCGCCCTTGACTGTAATGCCCTTTGCGGTACACTCACGCATTGCGCTTATCACCGAGATCGGCATTGCCAGCTTCAGTGCACACGAAAAATCTACCATCAGTATAGACATAGCCTTCATCGCATTTCGTGTGAGAAGATATGTCAGCACCGTTGCACCGAGGCAATACGGCACAAGCTTGTCCGCAAGTGTTGAGGCTTTGCTCTCGGCGGCGGATTTCAGCTTTTCGGATTCCTCTATCATCTTTACGATCCTGTCGTATTTACCGCTGCCCGAGATCTTATCGGTTTTTATAACAAGGCTGCCGTCCTCAACGACCGTACCTGCGTAGACATAGCTGCCTTTGGTTTTGTGGACCGGCAGGCTCTCACCCGTCAGCGACGACTGGTTTATTGCTGCCTCGCCCGATACGACGATACTGTCCAGCGGTATCATACTGCCCGTGCGCACTACCAGCTCATCACCCTTTTTTACCTCGCTCACAGGTACGAGAACGTCACCGTTTTCGCTGTGCAGCCACACTTTGTCAACTCCCAGTGACATCACGCTTGCAAGCTCGTCCACCGACTTTCTGTGTGTCCAGTCCTCGAGCATCTCGCCGACACTGAGCATGAACATCACCGATGCGGCTGTTTTCTGTTCACGCCGCAAAAGCGATACGGTTATTGCAGTAGCATCAAGCACGCTGACCTCGAGCCTTCCCTTTGAGAGTGAACGAAGCGCCTGCTTAACGTATTTAAGTGCGTGAAAGATACTCAGCGCAAACCTTATTGGTGCAGGCAGCAGCAAGCTCCTTGCATAACGCATGGCTATGGCATTTATCAGTTTGTTCTCAAACTCCCTGTCAAGCTCCCTGCCTGTATGCTCGGGAACAAGTGCTATGGCGTGCTTGTCCTCATATGAAAACCTTGCAAGTGCAGCTGTGACAGCCCGGCGTTTGCCGCTGTAACAGATCACCGCATCACCCGTCCTGTCATACACCTTCACTGTCTTTACAAACGGCTTTGAACGCAGGTAGTATTCAAGGATATCCGCCTGTCGCATGGTCATATAAGGGCGCATGATGTGTACCCTTATACGTCCCTTGCTTTCATGTAAAACGCTGCATCTCATTACTTTTCAGCTTCGCTTTCGTCCTCAATGACCTCGCGCTTTGCCTCCTGTGCGGCACGCTTTTGCTCATTGAGCTGCTTTGCATCAGCAACGATGTCACCGCAGCCCTCACGGACCTTTGTAACATCGGTCATAACGCTGTCTTTTGCGCGGATAGCTGCTGCTGCGGTGTGAACATAGACCTTTCTTGCTTCCTTGCTTCCAAGGAGCTTGAAGCCCAGAGAACCGAACACCACGCCTCCCACAAATACTGCTGCATTTTTCACAAAACTCATAGTGACCATCCTTTCCATGAATAGATTTTTTTGTTCGGCAAAGCTTGATCTTACGCCGTTTGAAAGCAATTAGTTAGCCGCGGCTAACTCTTGCCTTTAAAAATTGCAGCGCCTTGCTGCTAAAAATATTTTAGCACTATTTCCGTCTGATGTCAATAGCAAGGTCTGCGCAATATTTGGGTGGGAGGAGGGATCAGATGCTGCCGTTTTCTATATGCAGAACGTGGGTGCAGCAGCGCTGTATAAATTCCATATCGTGCGTGACTATAAGCACGGTCACATCTGTACCGAGAGAGCGTATCAGCTCTGCGCTGCACTGCATTCCCGCAAAGTCAAGCCCGCTGGTGGGTTCGTCAAAGACAAGCAGCTTTTTGCCTGCGGTGAGTGCGGAGGCTATGGCTGTTCTTTGCTTTTGTCCGCCCGAGAGGGACATTGGGTGACGGTCTGCAAACTGTGCGATGTTCAGCTTTTCAAGCAGCTGCATCGCCTTTTGTTTGTCATCGTCGCCTGCGGAAAGCATGACCTCATCAAGCACGGTATCGGTGAAAAGCTGGTGGTTGACATCCTGCATGACCATATATGACAGTGCGAGCATCTGCTTTGGTTTAAGGCGTTTCCCGTCAATGACGGTCCTGCCTTTAAAGCCTTTTTGCAGACCGCACAGGCACCTGATGAACGTGGATTTTCCTGCGCCGTTATGACCGACCACGGCGATAACGCCCCCTTTGGGGATATCAAGCGCATCTATATGCACAGCGTCCTGACCTGAATAGCTGTAATGGTAATTTTCAAGGCGGATAGTACCATGTGTTTCAGGCTCGGCAAGGGCGGTGATACCCGTTTGGGTCTCAAGGTAGTTAGTTTTGGTGCGGACGGCACGCAGTCCGCGTGAATTGAGCTGTTCGGTAGTGAGGGAAAAGAAATCGTGCGCGGGGAACTCCTCTTTTACACTGCCCTGCTGCATGAACAGCACCCTGTCGCACACGCCTTCGAGCCAGCCGAGTCGGTGCTCGGCGATAACTATGGTCTTGCCCTGCTTTTTCCACATCACAAGTATCTGTTTAAGCTCGTCTATCGCATCAAGGTCAAGGTTTGATGTAGGCTCGTCCAGAACGATGAGCTGCGGCTGCATTGCGGCGGTGCTTGCGCAGGCTATCTTTTGCTTTTCGCCGCCGGAGAGGTTGAAGATGCTTCTGTCAAGCAGCTTTTGTATATTCATATCGCGGGCAGCGGCTTGTATACGCTTTCGTATCTGCTGCTCGGGCAGACCGAGGTTCTCGCAGCCAAAGGCGATCTCGGAAGTGGTATCAACGCAGAAAAACTGACTGCGGGGATTCTGAAAAACGCTGCCGACACTGCCTGCAAGCTCCTCGATCGGTGTGCATCGGATATCCCTGCCAAGCACGGTCACATCGCCGTGCAGTTCACCCTCGAAATAGTGAGGGACAAGCCCGTTGAGCAGACGGGTGACTGTGGTTTTTCCGCAGCCCGATGTGCCGCACAAAAGCAGGCACTCCCCTTGTGCGATGGTGATATCTACACCGTTAAGAGCTCCTGCATCGCCGTTTGCATATCTGAAAGAAACGTTTTTCAGATATGCCGCACAAGCTGTCATCGTCATTTTACCACCCCATTCATTCCAAGTATCCAAAGCACAAAAAGCGCCGCTATGCCTGCTATGACCAGCAAATCGGGCAGGCGAAAGCCTATTTTGCAGATGTTGGTGCGCTTGACCTTTGTGCCAAGCCCTCTTGTGAGTGCGGCTGCGGAAAGCTCGCTGCCGATGTTGACGCTGCAGACCATAAGCGGTACAAGGCGGTACTCGACAAGCTTACCTGCGTTTTTGCCGTGCAGGCGGATATCACGCATTTTCATTGCTGTATTTATTGAGGAGAACTCCTCGGTGACGGTCGGGAAAAAGCGGAACATCACTGAAAGCGGTATGGTTATCTGCTGCGGAAGGTGCATACGGTGCATTGCGGCAAGAAATTCGCTGACGGTGGTTGATGAAAGCATATACGAGCCCATTGAAAGCGACGGCATAAGGCGCACAAAGAGCATACACAGCACGCTCATTATACTTAAAAGCACGCCCGAAAGCTGCGGCACGAGCCACGTTTCAGCTGATTTGACAAGTGCGAACAAACACAGCAGCACCACAGCCTTTTTGTACCTTCCGGCTGTGGCGTGAAGTGCAAATGGCAGAATGCTCAGGATAACGGTGGCATACCTGACTGCCTGTATATGACTGCCTGTACCGCCGAGCGTGAAAACAACCAAAGACAGCATGACCGCAAGCTTTGTTCTCGGGTCAAGAACAAGCCCGCGGTTTTGCGTATCTGCTGAAAACAGACCTGTCATTTTACAGTCTCCATGACGCTGCCTCACGTCTGCTGTCAACAAATGTACGATAGATGCCTTCCTGCGCCATAAGCTGCTCGTGCGTGCCCTGCTGTGCTATTTTGCCCGATTCGATAACAAGGATATTATCTGCTTTGCGCACGGTCTTGAGCCTATGGGCTATCATGATGATAGTCTTTTCCTTGGTGAGCGCATCTATTGCGCCTATAAGGTCAGCCTCGTTTTCGGGATCGACATTTGCGGTCGCCTCGTCAAGCACGATTATCGGTGCGTCCTTCATTATCGCACGGGCGATAGATATACGCTGCTTTTCTCCGCCCGAAAGCGATGCGCCGCCCTCTCCGATGACGGTATCATAGCCGTCGGGGAGCTGCATTATGAAGTCGTGGCAGCACGCTTTTTTAGCAGCCTCGATGACCTTATCCATACTCGCTTCGGGCTGTCCGAAACGAATATTGTTGGCTATGGTATCCTCAAAAAGATACACACGCTGGAATACAAAGCTGAAATTTTTCATAAGCGAATCCATACTGTACCTGCGCACATCAGTTCCGCCGAGGGTGACTGTGCCGCTGTCAACGTCCCAGAAGCGTGATAACAGCGAGGTGAGTGTGGTCTTTCCGCCGCCCGAAGGACCGACTATCGCAGTAGTGGTTTTTTGAGGGATAGTCAGCGATATGCCGTTAATGATATTTCTGTGCTCGTAGGCAAAGGTGATGTTATCGGCGCGAAGCTCGCAGCTTTCGGGGATGATGTCCTCGCCGCTGATATCCATCTGCGGCGTGGCAAGGATCTCGTTTGCCTGAGTTACGCACACATCTACCGAGCGCAGGAGTGCGGAATATGTACCTGCGTTGTCAAGCTGGGCATAGATGAGGTATGAGCTGATTATCATGATAAGGCAGGTGAACAGATCCATACTGCCTGCAAGGTGCATAAGGACTGATGCGAGCAGGATACCTGTTCCGAGCGCTTTGAGCCAGAAGCTTTGCAGGGACATGAATGGTATGAGTTTAAGCTCCATTGCCGAGTTTGCGTGTTCGTTTTCGTCAATAGCTTTGTTGAGGTCACGGCTGCGCTGACCTGTGAGCTTGAACGCTCTTACCTCGGAAATGCCCTGAATGTACTCGATGACCTTTGCTACGAGTGCGGAATCCTTTACCTGCTTTTGCTTTGCCATACCTGCGCTGGCTTTCATCAGTCCTGTGTTGATGACGAAAAATACGGCAAGTCCGACAAGCAGGATAAGTCCGATGCGCCAGTCGAAAAACAGTATCATAAGCGTTATGACCGCTGTGGCAAGAAGTCCTGAGCTGACTATCATCACGACCCTTGTTGCGACGTTTTCAAGGTTCTGCATGGTGTTTGTCGTCACCGACATTATTTTCCCGAGGCTGTTCTCGTTGTAGTATCCCATAGGCAGATAACGCAGATGCTCGGCGAGTTTCATTCGCTTTTGTGCGCAGGTGTTGTAGCCGCCCTCGGTCTGAAGCATTGTTGCTTTTGCTTTGAACGCACCGGCACCGATGATGCTTACAAGCATTATGCCCAGACAGGCAAGGCAGGTCTTTGAGGTCACCTTGCCGTCAAGAAGTGCCTGCACCATTATTGCTATGGCAGGAATTTTCAGCGCCTCGAACATCGCCTGGAACAGACTTAAAACGATAGAGATATAAAAGCGCTTTCTGTCCTGCGGGGTGCAGAAATCAAAAAAGTTTCTGAGTATCTTAAACATCGCTGTCACCGTCCTTTGCCGAGATATGTGCTGCCCACATCCTGCTGTATAGTCCGCCCTTTTCAAGCAGTTTTTCATGCGTGCCCGACTCCTCTATCCTGCCGTCATTCACAACGTAGATGCTGTCGGCGTTCATAACGGTAGAGAGTCTGTGGGCGATAACGATAAGCGTTTTGCCCTTTACCAGCTTTGCAACGCTGCGCTGTATTATCGCCTCGTTCTCGGGGTCGGTATATGCAGTTGCCTCATCGAGAATGATAACATCTGCATCTTTGAGCATTGCCCTTGCGATAGAGATACGCTGACGCTCACCGCCCGAGAGGTGTCCGCCGCCTGTGCCGACTACGGTATCGTAGCCGTTTTCAAGAGTCATTATGAAATCGTGGCAGCCGCACAGCTTTGCAGCCTGCTCGACCTCGGCATCAGTCGCGGACTGTCTTCCAAGGCGGATATTCTCTCTGACAGTCATATCGAACAGGTAGTTATCCTGTGAAACGAACGCTATTTTGTCGTTATAGTCGTCAAGGGGGATATTCTTTATATTCACTCCGCCGTAGGAGATAAAGCCCGAGCGTGTATCCCACAGGCTTGCGATAAGTCTTGCTATGGTGGTCTTTCCGCTGCCCGATGGTCCGACAAGTGCGGCAAACTCACCCTGCTTTATGGTGAGGGAAATACCATGGAGTATCTCCTTATCCTCGTAGCCGAAGCATACATCGTTAAGCACGATGTCGCCGCCGTTTATTTTCTCGGTGAGCTTTTCGGGACGTATCATTTCGGGAGCATCTATTATGGTACGCACCTCAGAAACTATGGTATCCATCTGTGCGATGTCGTCCGAGTATGCCATTACTCTAAGAAGCGGCTCGATAAGTCCTACGGTGAGAATAATTACGGTGATGAAGTCAGCTGTGGAGATTGTGCCGTGCATCGCCATTATGCCGCCGATTGGCAGCACGGAGATCATAGTTGCAGGCATGATGCACATGGCGAATGTCATATAGACATTGCACGAGCGCATCCAGTCAACAAAGCTTGCAGCGCTTTCCTTTGCTGCTGCGGCGAACTTATCGTAGCTGGACTGGGCTTTGCCGAACACCTTGATGACCTCAATGCCGCCGATATACTCGGCAGTCACGGCGTTGAGGTCTTTGGTCGCTTTGACGGTGCGGCTGTAGCTTTTTTCATAGCCAAACATCATAAGCGCGTAGCAGACTATACCTATCGGCAGGGTGATGAGTGCGGCAAGTCCGAGTTTCCAGCTTATCGTAAAGGTGTAGATAAGGATGATGATCGGTGCGCCGATTCCCGTGGTGAACTCGGGCAGGATATGCGCAAGTGTGGTCTCGATGCTGTCTATACGCTCAACGAGTGTGCTTTTTAGCGTTCCCGAGGGCTTGCTTATAACATCGCCAAGCGGCATTCTCGAAAGTTTGTCAAGCGCTTTTTTGCGTATAACGGCAAGCGTGTGGAAGGTCGCAAGGTGCGAGCTCGCCGTTGAGAGCGAGTGAAACAGCGAGTGAAACAGCCACAGTGCAAGTATCACCGCCGAATAGATGATATACGTGCTTTTGTCGGTACTGCCTTCGAGCAGCAGTTTTACTATCTTTGCGACGAAATAGTATGGCACTATACCGCAAAGCATACTTAATGCGGCAAGTATCACGCTGGCGATGAACTTGCCCTTGCGCTCGCCCGATTGGCTCAAAAGCCAGCCGAACGAGCCGTTTTTATCCTTCCCCATTACATTTCCTCCATTTCCTTACTGCGATATTCCTGCGGCGAACAGCCAATTACATCACGAAACGCCGCAGAAAACTTTGATGCGTTATCATACCCCAGCCGCTGTGCGATCTGCGAGACTGTCAGTCTGCGCTCGGAGATGAGCATTGACGCGGCGGCTTTCATTTTGTACGCTTTTATGTAACGGTAGACAGGCTCGCCGTAGACCGCCCTGAACACCTTGCGCAGCGTTGCGGGCGGCATATCAAACCTTTCCGAAAGCTGCTCGATGGTGTAGATCCGCTCGAGCGACGAAGTCATAAGGGCGTGTATCTGCTTTATTTTCTCTGTCTGCCGAGTGGGAAAATACTGACTTTGCGTAGGCTGCTTATCAATATCGAGAGTAAAAAGCAGCAGGAGCAGTTCTGCGGTCTTGACCCTGAAGTATTCGAGGCGGCAGCATTGCGGTGCGTGGTAGAGCTGTTCAAAGACCCCGCCGAGCTGTACGTTGGCGCGTATGAGAAACTCTTTGTTCTGCGGGCAGAATTTCTCGCCCAGCTCGTTCAGTCCGATGTGCAGAAAAGGCATCTCTCTTTTCAGCGACTGCTCGGCTGCCTCGCTGATAAAGCCTATCGTTATGCCGTGATAGTGCGAAAGCGGCAGCAGTACATTGCCTGCGTGGTGAACGCGCTTGTCGAGGCGGATATCGCCCGCTTCCATATAATAATGCTCGTGCAGGGCGTTCTCGTGCTCGATCCGCCCCTCGCGGCAATGGTCGATACAAAACACCGTTTCGGCGTTCTGGTACTGCGAGATGCAGCTTTGCATATGAAAATCATTATACATCAGGTACACGCCATCAAAGATGCGGTACATGGTCATAAAGCCCTCGCCTGTTTCATCGTCAAGGCGAAGCACGCGGCAGTCGCCCTGCGATGCCACCTGGCAGATGTTGGCGCCAAAGCCTGCGCGGTCGAGCATATCAAACAAGTCACCCGTCATGCTATGCCTGCCTTTTCAAAGTGCTTTTTCATCAGCTTTCTGCCAATCAGTCCGCCTATCAGTCCGCAGACGAACGCGGCTGCAAAAAGGGTCGGGCACATCCACTTGGGCATGAGCTTATTCACGCTGTCGACGTAGTCCTGCCCGAAGTCCTTGCGGGACTCCCAGTATTTATCGGCTGCAAAAAACAGCGGCAGGTAGTTTGCGCCTACCCAAAGGCTGAACACGGCATTTGTCAGCACTGCCATTGCGGCGCTGCGGTACCTGCCTGCCCTGAACACAAGCTCTGCAAGCAGACCTGTGACAGCCGAAACAGCAAGCGGCGGCCAGCTCATTCCCGTAATGAGCATAAGCAGTCCCATTATGATGCTCATTATCCATATCATACCGAACTTGTTTACGCGCGTGAGAAACAGCTCGAACGGCACTCCTCCCAGCAGCGGCACGAGTACGGCGAGCATTGGAAGCATGATCGGGACAAAGCCAAGCATCGCCACGATAAACACAATGACAAAGTAAATTGCCGAAAAAATACCGATATTGATAAGATCTTTTCCTTTCATAATTATACACCTCCGTTGGTTAGGTCTGTCTAACCCATTGTCAAAAATACAGAGCCTGTTTTATCGGCTCCGATCGTTATTGTAGCACATCGGGCTGTGTGTTTCTACTCCATTTTGTTCGTTCGCGCTCCGATATGTTTTCAACTTTTATGCCTGCATCGGCGAACAAATACCCGCAAGGTGCTGTGTACGCTCCTGTGCGGGTATTTCTCAAAAGGGGGAAGATATAGGCGATGGCATTACATAATAGCCTGCTCTTTCAAAAGAACAGTACGCACAGCCCTGCAACAGCTGCCGAAACAAAGGGGAAAACCGCAAGCTTTATCAACTGGCTTTTTCGGTTGAAGCCGACCTTTTCAAAACTCTCGCAGCCCTCCGCCTCGGGATAGCAGCGCTGAAAAAAGTGTGTTCTTGTAAGCACGAACCAATCAAGGAATATCATATCCCATATTTTATACAGGTACAGCACCGTCAGCAGTCTTGCAAAATAGCCCCAGAAGCCGAACCCGTGTTTAACGCCGTCGTACACACCGATGACAAACGCACCGGCTATCATCGCCATGCTCAGTATCAGCAGGCACCAGCCCAGCAGATGCTGTCCGCCGAACCTCTCGGGCTTGTCGGTTATAACAGCTTGTATGTCCTTTGGCGCGGAGCCGAAAAAGCTTCTGTTCTGGACATAGGCGACTGCGGAAAAAAGCATCAGAAATATACCTGCTATGACCATCAGTGCAAGGGCAAGTGTTAAGATCATATTTTTCCTCCTTTGTTTGCTCACGGTGATGTGAGTTCCACGATCACACAATTAGCCGCAACTAACCAAAAGTGATTTTATCACTTTTGTATTTCTTTGTCAATACTTACGGTGCGATTTAGTTAGTTTGCACTAACCTGCGCCGAAAGATATGTTTTTCATTGTAAAAACAGACAAAACGCCGCGCAGCTGCGCACCTTTGCTTGACAAATCCAAGCTGATGTGATACTATACTTGTGGTTAGGTGAAACTAACCGAGAACAGATCAAAGGCAGGCTCCTCTCAAAAAACAGCGGCAAGGAAGTGCGAACTTTGCCGAAAACGAGCCTGCTGCGTAAATAACGCAGCGATCTGCGTTAATAATAATATCAAAAGATTTGCAAAAGGAGAACGTTTATGGATTACTTACAGATCGAAAAAGTAGTTGGCAGAGAGATCCTTGATTCGAGAGGAAATCCGACAGTTGAGGCAGAGGTATATCTTGCAGACGGAACAGTCGCAAGAGGCACAGCACCGAGCGGTGCATCAACAGGTGAGTTCGAGGCGCTCGAGCTGCGTGACGGCGACAAGAGCCGATATCTCGGAAAGGGTGTAACAAAAGCCGTTGACAACATCAACACAAAGATAAACGAGCTGCTTGTCGGTATGGACGCAAGCGACATCTACGCTGTTGACAAGGCGATGATCGCTGCTGACGGCACAAAGGACAAGTCAAACCTCGGTGCAAATGCTATACTTGCTGTTTCTATCGCTTGTGCAAGGGCAGCGGCGGCATCGCTTGGTATCCCGCTTTACAGATTCCTCGGCGGTATACAGGGCACAAAGCTGCCTGTTCCGATGATGAACATTCTCAACGGCGGCGCTCACGCAGACAGCGCTGTTGACACGCAGGAGTTTATGATAATGCCTGTCGGTGCGCCTTCCTTCAAAGAGGGACTTCGCTGGTGTGCAGAGGTTTTCCACACGCTCAAAAAGCTTATCAAGGACATGGGCGATGTGACTGCTGTCGGTGACGAGGGCGGTTTTGCTCCGAATAAGCTGACAAGCGATGAGGAGGCTATCGAGAAGATACTTGAGGCTGTCAAGGCTGCGGGATTTGAGCCGGGCAAGGACTTTATGATCGCTATGGACGCTGCGTCTTCGGAGTGGAAGAGCGAAAAGGGCAAGGGCTTTTACAAGCAGCCAAAGAGCGGCAGGGAGTTCACTTCGGACGAACTTATCGCACACTGGGAGAGCCTTGTTGACAAGTATCCGATAATCTCTATCGAGGACGGTCTTGACGAGGAGGACTGGGAAGGCTGGCAGAGAATGACCGCAAAGATCGGTCACAAGGTACAGCTCGTAGGCGACGATCTGTTCGTTACAAACACCGAAAGACTTGCAAAGGGTATTGCGCTGGGTGCTGCGAACTCTATCCTTATCAAGCTCAATCAGATAGGCTCTGTTTCGGAAACTCTCGAGGCGATCAAGATGGCTCACAAGGCAGGCTACACCGCTATATCCTCACACCGTTCGGGCGAGACAGCAGACACGACTATCGCCGATCTTGCCGTTGCGCTCAACACCTGCCAGATCAAAACAGGTGCACCGTCACGTTCGGAGAGAGTTGCAAAGTACAACCAGCTGCTTCGCATCGAGGAGGAGCTTGGCGAGTCCGCTTGCTATCCGCAGACGGATGCTTTCAATGTTAAAATTTAAGACCGCGAAAACGAACGCCCGGGAGGATAAAACTCTCGGGCGGTTTTTGTTATTCTGGGTTTGCTTTGTTCATGTCAGACAGTTACATTGCTGCTGTAAATGGAAATATTCTCATAGTTTGAGCCTGCATATACTTTCGCTGTGGTTCTGACATGGTATGTGCCGCTGTGCGGAACAGACGTTGAATTTTCATAATATGCAAACCAAGTGTAAAAAGTATTGCTCCAGCTCTGATGTCTGTACCACCAGCCACTGGGCAATAATTCCTCAAAAGATTGAGTGATCTCGATCTTAGTTGTTTCCCCAATGTATCCTTTTACTTTGCTGACGCAAGTTGCCGTATTATTACTAATACTTAATGATGAATGGCAGGATTGCGTATATGAATATCTTGAACCGTTTATACTGACTGACTCGGCATATACGCTGAACGAAAGTGCTGACAGCATGACTGCAAGCATAACAGCGATACTTATAGCTTTTTTCATAAAAACACCCCCTTTGCTCTGTTATAGACGAAACGATCATCGTTCCTTACAATCCATAACAAAACAAAGAGGGCAAACGTTACAGTATTTTGTTTTATTCTACCTTTTGCACAGACTTGGCTATCCCGATTAGTTTATTTCTACCAATGTTTGAGCTGATCACAATAACATATTCTCCGTTGTTCCATATCAGATGATAATAGTTGTGGTTATCAAACCAGCCTATTGCTTCATGTCCGTTGATATCAATATGCTCTATTGCAGCACCTTCTGTATTGTAGTATCCGGTAAAGCCGTCAACGATATGCTGTTCAAGCTCTATCGAATTATCGCCTTGACTATAGAGAAGGTTTACTTCGCTGTTATTATCGAGCGTAATTTCCCGACTATATCCATCAACACCTTCGGTAATATCATACTTGCTCTCAATAGTCGCGGGGTATTGCTTGCTGTCTTCGGGGTCGCTCCTAATCTCCGAGTACGATGAGAACATATTTGTAATGAAGCTGAGGAACGGCTTTCGCAAAGCTTCAACGCTCATAACGGTGGTGAAAGAGACCATAACGAACGCAAGTATTATTACAGCAACCCGTTTGCCGACGGTGTTTACCAGCGAGTAATAGGGCTTTTTTCTGCGCTTTATCAGCTTATCCATTTGCTTTTCAAATCCGGGTGAAAAAGTGTGCTCGCTTGTAATGCCGCAAAGCATTGATTCATACTCGGGGCACAATGCTTGGGCTATACATTGCTTGTATTCTTTTTCAGTCATCAGATACACCTCCGTTCAGGATATCCTTCAGCATTTTTCTCGCTCTGAATGATTTGACGCGGACCGCATTCTCTTTTAAGCCTAACATTTTTGCTGTCTGCTTTGCCGAAAAGCCTTGCAGGTCAAAAAGAAACAGAATGTCTTTATATTCATCGGGCAGCTGCCTGATCGCATTCATCAAAACGGCTTTGTCTTCACAGCTTTTGATAACATCAGCAGCCGCTATCTCATCAGTGATATATGCGCTGCGGGCTGCTCTTTTCTTGTTCTTTCGGTAGATGTTGAGTGCTGCGTTCCTACATATAATAACAATGCAGGAGGGCAATTCGTTACAAGGAATTTGTGAAATTTTCTTAAAATCATTTGCAATATTTTGAAAAGTGATCTGGACAGCATCCTCTGCGTCCTGTTCGTTGTTAAGTATCTTATACGCAATACCATACAGCTGTTGTTTGTATTGTGTGTATATCTCCTCGAACTGCGGCAGATCGTCATCATCGACCAATGCCATATATATCATCGGCAGCATTTTGTCACTTCCATTAGAAAATTGAGTATATTGTAGCACAAAAGGAATAGAAATGCAAGTGCGGCGAGGACTCAAAAACTCTCTTCCAAGCCATTTTGTCTGTTTCCGATATGGCACACCTTATGGCAGCTGCAATGCAGGCAGGATCGCGGGCATCATTGAGGGAAAAAGGCAGGGCGACAAACAAAGAGAGGCTCTCACAGCGAAATTGCGGCTGTGATGAGCCTCTTTATTGGTTTGTGATCTATTGTCTGAAACGGCTGCGCACAACTGCGGCGCAGGTCGGGATGCTGCTGAATTTACGGAATAATCATATCACCGATAGTAAGCATAACTATTCTTCACCAAGCTTTGTCTTGTCTTTCTTAAATGCTTTGGCATTATATATAAAAAGCGATAGGGCGGGATGAGGTATTGCAGTTTTGGGATGTATTTGGATGTATTTGAAAGGGGTGCATATCTCAATGCACTCTTTGTACGATACGATCAAGCCACCCTATGCTTTTCATGCACTATGCGATGATTTGCAGCGTGATCTATTTTTGCCTACATCATACATAACAATCCAAATACCGCTTTCGTTACACAAGCAGAAAATATTCAGCGATTTTCACAATTATTTGATGCTTTATTTGTGCACATCCGCCAATGCGACAATATCCAAAAATGTCCGTAAAAATCGTGAAAAACACGAAAAACAGGTGCGGCTTCGCGCACGACACAATTGCGAAGCTTACAGCTGAAAAGCCGCTGTACATTCTGTTGAGCGCCGATGATGACCGTCTTGTTCTGCTCCTTGTTGAGCCTTTTGAGCAGGATAGGAATAGCTATTGTACTTCTCCTTTAAGCTTTTAGCATTCACAGCTGCTGTATAAATGCACTGCCGATCTACTGCGTACTGCGGTTATGTCATCTGTTATAATAGTCTTTCTTGTAATTTTTCAAATCCTGATCGCACCATCTTCGATCCGAATTATCCTGTCGGTACTATTGGCAGCTTCTTTATCATGCGTGACGATGACGACCGTTCTGCCCTGAGCGTTGAGCTTTCTGAACAGCTCCATTATCTCCGCCGAGGTCTTTGAGTCGAGGGCTCCGGTGGGCTCGTCCGCAAGTATCATCGCAGGATCATTGACGATCGCTCTTGCGATAGCCACCCTCTGCTTCTGTCCGCCCGAGAGCTTGCTGCACGGCTTGCCCGCAAGCTCCTCAATGCCCACAGCTTTCAAAGCTCCAAGGGCTTTTTCTTTTTTTGCTGCGCCTTTCACCTTTGCAAAATCAAGCGGTATCATCACATTTTCAAGTGCCGTCATATCCTCGGCCAAGGCAAAATCCTGCATGACCATACCTATTTTTTCGTTCCTGATTTTTGCGTACTGCCTGTCGGAAAGATTTTTGACAAGTGTTCCGTCAAGGCGGTACTCGCCGCTCTGATAATCGTCAATGCAGGCGAGGATATGCAAAAGCGTTGACTTGCCTGCACCCGATCTGCCCATTATCGCAGCAAGCTCGCCGTCTTTTATTTCAAGACTGATGCCGTGAAGCGCCTCAAATTCATTGGGCTTCCCTTTGTTGTATATCTTGGTGAGATCTTTTATAGTTATCATAGCTTTCTCCTATTCTAATACTGTCCGAGCAGCTGTTTGGGCGTGCTTGCTCTGCAAATAAAATACGGTGCGGCAAGACTGACGAGCAGGAACATCAGCAAAAGTGCGGCTATGCTCACAAGGCTTATCCCCGAACACTCAACGCTCATTGAAAACTGCTTTGATACCACGCTGACCGCCGCAAGCGACAGCACAAGCGACACTGCCGCAAGCACCGCGCTTCTGATAAGCTCGATAAGCACGCATTGCTTCCACCGCATACCACAGATGCAAAATACAGCATAGTCTTTCAGTCTTGTACGCATGGTGAGAGCCGAGCTGCTCACGCTGCTGACAAATGCAAGCACGAGTATCACTATAATTATCGGCAGCATATCGTACAGATGCCGATACAGATACAGCTTGCTGTTTTTGTCAAGATCGGTAAGCGGCATCGAGTATGCACAGCCGAATTTTGCAAGCGTTTGCTGATCCTCTTTGAGCTGATCTTTGGTAACGCTATCAGGGTAGGTTATCAGGCAGCCCGAGAATAGCCCCTGCACAGCACCCTGCTTTTGCAGATATTGCGATGAAAAAACGATCAGCGGTTTTTGTTCGATCTCGCAGCTGTAGGGATTGAAAAAGGCATTGAAATCATCGCCTGTGCTGTGGACGGCAAACCCGCCCGGGAGCTTTGCGTTCTCTTCAAGCACGCCCACGACCTGCGCAGTATAGTTCTTTCCGCCGAGGTCGATCTGTATGCTGCTGCCCTCCTCCCAGCCATATTCATTTTTTGAGACCACGCACTCGATGCAGTCAGCTTTTGTGCTTTCTTTCAGCCAACGTCCGCTTTTGAGCTTTGGGGCAAAGCGTCTTATCACTTCATCGTTGTAGCTGAAATTGTTCACTTCGAGCAAGCCGTTATCCCCCTGCACACCGCAGCTGACTGTATTGCAGGCAGCGATGCTTTCGGGCGAATTAAGGAACTGCAAAATATCATCATCAGCAATAAAATCTTCTGCTTTGTTCTCACCGTAAAAGTCAGTATTTGCTGCGCTGCTGAACTCACAGTACAGCCCGTTTGACTCAAACATATCCCGAAAGGGCGCGTAATTGCGAAACCTTATCATCACCGATGACACCATTACAAGCGTTATCACGACCGCGCAGGTCATTTCGCAGACGGTAAGCACGCTCATCAGCTTGCTTCGCTTTATGTTTTTAACCGCACACTTTAAAAGCATTTTCTCACCCCTTTTGCTTGTAATTTATCTTTCTGCCGACCGACCGACTTATCATCGGTATGACAATAATGATAAAGACGAACATGAACCCTGCAAACAGACAAAGATACGTTTTCAGAGAATAAGCTTGCTTAAAAAAATCAAGCACACGGCACATCACCTTGTTTGTGACGAGTATGTTCAGCCCTGCGCCGACAGCGTATGCAGGCAGGGTAATGACAACGCACTCGGCAAGGTACATAGCTATTGCACCTTTGCGTGAACAGCCGCAGATGCGCATTATTGCAAGACCTCTGCGCCGTTTGAGCAAAATGAAACGGTACAGCATCGCAAAGTTTGTCACCGACAAAAGCGAGATAAGCAGTGCTATCCAGATCATATTGTTGTAAATGCTCACAGTGTCGGTGTCGGGGAATTTCAGCTCGGGGAATTTCAGCAGCCCCGGGAAAGACTCCTCGGCTTTGCTTGTTATGTCATTGTAAGCCGAGCGTGTGATATTACGTTCAAACGAAAAACCTATCTGCGTTATCGGAACGTCTCCGGGAATAGTAAGAAACGGAACTATCGGTGCGGCTGTGCCTGCGGAGTATGTGCCTACGACCGAGTATTTCTTCCCGAACATCGTTATCGTGCCGTCTGCATTTCTGAATTTACTGCACGCTGCATTCCATTCATCTGCACTGCTTCCGCCGACAACTGCAACAAGCTCACCGCATTGCTCCTCGTAATTATTGATGTATCTGCCCGACGTGATAACGCCTTTCTCCTCCCAGTTTTTACGGGTTTGCTCGCAGATGTTATATTTCCCTGCGTGGATAACGAACCGCATCGGGAAAGAGCCCGGTCCCTCATCAGACTCAAACTCCGGCAGTTCTGCGCCTGCATAGATCACTATCATAGCGTTGAGCGTTTTCTCGTCAAGCGACTCTGCGAAGCGCTGAAAGTCGCCCTTTGAGATGCTGCTGCCCTGCTGTATCTCGGGGTTGAGCGTTTTCAGTTCAAGCTCGGTCTCGTTTTTCTGCGCAGCGTAGTTGTAATAAAGCCCGTAGGAAAAGTTGATGATAAACGCCGATGACACAATGCAAAAGATCATTACTGCAAAGATAGCGCGCTCGTTTCTCGCAAAGGCGGATATGCTTGAAAGCACTCGCTTCATTTTATCACTTCCACAAAAAAATACTGATGAAAGCATTTCGCTCTCACCAGTAAAGATGCATCTATCCTGCGTTTTGTGACTGCTTCGGCTGCGGTTTTACCGACCTGCACAGCTCGATCATTTTATCTTTATCAAGGCTGCCCGAGACCATAAAAACATATCTGCCGTTATCCCAGATGCAGACGGTTTCGTATTCGGTGATAACTATCCGGTACTTCTGCCCGTCCGTGTCGGTGAACTCCTGCATTTTCGCCTCGTCGGTGAAGGTTATCCTGAACGAGTCTTTTGTGAACTGCGTGAACAGTATCCTGCTGCTGCGGCTGTAATATGGGATATCGACCATTGTTTCTGTCCTGTTGTGATACTGCTGTTTGAAGCCCTGCGGCAATTTACTGATGCGGTATTCTTCCTCAATTGTATCGGGGTATCCGTCATTTGAGCCTGTATCAGCTGAAATGACCTGATGATCTGAAAAAACGCTTGTGAAAAAATCAAAGACTGTTTCTCTCACGGCTTTGACGCTCATAGACGAGGCTGAAACTATCACTATTGCCGCAGCGATACAAGCTGCTCTTCGTGACGCGCTGCAAACAAGTTTAAAGTAGGGCTTGCGCTGCCTTTTGAACAGCTTTTGCATTTTCTTTTCGTGCCTTTTACTGAAAATGTGCGGTTCAAATCTATCAACGTCCTGCAAAAGCTCTACAGTCTGTTCATCGAAAAGCTCCTGCAATGCCACACCAACATTATCCATTCTCATCACCCTCCTTCAGTTTTTCGGCAAGCCTCTGCCGAGCCTTTTGCAAGCGCTTTCTCGATGCAGTCCCGCTTATACCGAGCAGGCGGGCGATCTGCTTATAATCCAGCTCCAGCGCATATCTGAGATACAGTATCTGCGCATCTTCCCTGCAAAGCCTGCTGACACACTCCTTGATCCACAGCCTGTCGTATCTGTTCATATCCTCATCGGGTATATACTGTTCATCAATGTATTCAAGATCATCACGGTGATGTCTGCCCTTTCGCAGTATCATCCTTGCGGAATTTCTGATAGTTACGATGATATATCCGTGCTTTTTGTGAGCGTCAAGGGCACTGACTGTCTTAAAGTTACCTGCCAATGATAGAAATGCGTCTGCGACTGCATCTTCGGCAAGGGCGCTGTCATCAAGTATTTTATAGGCGATATAGTACGCTTCATTCTTGTATTCGTTATAAAGCTTCTCGAACTGTGTTTTTTCACATTCACCGTCAAGAAGCATATTTTCAGCAAGCAAAGCACTTACCTCTTTTCGTTTTTATTCACCACTTATTATGATGCACCTGCAAGGCAAAATGTGAGCGGATATATCTTTTATTTTGAAAAAGTTTTTTTAAACAAAACAAAGGCTCTCACAGTGCTGACAAATTCGGCGGCTGTGATGAGCCTCTTTGTTGATTTGTGTTTAGTTTTATTTTAGAGATTCAAACTATCAATTTTACAATCAAACCATTATTATAATGGGAAGAAAAGAAATGTTGCTATAGAAGCTGCAATTGCAAGAATTCCAATCAAGATACATACTGATAGAATACTTTTAGCAACTCTGTTTGATGGGCTTTTATCGGCTTGCTTTCCACTCTGTATATACCTTTTTACAATAAGAACGATCAGCGTGATAACAAGTCCGGCAAGTGTGACATGTACAGCTATGTATAACGGCCAGTTGGTTACAGTTCCCTGAAAGAATCCTGACCTGTTATCAAATAAATCAGGTTCAACAGTATTCTCTCCGACGTTATATTTTATATCTCCGGCAAGATATATCTTATCCTCATATATCTTTACAGTATCCGACACCTGCAAAATATGTCCACTTTTATCCAGT
>Ga0256404_1001349_pt1 | contig 60241 bp, 49 predicted proteins | sample RumenRJG_01DNA_FD_185990 | JGI IMG/M metagenome (GOLD analysis project Ga0256404, IMG submission 185990) | Bovine rumen microbial communities from Lethbridge, Alberta, Canada - RJG_01 | ecosystem: Host-associated > Mammals > Digestive system > Stomach > Rumen | place: Canada: Alberta | collected...
GACCGCTCTCTAGTTCTGCTGGATTTGCTGCGCTTCGCTTGCCCTTCGGGCTCCCGTTCGGTCGCGAGCACTTCGTGGTTGCAATCCAGCAGGATTGAGTATAAGCATTTAGATAAATTTGGCTGCGTCTCAACAATGCTCAAGCAGGCTTGGCATTGTATTCGACTTGCACAAATTTTATAATGCGCTTATTTCGGATTGCAAATCCTTATACTCAAATGCGGTCGGATTACAAATCCGACCGAACGGGGGCTGCGCCTCAGCACAGTGCGAACAAGTTCTCACAATGCGGTTGGCTTGCACCATTGGTCCTAGCTTAGGAGGGGAACTGATTACCTGCTCTGACACTCAACCCCTCACCTGACCTCTCCCCTGCCAGAGGAGAGGGAAAGAGGAATTGGTGAAGAGTTACGAAGCTACACTTGAAAGTTAAATAAGTAACAAAAAACAAAATATTATGATCAATGACTTTGTCTATGACATCCCGGTGCGGGTGTACTTCGGTCGCGACCAGCTGAAGAATCTGGGCAGCGAGCTGAAGAAGTATGGCACGCGAGTGCTGATGACCTATGGTGGCGGCTCGATCAAACGCATGGGTCTGTATGACCGTGTGGTGAAAGAAATCAAAGCTGCCGGCCTGGAGCTGTTCGAGCTGTCGGGCATCGAGCCCAACCCTCGCATCGACAGTGTGCGCCGCGGCGCGCAGATGTGCAAGGATCACCAGATCGACGTGCTGCTGGCTGTGGGTGGCGGGTCGACCATCGACGCGACCAAGTTTATGGCCGCCGGAGCGTGTGTCGACCATGACCCGTGGGACTTTCTGGACCTGAAGAAGTGGTCGCCCATCGAGCGCGCGTTGCCCATCGTGAGCATCCTGACGCTGGCCGCGACGGGCTCGGAGATGGACAGCGGCGGCGTGATCAGCAACCCCGAGACACAGGACAAGATTGGGCGTCTGGCTCCGGCGATGCTGCCCAAAGCATCATTCCTCGACCCGACCAACACATTCACGGTGAGTGCCTATCAGACAGCCTACGGCGCAGCCGACATGATGTCGCACATCATCGAGGTGTACTTCAACATGAACCAGGACCTGTATATGCTGGACTGCTTCATGGAGGGCCTGATGAAGACCATCATCCGCTATGCTCCCATCGCCATGCGCGAGCCCGACAACTATGAGGCACGCGCCAACCTGATGTGGACCTCTAGCTGGGCCATCAATGGCTTTGTGGACGGCGGCAAGCAACAAGCGTGGAGCTGTCACCCGATGGAGCACGAGCTGTCGGCCATCTACGACATCACTCATGGCCTGGGACTTGCCATCCTGACCCCGCGCTGGATGGAGTACTGCCTGGACGAGACCACGGTGTCGAAGTATGTGCAGTTTGGCACCAATGTGTTTGGCATCGACCCGACACTTGATGCAATGGACATTGCCCACCAGGCCATCGCCCGTCTGAGCGACTTCCTTTTCGGCACACTGCAGCTCAAGCGCACACTGCCCGAGGTGGGCATCGACGAGACCCATTTTTCCGTGATGGCTCGCAAATCGGTCAACGGCGGCACCTTGCCGGGCTTCAAGCCGCTTCAGCAGCATGATGTCGAGGCCATCTATCGTATGTGCATGAAGTAATCACTCACGTTGTCATGAAAAACGTTGCCGCGCCGGTTGAGACACCGACGCGGCAACTGTTGTGTTATATCCCTATAGCGACTTGAGCACGGGCACTAGGCGGTCAAGTGCCTCGCTGACCAACGCCCGTGGTGTCGCCAGGTTGATGCGGATGAAGCCCTCGCCGGCCTGGCCATACATCGTGCCATCGTTGACCATGACATGCGCATTGTCGAGCAGGTGTTGCGTGAGCTGCTGGCTGCTCATGCTCAGCGACCTGCAGTCAACCCATGCCAGATAGGTGCCCTCGAGGCGCGTGACGGTGAGTGCCGGCAACTCGGCTGCAAACGTGTCGCGCAACAGGCAGTAGTTGCCGTAGACATATTGGCACATCGCTTCGAGCCAAGGCTCACCCTGGGTGTAGGCGGCAATCCACGCATCGACACCGAAGGGGTTGACGTCGCACACCTCATTGATGTTGATGGCACGGTCGATGCGTTGACGCCACTCGGGGTTGCTGCAGACGATGTTGGCATTCTGCAGCCCGGCAATGTTAAACGACTTGCTGGGCGAGATGCATGTGATGCAGTTGTCACTGTGACCCGCGATGCTAGCAAACGGGATATATTTGTTGTCGCCGTAGACCAGCTCGCAGTGAATCTCGTCGCTCACGACAATGACATGGTTGCGGCGGCAGATGTCGCCGATGCGCACCAGCTCGTCGCGGGTCCAGACGCGCCCGGCCGGATTGTGCGGGTTGCACAGCAACAGCAGTTTGACATCATCGTGTCGGCACTGCCGCTCGAGGTCGTCGAAGTCGATGTGATAGGTGGCGTCCTCATAGGTCAGTCTCGTCTCAGCCATCTGGCAACCATTGTTGCTGATTGACGAGAAGAAGCAGTTATAGACCGGAGTCATGAGCAACACCTTGTCGCCGGGCTGCGTGAATGCCTTGACAATGACCGACAATGCAGGCACCACGCCGATGGTGTATTGAATCCAGTCTCGCTCGATGGTCCATCCATGCCGCCGTGCGAACCAGTCGATGGTCGACTGATAGTAGGCCTCGGGCACGGCGACATAACCAAAGATGCCGTGCGCAGCCCTGCGCTGCAATGCCTCGATGATGGGGGGTGCCACACGGAAGTCCATGTCGGCCACCCACATCGGAATCACATCGCCTGCCATGGGACGGTCCCACTTAATGGCGGCTGTTCCCCGCCGCTCGACCAACTGGTCGAAGTATTCTTGCTTTATCTCCATAATTATAATCTGTGTGTGGAGTGAGAAAATCCACGCGACACCTAGTTATCGTGTGCGGATGATGCAGTCGGCCGGAGCCTTGATGTTGTCGTCGATGGTGACAGAGCCAATCTCGTCGGCGACGATGATGCCTGTGCGGGGGTTCTTGATGTTGGTGATGCGTCCACGGATGTCGGCATTGAGCTCGCTATACTCAAACGCGCGGTCACAATCCTCGCCGAAGGTGCAGTCCTCCAGAATCAGGTCGTGGGCATAGCACAATGGCTGCTCGCCTGTGATGTGGCACCGCACGAGTTTCAAGCGATGTGAGTGCCAGCCGAGGTACTCGCCGTTGAGCTCCGAGTCATAGATGGTGACATCCTCCACCTCCCAAAACGCGTCCTTGGTGGTGATTTTGGCATTGTGAATCTCGACATTCTTGACATACTGGAAGACATATTTGCTGTCGCTGACCAGCCCGTCAACCTTGACATTACGGCTGCCCATGAAAGGATAGGTACCGCCGTGCAACGTAACATTGTTGATGGTGAGCCCATCGATGTTCCAGAATGTCTCGTCGGCATCGTTGATGGTGACATTCTCGAGTGTGAGGCGTTTCATCTCACGGAACAGCTTGGGGGCATTGATGACAGTGTCACGCATGACCATGTCGTCGCTGTACCAGATGGCCGAGCGCGAGCCTGGCTCGAAGACACAGTTGGTGACCAGTGATCCGCGTACATGCCAGAAGGGATACTTGCCGATAAACAGGCAATGGTCGGCCTCAATATTGCTGCACTCCTTGATGCCCGACTCTCCGTCGGTGATGGTGACATTCTCGAGCCTGACATCATGCTGCTCGAACAGGGGGCGCTCGCCCCCGAAGGTTTGGTCTTTGATCAGTTTCATCTGCTTTTTTGTTAATGGTTGTCCGTGACTGCGTCACGGAATACGTTGACTTATTGTAGAAGCAAGCCGCCTGACTTGCTACAGCTTAAACCTATTGAGCCATGCGCCCGTAGCGAGCCGCCAGAGGAAGATTGCCCCCCGAAAGCACAACTCGATGCACATGGCTATCCACACGCCCTGCAGACCATAGGCTGGAGCCAACAGGGCCGAGAGCGTGATGCGCACAAGCCACATCGAGGTCAAGCTCATGGCGGCGGGCCGCAAGGTGTCGCCAGCGCCGACAAAGATGCCGTTGCACACGATGGCAGCCGCAAACATCGGCTCGGCCCATGCCTCGATGCGCAACACCTGGGCACCCAATGTGATGATATCGTCGACGGGCGACATGATCTGCATCAGCTCGCGGGCAAAGACCCACATGAGCAGTCCCATAACGGTCATGGTGACCATGCCCATCTTCACCGCCAGATGTGCAAACGACTTGGTGAGGCGTTTCTGCCCGGCACCCAGACATTGCCCCACCAGTGTCGTCGCAGCCTCAGCGATGCCGAATCCGGGCATATAGCACAGACTCTCGACAGTGATGGCAAATGAGTTTGCCGCAATGGCCACAACGCCCAATGGCGCGACAATGAGTGTGATGACGATGTTGGCCGAGCCCATGAGCAGATGTTGCAGTCCCATGGGGGCCCCTATGCTGAATGCCTTCTTGACGACAATGGCTTGTGGTCTGAACGTGCCCGGCCGGCCTTTCAATCCCAAGATCTGCGACCTGCAGGTGAGGAAATAGAGCATCAATGCCGCAGTGATCAGCACGGCGACACCGGTGCCGATGGCCGCCCCTGCCACTCCCATGTCCAGGACATAGATAAACAGATAGTTAAACGCGACATCCAGCACACACATGGCAATGTTGAGCGTGCTGGGCACCTTCATGTTTCCGGCGCACTTGAGCATCGAGCCTGCCAACCCCTCCATCTGGAAGAAGATGCCACTGCAGCCGACAATCAGGAAATAGAGCGACGCATCACGAGCGATGTCGGGGCTGCCTCCTAGCCAATAGGGCAACCGGCTGTGAATGGCCACACACACCAGCGACAGCGCGACACTCCACAACAAGGCGCAGACGATCGACTGCCTGAGCACATTGCGCGCCTTGTCAAAATCATTGGCCCCGATGGCATGCGCCACCTGCACCGAAAATCCCATCGACACCGCCGACGACAAGCCCCCCAACAACCAGGTTGTGGTCTCGACCAGCCCGATTGCCGCCGACTGCCGCGCTCCCAGATGTCCCACCATGGCGGCATCGATAAAAAACATGACAATCATAGACAACTGCGCCAGGATAGCAGGCAGACTCAGCTGCGCAGTCAGGCTGAGCTGCTGACGCAGGGTCATATCCTGCTTGAGACGAATCATCTCGAGCAGGCGGTCGGTTTGCGAAGTCGTTGATTGTTTGGTCATTGTGTCGAGGTTGTTGATGCGATATTGCAAAATTAGTATGCCGCCGTTATTCGTGCAAGTTTGGGTTGAACAATTAACTATTTTTGTACCCATTGTCCCATGTCGTGACTATTCACCGATTGTGCTAGGTTGTGTGCCAGTTGGTTGTCAGAGTTGGTAACCAGCTCTGACACTCAACCCCTCCCCTCACCCCTCCCCTGCCAGGGGAGGGGGAAAGAGGAATCGGTGAATAGTTACCCAATGTCTTGACCGCATCCCGGCAATCAGCAATCACAAGCGAATTAATGCAAGAGCCGATGCCACTATGTGCAAAAAAAATGTCTCCCGTGTGGGAGACATTTTTTGATTGTCGTCAGCTAAAGCTTACTTGTTGCGGACGATGGTGACGGCGCGGCTCAGCGGAGCGCTCTTGGGACCGAAGTCAGCATCGGGACGGTTGCGGTCGTCGATCTGAGTGTTCAGGCGGCTGTCGGCGACACCCTTCTTGACGAGGGCGTTCTTGACGGTAGCCACACGGTCCTTGCGGAGGCGAGTGTTGATCTTGTCGTTACCAGTGTAGTTGTCGGCCCAACCGGTGAGGGTGTAAGTCTTGTTCTCATCGAGCATGACATCACCAACGGCGTTGACGACATCGTTCTGGACGCCCACAATCTTCGAGACATTGATGGGGAAGTAAACGATAGCCAGAGGAGCTTCCTTAGCGGGGCCGGGCTCGGGACCAGGACCGGGCTTCGAGTCGAGGCAAGCCTTGAGCTGACGCTCGAGGTCAGCGATCTTGCGGTCGGCAGCAGCCAGACGTGCGGTCAGAGCGTCGCACTCAGCATCGGTGCACTTGTAGGTGGGGCACACGGGGACGATGGGAGCAGTCCACTCGGTCTTGTTGAACTTGTAGCTCAAACCAAGGAGAGCCGAAGGATACTCAGTCCAGGTGCGGTTTCCGAAACCGTCAACGTGCTCCTGCATGAGGTCGAAACGGAGGTCAAGCAACAGATTGACATGCTCGCCCAGGCGGAAAGTGTTGAGCAGACCAGCGCGGCCGCTGTAGTTACGAGCATAACGCTTGACACCGTCCTGCTTCTTGGTACCGGCATACGACCAGTCACCCTTGCTCGACTTGCCCTCGCGGTAGACAGCCCAGTGGTGTCCGAAACCGACATAGGGGATAGCGTTGTAGAAACGTCCGGGGTGATAGCCACACCACCAGTTGGTGACGTTGATCATGACATCACCGGCGATACCGATGTTGTTGAACTGCTGCTCGTAGAAACCTTTCTTACCCTCGATGGGCTTGTCGGTACGGATACCCATGACAGCGCTGATGTTCTCGGCAGTACCCTTCATCTGGTTGAACTCACCACCGACGCGGACACCGATGATGGGCGAGAACCACTTGCCAACATAGAGGTTACCCTTCCAAGCGATGCGATCCTTGAAGTCCTGCTTGGCATCATACTTAGACATCATCACACCTGCACCACCGAGCGCCTCAATGAACCAGTTGTCCTGGAAACGATTGAAAGTGTAGCCCTGAGCAGGATCCTCAACATAGGTTACCTCCTGTGCGCTAGCCACAGAGGGAACCATGAACATAGCACATGCAAGTGCCATCAAAGTAATCTTTTTCATAGACTTACGTTAAAAAATAAATTATCTGTTAAACATTAAAAATTACATTCGTCTGCAAATTATTGTGCAAATATAGGACAAATTTTTCACATACAAGCGATTTGAGTCCAAAAAAATGCCTTTTTTGTTGAAAAATTCTATTTTTCGAGGAATTTTCGGACTTTTTCGGCCACATTTTGGGGCGTAAAGCCGAATTTTTCGTCCAGCACCTTATAGGGCGCGGAAGCTCCGAAATGGTCCAGCCCCATGACCTCGCCCGTGGTGACCACGCGGCGCAGGGTCGAGGGCAGTCCGGCGGTGAGACCGAACGTGGGGACGCTATCGGGAATGACCTGCTTGCGGTATTCCTCATCCTGGTCAAGGAACAGTCCGATGGATGGCACCGACACCACCTGCGCCTTGATGCCGTCTTGGGCGATGATTGCCGCGGTGGCCACAAGGGTCGCCACCTCCGAGCCATTGGCCACGAGAATGACATCAGGATTTTCCACCTTATTTATAATATATCCACCTCGCATGGCCTGCAGCGCGTCCTGATAGCGGTTGCCGCTGTCGCTGGGCAGGTCGTCGACATTCTGGCGCGAGAGGATAAGCGCGGTGGGCGTGGAGGTGTTCTCCATGGCCATGCGCCATGCCACGGTCGTCTCGGCTGCATCGGCGGGTCGCAGCACAAGCATGCTGTTGCGCCCGGCATGGTTCTTGAGCTCCTCCATCAGGCGAATCTGTGCCTCCTGCTCGACGGGCTCGTGAGTGGGTCCATCCTCACCGACGCGGAACGCGTCGTGTGTCCAGACAAACTTGACCGGCAGCTGCATGAGTGCCGACAGTCGCACGGCGGGTTTCATATAGTCGCTGAAGACAAAGAACGTGCCGCAAGCCGCAATCACACCTCCGTGCAGGGCCATGCCATTGATGATTGCCGTCATGGCCAGCTCTGACACGCCTGCATGGAGGAATGCTCCCTTGAAGTCATGGCGTGTGAAGGCTCCTGCGACCTTGAGGAACGCGTCGGTCTTGTCAGAATTTGCCAAGTCGGCGCTGGAGACGATCATGTTGCCCACCTGCTGTGCCAGTGCCTTGAGCACATCGGCGCTGGCAGCACGTGTTGCGATGCCCGGCTTGTGCTCGATGGCCTCGTAGTCGACATGTGGCACCACCCCATTGATGTAGCTTCGCAGCAGTTTGGCCTGCTCGGGATTTGCCTGCATCCACGCCATCTGTGCTGCTTTTCGCTCGGCGACGATGTCTCGCAGCTGACGGTTGCGCTCGGCATAGAGCTGCTCGACAGCGGGGAAAATGGCCCATGGCTCCTTGACGTTTCCGCCCAGGTTGGTGACCGTCTTGGCATAGTCGGCTCCGCTCTTGCTGATGGGCTGTCCGTGCGTGCTGCACTGTCCCTCGAACGCCTTGCCGTCGGCGGTAACGCATCCGCGTCCCATGATGGTGCGCCCGATGATGATGGTTGGGCGTTCCTTCTCGGCCTGCGCTGTCTCGAGTGCTCCGGCGATGGCCAGCGAGTCAGAGCCATTGATTTCAAGCACATTCCAGTTCCATGCGCGGTACTTCATTGCCGTGTCCTCGAGGCTGACAGCGTCGCAGTCTGTTGACAGCTGCACACCGTTGCTGTCATAGAACATGATGAGGTTGCTCAGCCCGAGGTATCCGGCGATGCGCGCCGCCTCTTGCGAGATGCCCTCCTGTATGCCTCCGTCGCTGATGAAGGCATAGGTTTTGTGTGCCCAAACCTCAGAGAAACGCGTGGCGATGAATCGCTCGGCAATCGCCGCTCCGACGGCCATGACATGGCCCTGTCCGAGCGGTCCGCTGGTGTTCTCCACCCCGTGCTCGACATCGACCTCGGGGTGCCCGGGGGTAATGCTCCCCCACTGGCGGAACGCCTTGAGGTCGTCGGTTGTGTACTTTCCCGTCAGGTGCAGCACGCTGTAGAGCATGGGCGACATGTGTCCCGGGTCGAGGAAGAAACGGTCGCGCGCAAACCACCGCGGGTCGTCGGGGTCGGTGACGAGAAACTTTGAGTAGAGCACATTGACGAAGTCAGCTCCGCCCATCGCGCCGCCAGGATGTCCCGACTTGGCATTCTCAACCATCGTCGCGGCCAGGATGCGGATATTATTGGCCGCGCGATTCATCAGCATAGCGTTGATCATAAGATTAGCAGGTTATAATTGTGAGTATTGTGTGTCAGTCGACAGGGATATCCTTGTTGACATTCTTGCATCCGGCCACGGCATAGAACAGCAGATAGGCCAGTCCGAGCAGCGGCACGATGTAGGAGAACATGTAACCCAGGCTGCTGTCGGCGATGTAGTTCTGGATTTGCGGCAGCACTCCACCACCCACGACCATCATCATGAAGATTCCGCTGGCCGCCGCGGTGTACTTGCCCAGCCCCTCGGTGGCGAGGTTGAAGATGCTGGTCCACATGACCGAGGTGCACAGTCCGCACAGCACGAGCAGCATGGCGCTCATGGGCACGGTAGCCATCTCGAATCCCGTACCGGTGAACACCGGCATCGCCACGGTGTTGGTCTTGTCGAGCATCATGGCGCCGAGAATGAGCACGATGCCTGCAGCCGTGACCACCATGGTCATCGTCTTGCTGGAGACCTTGCTGGCGATTGCGCTGCCGACGATGCGTCCCACGAGCATCAGCAGCCAGTAGGTACCGGCCACCATGCCGCCGATAGCCGCGGCGTTGGTCAGCAGTCCGGCTCCCTTCTCGGTGGGGTCGCTGATATAGAAATTGAGTGTTCCGGGCACGCCTACCTCGATGCCGACATAGATGAAGATGCCGATTGCTCCGAGGACAAAGTGACGGAAGCTCCAGGGCGAGTGCTCAAACTTGGTGTCGGCAGTGACCTTGCCCAGCTCAGGCTCCTTGATGGGCACCAGCGCCAGCACGACAAACGCGATGGCAAAGACCGCCATGGCGATGAACAGCACCAGGTTGATGTCGGCGAAGTCGGTCTCTTTGGTCACTTGTCCGATGAGCGCTCCGACGAGCATGGGTGTGAGTGTTGCCGCGAGCGAGTTGAATGTGCCGCCGATCATGTTGAGCTGGTTGCCGCGGTTGCCGCCGCCGCCGATGAGGTTGAGCATGGGGTTGACCACAGTGTTGAGCAGGCACACCGACACACCCGAGATGAATGCTCCCAAGAGATAGACAACGTTGTCGCTGTAGCCCTCAAAGGCCTCAAGCCCCGAGATGAACTGGACGAGCACTCCGACCAGTCCCAGTCCGACACCCACCATCGCGGTCTTCTTATAACCGGCCTTGACCAGCATCTTGCCTGCCGGGATGCCCATGAACAGGTAAGCCAGGAAGTTCATGAAGTTGCCGAGCATGGCCAGGAAGTTTGAGCCGCCGACCTCGGGGTCATTCTTCATCACCACACCAATCGGGGCAGCCAGATTGGTGACAAATGCAATCATTGCGTAGAGAAACATCATCGTGACGATGGCGATGATGCTGCCGTTGGATTTGTTTTGAGTCTGTGTCATTTTAGTCTAAAAATTGTGTGAAATTAAATAACGGTGTAAAAGTACGAAAAAAAACTCAGTGGACAAGCATTTTGTTCAAAAAAGTGTCATCAATATTGTCTGGGCCCGAAAATGGCCGAACCGACCCTGACCAGCGTAGCGCCGTGCTTGACAGCCAGTGGCCAGTCGTCGCTCATGCCCATGCTGATCTGGTCGAACTCGTCGTGCTCAGCATAGAATTCGTCTTTGATCAGCCTGAACGTGTCATTCACCAGTTGGAACTCACGCTCGATCTGCGCCCGGTCGTCGGTGTTGGTGGCCATTGCCATGAGTCCTCGCACCGTGACGTGTGGCATGTTGTCGAGGTCGCCAACAGCCAGTGCCGCGAGCAGTTCGCCCGTGGCAAAACCAGTCTTGGTCTCCTCGCGCGCCACATGGAGCTGCAGCAGCACGTCGACGTTGCGGTCGATGCGCGCCGCCTCCTTCTCGACGGTGCGCAACAGTTTGACCGAGTCAATGCTCTGAATCATGGCCACATGTGGCATGAGTGCCCTCACTTTGTTGGTCTGCAAGTGTCCGATCATGTGCCACTGGATGTCGGCGGGCAGTAGCGGTGCCTTTGCCACCAACTCCTGCACATGGTTCTCGCCGAAGATGCGCTGCCCTGCGTCGTAGGCCTGTTGCAGCATCTCGACCGGATGATATTTTGACACTGCCACCAGCCGTGTGTTTTCGGGCAGCTGCTGCTCGATGAGCCTGATATTGTCGGCAATACTGCTCATGCTTGTTTCTCCTGTGCCTTTTTAGCCTCTTTGTCGGCCAGAGTCTCGCTGAGGTTGGCCGAGAACACGTCCATCAACATGGTCTCGGTGATGCTAGCGATCTCAAAGTCGGCCATGGTGTCCTTCATTCCCTCCATGAACACGTCCAGCGCCTCCTTGAAGTCGCTGGCCTGCACCAGCTGGAACGATGCAGTCTTCTTCTCAACGGCCGTCTTCTCGTCGATGGTGATGAAGTTGGACTTGACCTTGTACCATCGGTCGCCCGACTCATTATAAAAGATGTCGCTCAGGTTGACACGACGCACCGCGCTGACGGTGAACTCTCCAGAGATATAGGGCTGCATCTCCTCGGTGATGCGTGCCTCGGCCTCGGTGAACGACAATGCGTCGACCAGATAGGGTTCGGTAACGGTTTTCACAGCCCCCGACTCGAGGGTCTTGTCATATTTGACTTTGCATTCAAACCACTGCATGACAGTTTATAGTTTATAGTTTATAGTTGTTTATCGTTTGTCGTTATTTGACAATTTCTTGTTTGGCTGCGGCATATTCGGCCACAAGTTCGATAAAGACTTCGGCCACGGTCTGCTGGGCTCGGCCCTGCAAGAGCGATGCCACCTGCCCTATCTCGAGTTCTCCCGTTTCTAGGTCTCCCTCAAAGATGCCGCGGCGCGACGCGCCAGTGCCGATGATGTCGAGCAGCTGCTGCTCGGTGGCACCGTTGTTTTCGGCCTGCTCGATGGCGTCAAAGAATCCTCCCCTGACGAGGCGTGTCGGCGACAGTTTGCGCAGCAGCAGCTTGGTGTCGCCCTCGGCCAGGCTGAGACAACGCTGCTTGAAGGCCTCGCTGGCACTGCTCTCGACGGTGAGGGCGAAGCGTGTGCCCATCTGCACCCCTTCTGCTCCCAGCACCCGCATGGCCAGGATGGCGTCGCCCGTGGCAATGCCTCCGGCCGCGATGAGTGGCAATGACGTGGCCTTGCGCACGGCCGGAATGAGGCACAGCGTCGTGGTCTCTTCGCGCCCGTTGTGACCTCCGGCCTCAAATCCCTCGGCCACTACGGCATCGACGCCTGCGTCCTCACACTTGCGCGCAAATGTGGACGATGCCACCACATGCGCCACCTTGATGCCACGCTCGTGCAGCCATGCTGTCCACTTTTTGGGGCTCCCGGCGCTGGTGAACACCACGGGCACCTGCTCCTGGGCGATGACCTCCATGAGTTGCGGGGCATCGGGCTTCATCAGCGGCACATTGACACCAAAAGGCTTGCTGGTGGCCGCCTTGCACTTGCCGATGTGCTCGCGCAGCACATCAGGTGTCATCGACCCGGCCCCGATCAGTCCCAGACCTCCAGCCTCGCTGACAGCTGCTGCCAGCCGCCATCCGCTGCACCACACCATGCCGCCTGCAATGATAGGCAGCTCAATGCCAAAGAGTTCGGTTATTCTGCTCTTCATATCTTGATCATTGATTGTTGCAATTTGCTTGCAAAGGTACGACAAAAACTCGAATTACGACAAGCTTGTGGCCTCAAAAATACTTCCCCCCTCATCGCTTTGCTCCAATGGCCTCGATGAGTTGTGCCGTCGAGCTGTGCCTGCGCCCATTGAGGTCATAGAGATATTGATTGACATCCGTTGGCTCCATGTCACGCACCCTGTCAAATCGTTCGGGTCGCAGAATGCGAGTGAAGACCACGCGCTGGATGGCAGTGGGGTCACACGTGGCCACAGAGTAGCCCATGCGGGCAGGGTCGTCACCAGGCCCGTTGCTGCTCCAGTAGACAACCTCCCCATCGGTGCTCATGCCTAAGAAGACGACGCTATGCCCAGCCTCTTGAAGATGCCCCTTGACCCCATCATAGCCAACGATGGCCCCACCGTCATGGCCTCGCGATTCATTACGGTTCCAGAAAATCTTCATCAGGTCACCGCGCACAGCCTGCCGCCAAATGGGGTGTGCTCGCCACTCATCATCAGTGAGGTAACGCTCAGTAGGCGCCTCCTTGACCGTATCGTTTTTCGCTCCACGGAATGCCGTGATGCTGAAACCCGCGTCCAGCTCGTGCACCAGCACTCCAAGCGATGGCCCATTGGCGTTGCATCGTCCCCAGAAACCCACCCCATCGTCTTGAGCCAGTCCATCGGGATTGAGTGCGTCTTTAATGCCCACATACGGTTTCATGTTGCGCCACGCTTGCTGCGATATTGCTCCGTTTTTGTCAAAATCAAGCAATGCTTGTATCAGCACAGCATAGGTCGCACTTGAGCAGAACGATGGCTGTGCCTGCTTGGGTTCGAACCTGGGCCTTGCATCGTCGGGCTGCATCCGGTAGGCATCGTGCAAGCCTCGCCATGTTGTCTTGACAAAAGTGTCATTCGGCCGGCCTCCCGTGTAGTACCCTCCGCGATGAGGGAATTTGTCAATGGCTGCAATCACCGTGTGTTGCCACCGCCAGTTCACCCGGTTCTGAGCATGGGCAGCGCATGCTGCAACCAAGAGCATCAGAAAGAATGCTACAGTTTTTTTCATTTGCCTGATTAATTTCTTGCAAAATTACTAACAAAACACTAATTTTGCAAATTGAATATGGCAGATTTCTACAAAACACTGAAGGGGCGCTCGCAGGGGCAATACAAGGAAAAGATGAGCAAGTTCATCTCGTTTGCCGAGCCCGTGGCGAGTGCCGACGAGGCCAAGGCGGTCGTCAAGCGCATCCAGAACGAGTATCACGACGCTCGCCATGTGTGCTGGGCCTATATGATCGGCACCGCCCGCAACGAGTATCTGAGCAGCGACAACGGTGAGCCCAGCGGCACTGCCGGCAAGCCCATCTTGGGGCAGATCAACTCCTACGGCCTGACCAATGTGGTGATAGCTGTTGTTCGCTACTTTGGCGGCATCAAGCTGGGCACCAGCGGGTTGATCGTAGCCTATCGCGAGGCTGCTCGTCTGGCCATCGAGTCGGGCGAGATACTGGAGTGCCACGAGCAGGCGCGCTGTCGCTTCACCTTCCCCTACCTGTCGATGAACGACGTGATGCAGCTGCTGAAGAAGTGCGACATCCGCATCATCGACCAGACCTTTGACAACGTGTGCTCGATGACCGTCGAGTGCGACGCCGACGCGATGCCGCAGCTGCGCAATCGGCTGTGCGACATTGCCGGCACATCGCTTGTTGACTAACAACCCAAAAAAGTGTGAACACTATGCTGACCAGACGATTCTATCTGTTATTGACCATGTGGCTGCTGTCGCTGGCCATGCTGGGGCAGGCGCATGACGACCTGACGTTTGTCATCAGCGGCGAGGTGCGCGACAATCATTCGGGCAAGAAACTTGAGAATGTGAATGTCACGGCGCCGCAGCGGCATCTGGCCACGGTGACCAACAGCGACGGGCGCTTCACGCTCAAGACAGTGAGCCGCCCCGACTTCATCACTGTGTCGCATGTGGGCTACAGGACCCAGCGTGTGCCGCTAGGCACCGCAGTGACGGGGCTGAAAATCAGGCTCACGCCCGTCAACATCCAGCTCAACGACATCACGGTGACCAACCTTGACCCGCAGGTAGTGCTTGCCGAGGCCATGGGCCGCATTCCGGACAACTATAGCCGCCAGCCCGAGCTGATGCAGTGCTTCTATCGCGAGACGGCCAAAAAGCGCAACAAGTTTATCTCGGTGTCGGAGGCTGTTGTCGAGCTGTTCAAGTCGTCGTATGAGTACGGTCCCGGCCCTGACCGCGTGGCCATCGTGAAGGGCCGCACGCTGGTGAGCCAGAAGGCTAGCGACACACTGGGCCTGCGCATGCAAGGCGGCCCGACCGAGGTCATCTTTCTCGATGTGGTGAAGAACCGCGGGCTGATTTTGGACAAGGACGAGCTGACACACTATGAGCTCAAGATGGGCGACCCGGTGTCAATCGACGACCGTCTGCAACTGGTTGTCAAGGCCACTCCGAACGACGACATGCTACCCTATGCCCTGTATCATGCCACATTCTACATTGATGTCGAGACGCTGGCGTTCACCCGCGCCGAGCTGTCGCTGGACATGAGCGACAAAAACAAGGCCACACGCCTGATGCTGGTGAAAAAGCCTCGCGGTGTGCACTTCAAGCCCAAGGAGTTGTCGCTTCTTGTCAACTACCGTTATGACGAGGGCGTGTCGCACATCAGCTATATCCGGTCGAGCATGCAGTTTAACTGCGACTGGAAGCGGCGTCTGTTCTCAACAGGCTACACGACCGTCAACGAGATGGTGGTGACCGACCGCCGTCCCTGCGACAAGGATCCGATTGACCGCAAGGACGCGTTCAAGCAGCGTGACTCGTTCTTGCAGATGGTGAACAACTTCAACGATCCCGACTTCTGGCGCGCCTACAACATCATTGAGCCGACCGAGAGCCTTGAGAAAGCCATCAACAAACTGAAGAAGAGCGGCCGCTAGTCATCGTGCTGCAAATCGCAGGCGCGCCCTGACATGGTCGGCTCCGTCGGCCATGATGTTGATGCGCCAGTCGTCGGGCTCGGCCTCGGCTATGCGCATCACGGCATGCTCGCCATAGCGTGTCTCCTTGACAAATGCCATCTCAAGCCGCTGGAGCCACCGGTTGTCATAATATGGCAAATCAAACTGGTTCATCATGAGTTCGAGATAACGCACTGTGTTGACATGACGGTTGAAGTCGCACTCGACATAGCCGAAGTCGTGCTGCACGTCGCGCCCGTCGGGCAATGGCCGCAACCGGCTGATAGGCTCGATGGGGCATGGCCGATCGTTGACATTGTCGCGGATATAGGACAAGCTGGCGATATCCACCCCAGTGCGACGGTCCAGGTCGATGACCATCCAGATGGTTCGCGCATAGCCGATGGCATTGCCATCGCCGTCCTGTACCTCGAAGTTTCGCTGCGAGAAGTGCGAGTTGTAGTCCTCGATCCAAGTGACGAGCGAGTAGTTCTCGTCGACTTTGGGCCACCGTGTCATCTCGACCGTGACTCGCGACAACACCCAGGCCTGCCGGCTGGTGATGAGGTGTGCATACCCCACCCCCCACTCGTTGGCGTGGTGTGTGGCAGTGTCGATGATGCGTGTGAGCAGCAGTGGCATGGGCAGTTCGGCTTGCGGATTGCACTCGCCTGCGCTGAGATAATAGTTGCGGGTGTATTCTTTCATTTTATTTTTGATGATTGCTTAATAGCTGTTGGAATTGTGCGGGCTTCAGCCCCCACCGTGGCGAGACGAGCATGTGAGGCGGCGCCTGCGCGACCCATCGCTCGACCACCATGTCGTGGCGCAAGCATGCCGCCAGTCTGGCACAGAGCGCGGCATATTGCTCGGCACTCCATTGCCGCACGGCCACCTCATGGCGCTCGACCTGGCCGGCCAGGACGGTGCCGCTGAGCACCTGCAGCTGATGAAACTTGACCAGCTTGACCGGCAGTTGTGCCACGGCCCTGACAGTGGCCTCAATGTCGTCGTCGCTCTCGCCCGGCAGTCCCAAGATCAGATGCGCCCCCACGGTGATGCCGCGCTGCGCGACCCGCTCGATGGCGGCCTGCGAGGCAGCCCAGTCATGACAACGGTTGACAAGCCTGAGTGTGCGGTCGTGCATGGTCTCGACACCCAGCTCGACGATCACCAGATGGGTGCGGTCGACATCCTGCAGATAGTCGAGCAGCTGGTCGCTGACACAGTCGGGCCTTGTGGCGATGACCAGCCCCACCACCCCATCGACGGCCAGCGCCTCGTCATAGAGTGCGCGCAATGTGGCAAAGTCGGCGTGCGTGCTGGTGTAGGCCTGGAAATAGACAAGAAATCGCATGTCGGGATATTTTCCGGCAAAGAAACGCTTGCCGGCCTCGACCTGCCGTGTCACCGACAGCTCAGGGTCGCAATATGGCGGGTTGAACGCGCGGTTGTCACAATAGGTGCAGCCGCCCCACCCCAACGTCCCGTCGCGGTTGGGACACGTCATGCCCACATCGACCGCTATCTTCTGCACCTTGCCCGCGACGCGCTGGGCCAGGAAGTCGGCGTAGTCCATCACAGGTGGTTGGTTTTGGCCAGCAGATAATGGTCGAGCACCACCATGGCAGCCATGGCCTGCACGACCGGCACAGCCCTGGGGACGACACACACATCATGGCGGCCACGCGGATGCAGCGTGACCCTTGCGCCGCGAGTGTCAATCGTCTCGACATCGCGCATGAGCGTGGGCGCGGGTTTGAACCCCACCTCCATGAAGATGTGGTTGCCGTTGCTGATGCCTCCCTGCACGCCTCCCGAGAAGTTGTGCTCATAGACCAACCCGCCATCGACAGCCCGCATCGTGTCGAGCGTCTGGCTACCGCGCATAGTCGCCAGCATTCGGCCGGCTCCCATGTCAAACGACTTGGCCGCCGGGATGCTCATCATCGCTGCCGCCAGTGCCGCGTTGAGCTTGTTGAACACCGGTTCGCCCAGCCCCGGCTTCACCCCCATGACCGCGCAACAGACCATGCCACCGAGTGTGTCGCCCTGTGTCCGCGCATTGTCGATGAGGCTCAGCATTTGTTGGGCAGTTGCCTCATCCGGACAACGGACAGGGTTGCTCCAGGTGCGGTTCCAGTCGAGCTGTGCGCCGGGCTGCAGCTTGACATCGCCAATCTGTGTTGTGTAGGCCAGCACCTGTATTCCCAGCTGCTCCAGTGCCTGCATGGCCAGTGCACCCGCCACGACCCGGCTCACCGTCTCGCGTGCCGACGCTCTCCCGCCGCCGCGGTGGTCGCGCAGTCCGTACTTGGCTTGCCAGGTGTAGTCGGCATGCGACGGACGGTAGATGTCGCGCAGGTGGTCATAGTCGCCGCTGCGCGCATCACTGTTGCGGACAACAAACCCGATGGGTGTGCCCAGCGTCATTTGTTCGAATATGCCCGAGAGCACCTCGACCCGGTCGGGCTCGTCGCGCTGCGACACCGCCTGCGACTGTCCCGGCCGCCTGCGGTCGACATCGCGCTGCAGCCGGTCAAGGTCAATCTTGATGCCTGCGGGCATGCCGTCGACGATGCCTCCCATGGCAGGCCCATGTGACTCGCCGAACGATGTTAGCCTAAAGATGTTACCAAAGGTGTTGCCCATAGTTGTCAGATTTTGTCAACCACGATGTCGGCCACTTGAGCCCCGACAAACGCCACGAGTTCGGCAGGTGCCATCTTGAGTTGCAGTCCCCGCATTCCGGCGCTGACATAGATGTACTGGAAATCGTTGCAGGTGGTGTGGAAGTAGGTGGGAAACGGTTTCTTCATGCCGATGGGCGAGCATCCGCCGCGGATGTATCCCGTGGTTGGCAGCAACTGCTTCATGGCGATCATCTCGACCTTCTTGTTGCCCGATACGCGCGCAGCCTTCTTCAAGTCGACCTCGTCGCAACCGGGGATGACGCACACAAAGTGCCCCGTCTTGTCGCCGTGCAGCACCAGGGTCTTGAACACCTGGTGGATGTCCTCGCCCAGCGACGCAGCGACGTGGTCGGCAGCCAAGTTGTTCTCGTCCACCTCGTATGGCACCAACTCATAGGCCACATGTGCCTGGTCGAGCAAGCGTGCCGCATTGGTTTTATTAATTTTTTTTGCCATAAGTTTAAAAATCGTGAAATTAGGCGCAAAATTAATTGAAGTTGACTACCTTTGCAAAAAATAATGACCGAAAACGATGAAAAAACTGATTTTTTGCACCCTTTTGGCCGTTGCCGCCAGCCTGAGCTGCAACGCGCAATTTTATGGTATTGATGTCGACAAGCTTTCGACACTTTTCCAGCAGACAGCCAAACTGCCATACGACAACGCGATGATTGTCACCAACAGTACGATGACCGCACTGGCCCAGAACCCCCAAGGCTACCGCAAGGCTCTGGAGCTGGCCGAGAGCCACCTGGGCAACGCCGCCGACTCGCTGCACAACGAGGAGATGTTCATTGCCTGCCTCGAACATGCCACCACCGGCTATGTGCTGGGCAACAACGAGAAGGACCGCTACAAGCTGTTGCTTGACATGGCCAAACGCAACCGCATCGGCACCGTCGCCGCCGACATCGAGTATGTCACGCCCGACGGCAAGGAGCACCACCTGAACGAGCCCGGAGGGCAGTACACGCTGGTCTACTTCAACGACCCGGACTGCGACGCGTGCCAGCGCGTGAAGGACAACATGGAGCAGTCGACGACGCTCAAGGGCCTGGTTGACCAGGGTCTGTTGCGCGTTGTGGCCATCTATCCCGACAACAACCAGAAGCTGTGGAAAAAGTCAAAATTCCCTGCTTGGATGGTCAACGGATGGGACAAGAAACAGGCTATCGAGAACAACGGCACATACGTCATGCCAGCCACGCTGCCCGTGTTCTACTTGCTGGCTCCTGACAAAACCGTGCTGATGAAGAACGAGCCCAGCCTCAAGCGCATCGAGAGCGCCCTGGGCCGCGTGATGACCAGCAGCGACAACAACCCGCAGTCGCTGGCCAAAATGCTGTTCAACTAATCCATAACTTCCCTGAAAATACGGAATAGATTTTGGCGAGTTGCAGATTTTTTTGCAACTCGCTGATTTTTTTTGCCGAAAAAATTTGGTGGTGTCAAAAAATGGCAGTACTTTTGCATTACGTTTACACGTAATATAAAAAATTCTGTAATAAAAGCAAGGAGGAGACGAGACATGGCACATCCAGAATGGGCGGTAAAATTCCGCCGACCAGGCACAGAGTTGCGCTGCATCAATGGGCGATATTGCCTGTATGAGTGCACTAGTGTATATGACAAGAAGAAAAAGCGTGCGGTCAAGAAGACAGGCAAATACCTAGGTTCGATAACCGAGCATGGCGGGTTCAAGGAGTCGCGCAAGCGCATTCTCGAGCGCGAACTGGAGCAGGCCCGGCAGCAGTCGGCCGCGGCCGCTACGCCCGTCGCGCCAGCCCCTGCCGTTGGGCAGGTGAAGGAGCTTGGCGTGTCCAGGTTCGTGACCGGCCAGCTGGGCTGGTATGTGGATAGGTTGAAAGTGTATTTCCCTGTTGACTGGCAACGTATCGTCGCTTTGGCCTACTGCCGGCTCTGCAGCCAGTCACCGATGAAGCGCATGTCGTCCGACTATGGCGACAGTTATCTGTCCGTTGTGCACGGCACCACCGGCCTGTCGGCCAACCGCCTGAGCGGTTTCTATCACGAGCTGGGTGGACGGCGCCCGCAGATTCTGGCCTTCCTCAATGAGTTCGGCCTTGACGGCGACAATGTGATATTCGACGGCACGGACATCCTGTCCGCCTCGCAGGGCATGGACCTGCCCAAGATGAGCAAAGTCAAGTCGGGCGGATTCGGCACGGCCATCAACATCATGTTCGGCTACTCGACCGGCGCGGGCATGGCCAACTACTACCGCCTGCTGCCGGGCAACATCAAGGACATAAAGGCGTTCAAGCTGTGTGCGCAGGAGTATGCGCACAAGTCACTCACGATGATTGTCGACAAGGGGTTCCAGTCGGAGGCGAACATCGAGTTCCTCGACTCCATTGAGGGGGCAGGTTACGTCATGGCGCTCAAGCGTAACACCAAAGGGCTGGACTACACGCCGTTCGCCTCACGCGACAACAAGGGGGCTATGGGGCATTTCACCTACAACGGCAGGGTGCTGTGGTACTGCAAGCAGCAGGCCTATGGGCATGAGGTGTGCCTCTACTTGGACGAGCGGCGGCGAGTCGAGGAGGAGACGGACTACCTGAACAAGGCCGACGACCCCGACAACGACCACTACTCGATGGAATCATACCAGGAACACGTCCTACAGTTCGGGACCATCGCACTGCTGAACGGTGCGTGCAAGAGTCCAAAGGAACTCTATTACGCCTACAAGTCAAGGGGCGAAATAGAGCAGGCCATCGACGTGTTCAAGAACGCGCTGGAGGCCGACACCTCGTCAATGCAGAGCCCGCTGGCTCTCGAGGCATGGATGTTCATCAACATGGTCGCACTGCACTGGTACTACGAACTCAGACAAAGGCTCATCGACACTGACCTGATCAAGAAGTTCTCCCCTGCGGACATGATAGGATTGCTGCGACATCTGCGCACCGTATATGTCAACGGCGCATGGCACACCGCCGAACTGACAAAGAAAGAGGGCGACGCTATCGCCGCCCTGGGGGTTGATATTACGTAACTTCAGGGAAGTTATGGCTAATAGGATTTTCAAAGGCAGTGAAACCGTTAGTGTCGCCACGGTCTACATTAGAGACATTAAGCGGACAGCCAGCAACCATGCACCGTTCTCACTGCTTTTAGAGGATTAACGCGCTAAGAATAGGTGAGCAGGACATAGTCGGTCGAGCCCGGCTCGACAACAAAGGCCTGCGCCGCTCGCGCCCCCAACACCCACACAATCTCGCCGTCTGCCTCCATGAGCCAGACGGCTTTTTTCTGCTCGGCAGTGAACTTGAGGTCGACAAACAAGTCGCTGATGAGCTTGGTCCCCCGCATGCCGAAGGGACGCATGCGGTCGCCCTTGCGCCAGTGTCGCAGCACCACCCGCGTGCACCGCCTGATGCCGGGGCCGAATGCCACGCAGCGCTTGCCGTCGACCATCGTCGTGGCAAACGGCTCATGCCCGGCGACAGCCTCGAGCCTGCCCTGCAAATGCCACTGTCGGTCGAAATCGACCACTATCTCGCCGTTGACGCTCTGACCATCACTTGAACTCGTATTCCGCTGAACCAAAAAACTTTTTCGTTCAACAGTTAAAGTGTGGCTTGAAGTATGAAATGTTGCACCGACCGATGCCTTCACCGCCTGGTCGCACTGTGTGCGATTAAACCCGCTGCGGCGTATCAACGCATAGAGCATCATGCCCGGCTTCGGTGCCTCGAGAAGTTTTTGCCTGCAATAGCACCAATCGCCGGTGTCCTCGTCATAGACACCCACGTCGTCCTCTTCAATTCGTGCCACCAGAAAGTCAAGCAACTCGCGCTCGTCGTCAAGATGCCTCATGGTGTCGGCGATGCGCTGCCGCGCATTGTCAAACTCCCGGTCGATGGCCGGCAGCACCACGTTGCGCAACCGGTTGCGCAGATAATCGTTCTGCAGATTGGTGCTGTCGGTGACATAGTCCTGACCGATGTCATGCAGATATTGCAGCACCTGGCCGCGTGTGACGCCCAGCATGGGCCGGACAATGCGCGCCCAGCGGTCATAGGGCCGCATTCCCACGAGTCCGTTGATGCCCGTCCCGCGCAAGAGATTGAGGAAGAACGTCTCCAGATTGTCGTCGGCATGATGTGCCACGGCCACAGGTCGGCACTTGAGCGCCATTGTCAGCTCATAGAACCAGTCGTAGCGCAGGCTGCGGCATGCCATCTCGGTCGACACGCCCCGCCGCGTGCGCTTGTAGGCCTCGACATCGAAGTCCTGCACATGGAGCTCGACACCCAGCCTCTGGCAGAGGTCGCGCACAAACCGCTCGTCACGCATCGACTCGTCGCCCCGCAGGTGGAAGTTGCAGTGCGCCGCCACACAGTCATAGCCCAGTTCGAGCAGTGCTCTGAGCAACGCCACCGAGTCGGCTCCGCCGCTCAATGCCACCAGCAAGGGATGTTTGCCGCCAGGCGACAATCCTGCCGCAGCCATCGCCTGCGCTATTTTCTCAACCACTTGATGCATCATTGCTTGCTTCTAGATTGTGTTATACTGCAACAGGACATAGTCGGTCGAGCCAGGCTCGACGGTAAACGCCCGCACCACCTTGCAGCCTGATGCTGTCGTCGGGCGACAACCCGACGGTTGTCATGCTCTTTTTTACCTTCTGGAGCAGTCTTGCAGTTTTCATGGTGACAAAGTTACTGTATTTTCGTTAAAAATCGGGCGAAAACCGCCAATTATTTGCAGAATGCGCCGAGAATCAGTACTTTTGTGCAAAATTTTGCTTTGTGATGAAGAAATTGCTGTGCTTTGCCGCGCTGGCGGCAATGATGCTGGGCGGCCACGCCCAGTCGAAAGTGTCGCAGGTCATCGACAAGATTGCCGAGCGGTTCACATTCTCGGGCTATGCCCAGCTGGGCTGGGAATATCACGACCAGAGCGATCCGAACAACGAGTTTAAGATCAACAAGCTGATCGTGATGGGTAACCTGCGCATCATCGACAACCTGAATGCGTTCGCCATGTTCGACTTCAAGGGTTTCACGCTGCAGGAGCTGTGGGTCAACTACCAGGTCCGGCCCTGGTTCAACATCAAGTTGGGCCAGTTCAAGACACCGTTCAGCATCGAGAACCCGCTGTCACCGTCCATCCTCGAGACCATCGGGCAGCCCTCGCTGGCCACGAGCTACATGGTGATGGGCAGCGGCCTGATGATGCCCAAGGGCGCCGGTCGCGACATCGGTCTGACGGTGTATGGCAACGCGGGGCAGTATGTGAGTTACGACCTGGCCGTGATGAACGGGGCCGGCCGTGGCAAGAGCGACAACAACTCGTGGAAAGACTTTGTGGCTCGGCTGACGCTGCATCCACTCAAGTGCCTGGACGTGAGCGCCTCGACCATCGTGGGCAAGGGAGCGACCGACGTCCTCAACGAGGCCGACCGCCTTCTGGTGTGGGGAGACCGTGAGGCCAAGCTTGACTACAGGCGCAACCGCTGGGCGGTGGGTGCCTACCTGAAGACCGCACCCGTCGACGTGCGCGCCGAGTGGATGTGGGGCAATGACGGCGACCTGGACAGCAATGGCGGCTATGTGACCGCACTGGTCAAGAATGTGGGCGTCAAGGGTCTGGACCTTGTCGGGTCGTTCGACCACATGGAGATGTTCAGCAACACCAACCGCTATCAAGCCGGTGTGCAATATTGGTTCTACAAGAAGTGTCGTGTGCAGGCCGGCTACAGCTACACCAAGACCAAACATATAGAGGGTGAGAACGGCATCTTGACGCAGGTGCAAGTGGCATTCTGACCTCGAAAAAATGGACAATTGTGACTGATTGAGAATGCGAAGACACATTATATATATAGCGATGGCACTGCTGGCGTGCAGCAGTCTGCCGCTGGCAGCGCAGGACAGCGAGGACAACTACGACGAGAGCATCCGCATGCCCATCCGCCGCTTGCACCCCGAGCGTGAGCGCGAGAAAGCGCGCAAAAAGCTGCAGGCCGAACTCGACGCCAAGAACAAGTCGCAGCAGCCCGCTGTCGACGACTGGGAGGACAACAGCCAGTCGGCCAAGGCCAAGAAAAAAGACAAGCGGCGCGTGGTGGGCAAGAGCACGATGCCGCAGTCCAGTGCCGACAAATCTCTGCTCAACGAGCTGCTCAACAAGAACTACGACCTGGTGGAATATGTGCCAGCCGCGCCGCAGCGGCTTGTGTGGCGCGACGACCCCATCGTCGAGACCGAGAACGAACTGCTGATGCGCCTGAGCAAGAGCTCGCCCCAGACTGGCACAGTCCGCTACATGCCACGTGGGGCGTCGATGTCCCGCACCGACAACTCGTTCTTTGCCTACTTCACGACCGACGGTTCTCGTGTCGACCGGCTGAGGCTGCGCGTGCAGTACTATGCCGACGACCCGCTGCGTTTCAACGACATCCAGTTCACCATCGACGGCTTTGACTACAGCTACCGCGCCACGTCGCCGCGCCGCGGCAAGGGCACAGGTCGCATGATCTGGGAGGAGAGCGACCAGGCTGTCGCGTCGACCGACAAAGACTTGCTCTACGCGCTGTCTCATGCCCACTGGGTGCGGATGTCGCTTGTTGGCGCTGATGGCACGAAACATGTGAAAATGTTAACAGAAACGCAAATTCAGGACTTCTATTCCATTTTGCAACTTTATCGTCTGCTTGGTGGCCGCCTCGATTGAGATTGCTCCATTTGCCCGATTTACGCCCTGTCAATAATGTTTTGGCAGGGCTTATTTGTGTGTATCCGTGCTGTTTGCGAAAGCAAACAATTTTTTTTCGCAAATTTTTGGAGTTTTATTTTGCAAATTCAAAACTTCGTTGTAATTTTGTGCCGTGAAAAAAATTGAAGTCGAGAAAGATGAATAGACCGCTAGCATATCACCACCTGATTCCGGCGCTCGCCGCCGGCCTGCTGCTGTGCACCACCAGTTGCGCCTCATTGTTTGGCAACCCCAACTGCCACTGCACGCATCCAGGTCCCTGCGTTTGCTGCGACCAGGATCAGTCGGGTCGTGTTGTTGTGGCACACCGCCCTGTCCAACAAGACTCGACCGTCGACAAGTCTTTCCTGAAAGAGTTGTTGAGCAAGGACTACTCGCTGCATGAGTATCTGCCCGAGGAGCCCAAGCGCCTGGTGTGGGTTGATGAGCCGGTGACCGCCACGCTGACTGAGCTGCAGAACAGCGTCAAGCAGTCGGGCGGGTGGACAATGCCTCGTGACGTGACCACCGACAACACCGAGAACGCGCTCTACTTCTACTTCACCGAGCGTGCCGACGGCACTCCCGACCAGCTGCGCCTGCGTGTTCAGTACTATGCCGACGACCCGCTGAAGTTTGAGAAGTTGCACTTCATCATCGACAACTTTGACTACTACTTCACGCCGACCAACTTCCAGCGCGGCAAGGGCAAGGGCATCATGATCTGGGAGAACAGCGACGACCCGCTGACAGCCGCCGACAAGGACTTGGTATACGCCCTGACGCACTGCAAGTGGTGCCAGCTCAAGATTATCGGCGCCAGTGGCATGCAGCACGTCAAGATGATCAGCGACAGCCAGTTTGATGACTTCCGCAACACACTGCAGCTGTTCTTGCTGAAAGGCGGAAAGCTTTAGTGTAAAATTCTAATACTCAAGGTAATATATAATGGTTTGTACATGCGAGAAGGGTTCCAGCCGTGTTGGCCAGAACCCTTTGATTTTTTTGCCCATTGGTACAAAAATAAAAAGATAGTCTAAGCGTGTGTCTTGGGCTATCTTTCAAATTGTGCCGCAGGGATTGCCACTCTTGCATCCTGTCGGCATCGAGTGTGATTACGATCGATTGTCAGAGCAGCGTGACCTCGACCTCGGCCTCGGTCTCATTGACGTTCACCTTTCCCTCGCGGGCAAGCCATCCAATCGCTGCATAGACTTCTTTCTCCTTGAGCTTAGTTGCCTTTTTCAGCCCCTTAACAGTGAGGGTGCCGTTGGCGTCGTTCAGCGCATTCCATGTTGCGCCAGCCCACAATCCAATTGTTTCAACGTTCATAAATCAAAAAAAATTAATAATACCAAAAATCGGCGCAAAAATACATCAATATATCATACCATGCAAGTTTGCGGCACAAAAAAGTTGCTGAAAAACATAAAAAACTCCTATTTTCGGTAGGGTTAGCTCTTTTTTGTTGCTATTTGATTTCAACGATGCATGCGACGTGAACGATGTGGGGTGTCTACCGCCCTGTCAGGGCTTGGATGGAGCAATGTGCATCTGCACGGGGTTCGCTATCGCTCACCCCGGCCTGTGGCCTGCCAGCCCTTCGGGCTTGGCGAAAGTGGGCTATGCTACCAGCATGGACGCAATGCCGGCAGAGGGCAATGCAAACAATACTGGCGGCTATGCTGCCAGCATGAGCGCGATGCCATGCAGTTAGCCAGCTAGTATGAGCGCGATGCAAGTAAGTGCACTATGCCGGCAGCGGCTTGTCGCCCGAAAAGATTCGGGCGACTATCTCAATACTTGAAATTGTGGCAACCGCACGAGTGCTAAATGTGGGCAAGTTTTGGGGGATGTGATTTTTTTTGTAATTTTGCTGCATGAAAGGACTAGTGATAAAGAACACAGGCAGCTGGTATGTCGTGCGCTCGGACTCGGGCGCGGTCAGCAACTGCAAGATCAAGGGCAACTTGCGCCTGAAAGGCTTCCGCTGCACCAACCCTGTTGCCGTGGGCGATGTGGTGACATGCGAGCCTCGCGAAGACGGCACAGCGTGGATTACAGCCATCGAGCCTCGGCGCAACTACATCATCCGTCGTGCCAGCAACCTGAGCAAGGAGTTTCAAATCATCGCCTCCAACCTCGACCAGGCTGTGCTGGTGGTGACGCTGTCCAATCCTGTGACCAACACGACGTTTATCGACCGTTTTCTGGCCACTGCGATGGCCTACAGCGTGCCCGCGCTGCTGGTGATCAACAAGATTGACCTGCTGACTGATGCCGCCGACCGTGACCTGCTTGCGGCGGTTGTCCACCTGTATCAGAGCATCGGCTACCCCGTGGTGCCGACCTCGACAGTGAGCGGCGAGGGACTGGACGCGCTACGGTTGTCGTTGCGCGACAAGATGTCGCTGTTTTCGGGCAATTCGGGTGTCGGCAAGAGCAGTCTGATCAATCAGCTGGTGCCTGATGCCGGCCTGCGTGTGGGCGATGTGTCGCAAGTGCACCACACCGGGATGCACACGACCACGTTCAGCGAGATGCTCGACCTGCCCGGCGGCGGTCAGCTGATCGACACCCCCGGAGTGAAAGGTTTCGGCACGATAGACTTTGAGCGGAGCGAGGTAGCGCATTATTTCCCCGAAATTTTTGAGGCTTCTTCGCAATGCCGTTTCGGCAACTGCACCCACACACATGAGCCCGGTTGTGCCGTGCGTTCCGCTGTCGAACAGAGCCTGATCAGCCAGTCGCGCTATGCCAGCTATCTGAGCATCATTGAAGACGACCCCAACGACAAATACCGCAAGCCCTTCTAGTGCCAGTCGTCCACGCCTAATGCTCGAGGCTGCGGAAATTGCCGCTAAACCCCGTGACCTGTAGCGCCACTTAGAACATCCCGACCACGAACTTCGCACGAAGAATGAGTCCCCATGAGCATGAAAAATCCTGCTTTTTTCATTTTTTGCGTGCATTTTGCTGCCCATGTCGAAAAAAAGCAGTACTTTTGTGGAATAATTGTGTATCTATGGCATCCGAACTGCACGACCGTCTTGAGCGTCTGCAACAGAAGAGCTCGCTCCTGATAGAGAAATATCAGGCACTGCTCTTGCAGAGCCAGCAGACCGCACGTGCGCTGGAGGATTCGACCGAGCAAGCCGCGCGCCTTCAGGCGCGTGTCGAGGAGTTGGAGCGCGACAACGAGTACTTGCGTCTGTCGCACACAGTTGCCTCGACTCCCGAATCAGTCGCTCAAGTGCGTGCCATGATATCCAAGCTAGTGCGGGACATTGACCGCTGCATCTCGCAACTGAACACTTGATTGATAATTAACGACTTAGATTATAATTATTATAATTAAGGATTAAATGCTACGGGTCATTCCGTGTCATGCCGCTGAATGTGGTGCTGACGCAGTGATGGCCGATGCGCCCCCAACCGTGTGTGCATGACATGGCTACCGAGAAGCAGAACATATGGCTCCATTTGGCCGACACCAAGGCGATGCCTTTGAGCATCGACCGTGCTGACGAGGCGACCTACCGCGAGGCCGAGAAGCTGGTGAACACGCTGTGGGAGCGTTGGATGAACCGTTTCTCAGACAGCAGCACGTCGCACGAGGTGCTGGCCCGTGTGGCCTTCCAGTTCGCCCGACTGTATCTTGAGTCCTATCAGGACAACAAGAGCGTCAATGACTACCTGACCGAGTTTGAGCGCCAGCTCAACGAGATTGTATTGAAGATAGAGTGACCGGCGCAAGTTGTCACTGTTTGGCAATTTGCTAGGTCACAACAACGATAGTATACATAGGTTCCTGCACTATATTCATTGCCGGTGTTGCACCGATTGACATCCTGATCGGTCACACAAAGGCAGTGAGTGTGGTGTATTTTTTATTAATATCTATATTTAAACAACATTTTCAAAACACAATGGACGACATTAACATTATAGTTGCTATTGTTCTCATTGCAGCGGCATTCGCTCTGGGCATGTACATTGCCCACACCATGTCGAAACGCAATGCCAAGTCGGCGGCCAACGAGATTCTCGAGAAGGCACGCCTTGAGGCCGAGGTGTTGAAAAACAACGAGGTCATGAAGGGGAAGGAAGAAGGTATGAGCATCCAGCGCGATGCCGAGAAACAGGCCAACGCCCGGCTGTCGAAGGTGCAGTCGGCCGAAGCCAAGCTCAAGCAGCGCGAGATTCAGCTCAACCAGCAGCAGGGCGAGGTGCAGCGCAAGCGCAACGAGGTGGACAACCTCAAGGCCACCGTCGACCTCCAGAGCCAGGTGCTGGACGACCGAAAGAAAGAGGTCGACCGCCTGGAGAAGAGCGTGCGCGACACACTCGAGCACGTGAGCGGGTTGAGCGCCGAGGAAGCCAAGGAAAAGCTGGTCGAGAGTCTGCGTGACGAGGCCAAGACGGCTGCCGCGAGCTATATCAACGACATCATGGACGATGCCAAGCTCACTGCCAACAAGGAGGCCAAGCGCATCATCGTCGAGACCATCCAGCGTGTGGCAACCGAGACCGCCATCGAGAATGCCGTGACCGTGTTCCACATCGACAACGACGAGATCAAGGGCCGCATCATCGGCCGCGAGGGTCGCAACATCCGCGCTCTGGAGGCCGCCACGGGCATCGAGATCATCGTCGACGACACTCCCGAGGCCATCGTGCTTTCGGGCTTTGACCCGGTCCGCCGCGAGATTGCGCGGCTGGCGCTTCACCAGCTGGTTGCTGACGGCCGCATCCATCCCGCCCGCATCGAGGAGGTTGTTGCCAAGGTTCGCCGTCAGGTCGAAGACGAGATTATCGAGACCGGCAAGCGCACTGCCATCGACCTGGGCATCCACGGTCTGCACCCCGAGCTCATCCGCCTCATCGGCAAGATGAAATACCGTTCGAGCTACGGCCAGAACCTGCTTCAGCACTCGCGTGAGACAGCCAACCTGTGCGCCATCATGGCCAGCGAGCTGGGTCTGAATCCCAAGAAGGCTCGCCGCGCCGGCCTGCTGCACGACATCGGCAAGGTGCCCGACGACGAGCCCGAGCTGCCGCACGCCCAGTTGGGCATGAAGTTGGCCGAGAAATATAAGGAGAAGGCCGACATCTGCAACGCCATCGGCGCACACCACGACGAGGAGGAGGCCACCAGCCTGTATGCTCCCATTGTGCAAGTGTGCGACGCCATCTCCGGTGCCCGTCCCGGTGCCCGCCGCGAGGTGGTCGAGGCCTATATCAAACGCCTCAACGACCTTGAGAAACTGGCATTGAGCTATCCCGGCGTGGTGAAGACCTATGCCATCCAGGCCGGTCGCGAGCTGCGTGTCATCGTCGGTGCCGACAAGATCAGCGACGCCGAGACCGAGAAGCTCAGCACCGAGATTGCCCAGAAGATCCAGGACGAGCTCACCTATCCGGGTCAGGTGCGCATCACCGTCATCCGCGAGACTCGCGCCGTCAGTTATGCCAAATAATGCGAGGTGATGAACGACGATAACAACAAAATGCCCGTTCCGCCGCTCGCCGACGATGGCAACTGCGTGCAGTGCAGCAACCCATGCTGCTGCGGCCCTTGCGAGAGCCGCAGCAACCTGCACAGCTACAACTGGCTGGACGACATTCCCGGCGGCGAGGCCGACTTTGACATCGTCGAGGTGCACTTCAAGAACACGCGTCGCGGGTTCTATCGCAACTCGGCCCATCTTGACCTCAAGGTGGGCGACCTGGTTGCCGTCGAGGCCAATCCTGGCCATGACATCGGCCAGGTGGCGATGACCGGACGCCTGGTCAAGCTGCAGATGCGCCGCGCCAACCTCAAGCCCAATGTCGAGATACTGCGTGTGTTCCGCAAGGCCAAGGAGGCCGACCTCGAGCGCTTTGAGGCGGCCAAGGCCCGCGAGGTCGACACGATGATCCGCTCGCGCCAGATCGCTGCTGACCTAGGTCTGAAGATGAAGATTGGCGACGTGGAGTATCAAGGCGACGGCAACAAGGCCATCTTCTACTACATCGCCGACGAGCGTGTCGACTTCCGCCAGCTGATCAAGGTGCTGGCCGACGTGTTCAAGATTCGCGTCGAGATGAAACAGATCGGTGCTCGTCAGGAAGCCGGACGCATCGGCGGCATCGGCCCTTGCGGACGCCCGCTGTGCTGCGCGAGCTGGATGACCAACTTTGTGTCGGTCGCCACCAGTGCCGCCCGTTTCCAGGACATCTCGCTCAACCCGCAGAAGCTGGCCGGGCAGTGCGCCAAGCTCAAGTGCTGCATCAACTTTGAGGTGGACACCTACGTCGAAGCCTCCAAGCAGCTGCCGCACAAGGACACGACCCTCGAGACCAAGGATGCCACCTACTATCAGTTCAAAGTCGACATCCTCAAGGGCGAGGTGACCTTCTCGACCGACAAGGGCATACCGGCCAACCTGGTGACCCTGCCGCGCGAGCGTGTGTTTGAGGTGATGGCGCTGAACCGCAATGGTGTCAAGCCCGACAAGCTGCTGCCCGACGACGCCGAGCATGACGTTGAGGTGAAGGCTTTCGGCGACATTCTGGGCCAAGACGCCATCAACCGCTTTGACCGCAAGAAGAAGCGCAAGAAGAAAAGTGGTGGCGGTGAGCGCCAGGCCGGTGCTCCACAGGGCGAGCGCAAACCTAAAGAACAGGGCGAGCGCAAGCCCAAGGAGCAGGGCGAGCACAAGCCCAAGGAACAGGGCGAGCGCCGTGAGCGCCAGCCCCGCGCCGAGCGCCAGCCCGGCGAGCGCCACGGCGGCCGCGGTGGACAGCGTCCCGACAGTGCACAACCCAAGGGCGACCCGCGCCGCGCGCCACGTCCCGACAAGGTGCAACGCAACCGTCAACCCAAACCCAACCGTCGCGAAGGCAGAGATGGCTCGGCTAACACATCGAACAAAGGTTGACCACTGCCGGCTGTGGATGTGGATTGTGGCCATCTGGCTGAGCGCCTGCACGCAGGAGCAGATAGCCTACAGCCACTATGAGCCAGTGCCAGGCACAACGTGGAGCGCCGACCTGCCCGTGCGGTTCTCACCCGAGTGGAGCGACTCGGCAGCCACATGCCGCCTGCTGTTGGACGTGCGGCACACGCAGCGCTACCCGCACGGCAACCTGCCCATAGTGGTGGACCTCATCGGCGATGATGGCCGCATGACACGTCACCGTGTGCACATGCCCATCACCGACGGCCGTGGCAACTGGCTGGGCCAGGGTTTCGGCACCCTCTATCAGTGCCAGTCGGTAGTGGCTGATGGTGTGACCTGCAGCCAGGCGCGCCGTGTGGTGGTGTGGCTCGCTCTGGACTCGTGCGACTCGGTGACCGGTGTGAGCGACATTGGCATCACATTAATTAAGAATTAATTAAGCGACTAAATGCTCTAGAAAATCTAGAGAAAACAACAAAAACGATGAAGATTGACAAGGCCGAAGCCCGCAAGACAGGCATCCAACTGCTCAAGTATGGCGTGATAGGCGTGATGAACACGGTCATCACGCTGGTGGCTTTCTATCTGCTGAACACCAAGCTGGGAGTGCCCTACGGCCCGTCGAACATCGTGGGCTATGTGCTGGGTGTTGTCAACAGCTTCTTGTGGAACCGCGGATGGGTGTTTAAGACCGGTGGCGATGTCAAGCGCGAGGCGCTGCTGTTCGGGTGCGGCTTTGTGCTGTGCTGGATGCTGCAGGGCATCATCAGCTGGGTGCTGCTCGAGGGTGTCGGCATGAAGTCCTTGCCCAACGACATCATCCCGTTCTTCCCGATGGAGAAAGCTGGCCAGAACATCGTGATGGTAATCTCGATGGTGGCCTACACCATCGGCAACTATGCCTACAACCGCTTTGTGACATTCAAGGTGCGCGACGCGGCTCGGTGATGGCCCCTTGCGCGCCGTTGCAAAATCGGGGCTGGTGCAGCATGCTGCGCCAGCCCCGATGGGTTTTAGTAATAGTTATTTATCTTGCGATTGACTGATTAGTGCGATGCGGGGTCAGAACTTCCATCCGAAAGCCACCTGGATGTTTCCGTTCTTGGCCTCCTCGCCCTCGGTGAGCTTGTCATCAAAGACCTTGGTCAGTCCCAATGTGTAGCGCGCCTGCACAAAGGCATTCTCGGTGAGGTTGTAGGTTGCGCCCAGTCCCAGTCCGAAGTCGACGGTCTTGGTGTAGTCGCTCAGTCCAAAAGTGAGGCTCTCGTCCCCGTCGCTGACTGTAGCCTTGCTGTAGACATTGAATCCCACTTGCGGACCCAAGTCGATGGAGAAATCAGGTGTCGCATAGAACTTGAACATCACAGGCACGTTGATATAGTTGGTGTTGAAGGTGAGTGTGATATCCTTTGCGGTGAACTTGCTCAGATCCCATCCCATATAGACGGTGCCGATTTTGAACTTACCGCCCTGTGATGCGAACACGGCCTCGGGAGCGATGGCGACGCGGTCGTTGAACTTGTACTCCATCAAGATACCAGCCTGGTAGCTGGGCTTCATGCCGTGCTCGATGTCCTTGCCCCAGAAATTGGTCATGTCAAAACCGACCTTGGCACCAAATTGCACCTGTGCCATTGCGCTCATGCCCACCAGGGCAGCAGCGATCATCATTAAGACTTTTTTCATTTTTGTTATTACTCTTTTAGGTTAAACAATTTACGCCACTATGACCGCATGGGGTGCATTTGGTTTAACGCAAGATGCGTTTTAAAACACTTACGGCGAACTATTGAACACTTTCAGGTTTAGGCATTTTCATCGCTTGACATAGTCAACGACCGCCTGGCGCACGGTTGTCGCCAGGCGGTCGTTGTCGCCGTGCAGTGTGACGTGTCAATAGATTGCCTTTGCCGAGCGGCAGGTGCCGTCGGTGTATCGTGTGACGACGATGTTCACGCCCTGCCACGGACGGCTGCTGCGCTGCCCCGCCAGGTTGACATAGTCGACCCCGGCAGCCTGCCTGTCGGCACTCACCGTGTTGACACCTGTAATAATTGCTTCGGTATCAGCAATATAGAACGGCCAGAACTCAAATTCTCCAGAGATTGGCTCATTGACATTATCATCAAATTGCCCCGCTCTTCGCTTTGACAAGTTAGCATTAGACGTTTTTTTACGGATCACCCCATAGCATTCATACGAAGTGCCAGACTCGAATTTGGCATCTCCCTCAGTAAGTTCCAAATTCACACCCACTCCGCCTTTTAAACCGTGCTCGTTAACAGATTCTTCGGTCTGTGCCGGAACGACAAACGCCTGTCCATTCCACACACTCCATGCCAAGTATGCAACTTCTTGTTGCTTTGGTTTAATGAAGAAACAACCGTTCTGTTCCTCCTCTTCAAAGAAATTTGCTGCAGTAAACGTGTTGATATCACTATTGATGCTCACTTTCTCTTCAACTGACGGCATCCCATTCATTTCTATCACTGGATTATCTAAGCTGACAAGTCTGCCATTCAATCCTGACACGGTAAACTGTCCATTTAAAAAATTAATTGGAGTGTTATTATAATACTCACCGGCCAAAACTGCGAGCGAAGGGCTTGCCGCTTGCAGGCTGTCATAGGGCATCAGAATCTCAACCCAATTGCTCTGATCGGTGAATGTCTCGTGACTACGTTTCGTCCTGCCGAATGTGTTAAAATAAAGATTCTGCATATAGTCAATAGCTCCTTGACTTTTCACACTCCTTTTGGACGGCAGACAATTATCGTTATCCTTTGCGAAAAGATGCACAGTATTGTCATTGTCGCCATACCAATAGGCATAGGCCACTTGCAGCTTGTCAATGACCTTGTATATGTCACCAGGGTTGCCATTGTTGACAATCCACTGCAGTGAGTGGCTTGATTGGTCAAGATATGCCATGTTGCCGTTCCACTCGGTGACCGGCGCATCGAACACCGGTTTGCCATCAACTACAGAGCTTAGTTTTTTATATCCATCAACAGGTGCGTTTTGTCCCTCTAACGAGCTTTTATCGCTATAAGCAAAAAAGTCACCGCACCAGAACAAAGAGTTGCCCCTAGCAGTTGCACGATATGCATCTGCTAGTTCGTTTGATTGCTGCATGGCATCACTGAAGACCTCCATATAGTTGTCATAGAAGAACTTATTTCGAATGCCGTTTACAATAATCTGTCGGATATTTGCTGCCATCATTGCTGCCCTTCCTACTTGTCGACTCTGCTCATCAGTTGCATCAGCAGGCAATGCAGACTCAGCAAGGAGCATTTGTTCAACAGCTTGACAAACTGCTTCAAAAAATTGGTCTTTAGGCAACTGCAGCAATTGAGCTTTCTGTTCAACGGATACACCTACCTCGTCCATCATGTTTGCCCCAAATGCATACACATAGTCAATTACATCCTGGCCAAAAGCTGATACAGCATCAGGATAGGTGCTAGGCGTTGTAATCATATTATAGATTGTCTCATTCGAGCCATTATACCAAGGGGCCAGCCGTGACTGCAATGTAGCGTTCAGCGCATTTAACTGTTCGAGCGACAGTATGCCAGGCCTGAGTTTCACATCATTTGTGCCATTGCCTGGCCATGACAACAACACTGGCACATTGTCAGGAACAAACTGCCAATCTAATGGAACAGCCTCCCCATAGTCATCAACGATATAGGCTGTAGCTCCATCGGGCAAAACAAACGGGAAATCGACATAAACCGTTGCCCAATTTGTTGTGCCGTCGGTGATATAGCCATTTTCATCATCGTTGTTATATGGTGGAGTATAATAATTGTCATTACCATCTGTTGGAGCAAGATACCAATTACAATATTGATCATATCCTGGGAAATATTGTGCCGCCAGCTGCTGAAAGCTATTCGAAGCATAAGTAGCATCCATTGCGAACCCAAAATTACTGCCAATCAAGGGTTGGTGAACTCCATGATTGTCCCTGAATAGAGCCGTCATGCCTAACATGTTGAAACTGGCTTGATACAAGGAACCTAATAATGAGCGTTGTATGGCAGTAGTTTCGCCTTCAGTGCGTGCAGGGTTGATATTCACAGGGATAAAATCAAGAGGATAGGCAATGCCCAACGAACCTAAGTACTGATTGAACAGGCCCATCATCTGTGAAGTGATGACCTGAGTACCTGCCCCTTGTGCCCCAATATTATACAATCCATAAGGTGTGGCAATCTCCAGCGAAGCCTCATCAAGAAAATCCATGTGAACAATCGAACCAGCATCGCTGTGTAACGCATGTGTGTTTTCAGCCATATTGATTGCACTCATGTTGAGGTCACCTTTGTTACTAACCACATCTAAGTTCTTTCCGCTTTGACCGTTGAATATGCGATAATAGCCTGGCCCATAGAAGTTGCTAATATAGGAAAGTTGCCCCCATGTCATCGTTGCGACGCTGCTGAAGAGCAATGCGCAGATTGTCAAGTAAAGTTTTTTCATTTTGTATAGTGCATAATAGTTTTGTTGTCTTCAATTCTCAATGGCTCCACTTTGAGCGAGCCTAAATCATGCGCAAATTTACAAAAATCTGCATAGAATCTGCCATACTATTGTTCAGCTTTCCAACAAATTAACAAAGAATAACAATATGCTGCAAGCAAATGGCAGGGAGACGGTTTCACAGACACGGCAGGGACGTCAAATTGCCGCGTCCCTGCCTGCGACACCAATTGCCGCGTCCCTGCCTGCGGCCAAATAGGCGAGTCCGGCAGTGACATGGCCGTGGTTGAGACAAATCCACCCGGCTCCGCTTGATGGAGCCGGGTGGCAATGATGATTCAGGTGATGTGAAATGTTTACTTCACAACCTTGGCGACGGTCTGTGTGCCGTCGGTGTAGGTAGTGACAACGATGTTGACACCGTCGAATGCCTTGTCGCTCTTGACACCGGCCACGCTGATATAACGCACGCTATCCACAGCCTTGCCGCCATTGATGGCATCGATGGCGGTGACGGGCTTCTTGACGGGCGGGAAGATGTAGTAGGCGTCGGCCTGGTCGAGGGTGGCGATGTCGAGCACAGCCACGTTGCCGTCGAGTGCGCTCACGCTCTCGCAGAATGCCACACCCTCGTCGGTGTTGCCGAGTGCCATCAGGGCCTTGCCGCTGGGCACAGCGCCATTGAAGTGGTCGGCATACATCAGGTTGCCTGCGTTAGCGTCATAGTCGGTGCTCTTGGCCTTGCGGGGTGCTCCGGTGGGCTCGGCAGCGGGCTCGTCGGCGACGGGTGCCACGGGCTCGAGCTTGTTGTTCTCGGCGCCGGTCTGGTCGCAGATGAGCAGGACAGCGGTGTTGGCCGGCACGGGGCTTGCGACCTCGGTCTTCTCGATGATATACTTGCCGGTGGCGTCGTCAACAGCCGCGCTGGTGACGGTGTAGGCCTTCATGCCTTCGCTCAGTGTGTAGGGGAAGTCGGTGTAGAGGGTGGTGAGATACTTGGTGTTGCCATCCTCGTCCTTGCCGCTGACGGTGGGGTTGACGGCGAAGTAGTTTCCGTCGTTCTTGACAGGCTCGAGCACCCAACGGCCTGCGTCGCCCATCTGGGCGAGCTTAGCCTCGTCGCGTCCGCCGTTCTCGTCGCAGATGTCCAGATAGCCGAATGTGCCATCAGGATCCTGGGTGAGGATGTAGGTGTGTCCGGGCACGACGTTGCGCATGTTGTTGCGGACCAGTGCCTGGATGGCGGGATCGCTGCCACGAGCCTCAAGTCCGGTAATCAGCTTGTCGACGGCGAAGTTCCACACGGCGGTTGTGTCGAGGCCGATGATGGGATGGTTGCCATTGCCGTCGGTCTTGGTCGAATCGACGCGGAAGAAGCCATACTCGGCAAACGAACTGCTGATGGTGTAGCCACTGGTACCGTTGAAGATCGAACCCACCTGCTCATCGAGCTCGGTGAGTCCCGGCATGGTCACCTGGCAATAGACAGCGTCCTCGTTGTTGCCGGTGATGGTGGGCACGAGATAGAGGTAAGCGAAACGCTCGGTCCAGTCGGCCACCTTGTTGTCGAGGATGCCAAGGAGCTCTTCCTTGAGCTGCTGCGCCTTCTCATAGTCAGAGTTGGTGATGGCCTCGTCGAGAGCGTTGATGGCAAACTGCTTGGCCAGGTCGATGGCCTTGTTGGCATAGGCCAGGACATCGTCGGTCTGTGCGCTCAGGCCGGTGATTTTGGTCTTGCCACCGGGGATGCCTTCCATGCCCACATAGATGACCGAACCGGCCTCGGTGGTAGCCTCCTCGGCCGTGGCGTCGGGCTCGGCGGTGTAGCGTCCGTCGACGTTGACGTACGCCTTGCCGTCGACGCCTGCCGCATTGCGGATGCGATAGTAGCCACTCTCGGCAAAGGCAACGGTCTCAACCTCATGCATCGTCCAACGAGCCACAGCCTTCTTGGCATTTGACAAGGCGTTAAATTCAGCCTCGGTCAGATAGCCAAAGGTGTTGTCATCATCTGCCGTAAGATAATAAGTAGTGCCCGGAACGATGTTGGGCAGGTTGTTGGCGATGAGGTCCTTGAAACCGCCGATGCCAAACTCACCCAGACGATCGAGGCGGCTCAGCACCTGGCGTACGGCCCAGTTCCATGCGCCGTCGGTCACGCCATGCTCACGGGCTTTTTCCTCAACCCAGTCTGGAATCATGGGAACGGTAGCGACAGCGTACACATTGGTTCCATTAGGAATCACGCGCATAAACACCGTATTCTCGGCATAATCCTTCACTGTCTCTTTGGCCAGCTCCACTTCCTCCTCGGTAAGCGGTTTTCCAACCTTGCTCCCATCAGCCATGTGGATGTCGATGAAAGCATAAGCTAGGTTAACGCAATAGTTCACATAGCTGTAGACCTGCACACCTTCGCCCGAGAGCGAGGTCACCTTGTAGGAGCCATCGGGATCGCCGTGATAGTAGGTTCCATCCTCGTTGTAGTTGATGTCCCACTCATCACCAATGCCCACGTAAATCACTGATGCCTCAGCCTCTTCTGCGTCAGGCTTGGCATAGCTAGCGCTCTTGACGTCAACATACTTTTTCGTTTTGACGTTCTGGATTTTGTAGTATCCAGACTTGGGCTGAGCTGCTGCGCCGAGGCCGAACATGACAACCAGGGCGAGCGTAAGAATCATCTGTAAATTCTTTCTCATGTCGTTAGTAATTTAATTAGTTAATAAAAATATCTATCTGTTCGCTATTCGCTGTTCGCTCACCGCACGACCTTGCGGGTGGCTGTGGTGCCGTCGCTGTAGCGCGTGACCACGATGTTCACTCCCTGCCAGGGTCGGTTGCTGCGTTGCCCGGCCAGGTTGTAGTAGACAGTGGCCGTCACCTCGCGGCTGCCCACATGCGTCACCTCGGTGATGACACCATCTTCGCCGACACTTGACGTGCGGGTCAGCGACAGCGGGTAGACCACATATTGCCTGGTGGCAGCGGCGCGTCGCTTGGCGTTGCTGGCGGCTGGCACGCCCGCCAGCTTGATGATGGCCTCCATGGCATAGAGGTGACCGTCCTCGGGCACGACAGTCTTGTCGGTCTGGTAGACATTGTTGTAGCCAAACTCGCCCACCAGCTCAGCCGGGTTCCATTGCGCATGGCCTGCATCATGTTGTGGTGCGACAAATTTCGTGCCGTCCCATTGCACCCAAGTGACATTAGCCAGCTCCATGGGTTTTGGCTGCACAAAGAAGTAGACACTGCCGTTGACCGTCGATGTCTGCGTGCCCTGGAAGCTGGCAGCGACATAGACGTTGCGCGCGGCAGCGTTGACGTCTCCCGGCACGGGCAGGTTGTCGAGCTGGAGCTCGGGGTTGACGGCATCGACCAGCTGTCCCTTGACAGCGGTGAGTCGGTGTCCGAGCATCGCCGCCATCTGGTCGACAGTGAGGCCGCCTTGTGCCTCATCGGGCAGTCGCAGCGCCACCCAGTTGCTCTGGTCATACTGGGCCGGCACCGTCCAGTTCTGATATTCGGGGTTTGCCGCGATGTCGCTCTCGACGGTCTGCTTGACCTGCGACATGAAGTCAATCTGTCCCTGTGCCGCCATCACGTCGGGGGCGGCATAGTTGCCGTCATCCTTGCAGATGATGAGTGCCCCGTCGGTGTTGCCGCTGATGGCGGGCACATAGTAGACGCACGTCAGGTCGGTGATGTTATACTTGCCCTCGGTGTCGCCACTGGCGATAAGGTCAGCGAGAGAGGTTGCGGTGTAAGGACTGCCAGTGAAGGTGTAAGTAGCCGTGGCGATGTGGCTGGTTATAAATCCGGCCTTGGTAGCCTTGGCATAGAGTGTGACGTGGCCCGGCTCGTCGCTGTTGATGGCCAGTGTCCCGGTGTATTCGTTCCAGTTCTCGCCGTCAGTCGAATATAGGATGGTCGCGCCCGCCGTCGCGCTGGAGATGTTGACATTGATTGGGGTACCTGCTTGCTCGGTAGCCTCGGCCGGGTCGATGACCGGTGTCTTTGCCCGCGGGAACAGCGCGCAGGGTGTATAAGAGTATGCCTCGTTGCCACTGATGGTGTCGTTTTGTGCGACCTTAGTCCAGAATCCCACTTCGCCTTCATCGTTCACACTGAGCTTGTAGATAGGCACAGTGTTGGCTTTGGTATACTTCACCTTGAAGTATCCGATGCCGTCCTCAGTGCAGTTGTCGTATTGGTCACCTGAGTTAGCCAATCCTGTATAGCAATGCAGACGAGTGCCATATTTATTATAAAGCACAGTATTCTCTTTGGAATACTCCAGATTCCACGGAATCAAAATGTTGTCCTGGCTATTGGCAGACGTTGTTTCGAGTATCACAGCAAGATTAGCTGGAATTACCTCATCAGGCTCAAATAGTCTCAATACCGCACCGTCACCAGAACTACCTATCTCTTCGACTTGATAAACTTTCACTATGTCGGGATTTTTTACTTTGTAGGAAAAGCCTGTCCTAAGAGTAGCAAAGTGTTTTCCACCTGAAGTAACATTAGGTGAAAAAGCAAAGTACTGACTCACGCCATCAATATTGATTTTATCCCACTTGTAATTGTCGGCTGTCGACGAAGTCCTTGTTACTAGAACCTTACCCTCATCATTGATTATATATATATTACCGAGTGACTCTGCACTTGCACTGACAACTCCAATATCAGGAATGTTAACTGTTGGGTTCATAGACAGAATACCAGCATTTGAAAGCACTGCCTTCTGGCCATCAATTTTCAACTTAGATGCCGCCACATAAACTCTTTGACCAATTAAAGGAATGTTAACATTTCCAGCATGATTACAAGTATAGCCATCAGTGACATATTTAAGGCTTGTCCCCTGAACAAAAAAGTTATTGTCTGCCGCATCATGAAAAATTATCTGCCCGGGATTAAACACGTCATTGCTGATAGTAAAGTCCTTTGCAAGATATTCACCTGCTTTATCGAGAGATTTTGCTTTACCTGCATCACTCATCAAATCATCATAACCTCCTGATGCGCTTACAATTGCTGTATAATTAAAGTCATCTTGTACCATCGTGAGAAATGAATTATTCCCAGACCTATTTTTTAGCCTGACAAAATTTAATTGTTCTCCGGCATACTTAAAAACCGCTTCATAAGTCTTTTTGTCATTTGTCGCTGTCACATTGAAATCATTTTGATGATTCCAACTATCTGGAATGATTGTACCCGTTCCTTTAACACGCCAACCCAGAAACGTAACTCCAGACTTTTTCAACGATGCACTTAATTTCACAACATCGCCATCATTGTTTATTGGTTTATCAATCGATACCTCGCAAAGATTATTATTCGCCGAGTAAACCGAAACATAAGTATCCACAAAATGTGCGGTAAAAACATTTGCTTTCGGACTGCTCTGTGTCGTTGACACAGAAAAGGTAAACGACTGGCCAGGAGTTATGATGTTACCACTTGCGTCTGTCCACTTCTCTAGCGCATATCCTTCGCTGGGACGTGCATGCAAATAGACTTTTCCCGAAGCATTACTCGTGTTCTGAGATCCATAATAACGCGACGAGTTATAGCGATCAAAATACCAGGGGCCGTGCTGAGTATCGGCCGAGCCATAAACCAGGCCCGCAGCAACAGGCGAGGCTTTTGCCGACACTTTATACCAAGATTTAGATCCATCACCTGAAGCCCAAACTTGGAGCGCACTAAAGAAGAAAAGTAATAAGGATGATAACAGATACTTCTGCGTAAAAAACTTCATAATCTTGAACTCTGATTATTTATTTAGTTGCGAGGTAGTTGCTGGCGGTGCGTGTGGCCAGGGTAGCCGTGATGAGCTGGTGCGGCAGGTCGAGCTGGAGCGACACGGGTGTCAGCAACAGGAATATGATTAAAACGACGGTGAACAATAGATAGACGGTAGAGATGGCTTTGCGTTTGCGGAACACAAGCCACAGGACAATGGCCAACGGACAGAACGGGATGAGGTACCAGTTCCAATGCAGGCCGAACAAGCAAGAGACGGTGGTGATGTAGAGCATAAAGACAGCCACCAGGGTCTGTAGCGCAAACAATATGACATCTGTGACGTGCGCCAGCCGGTGCCACCCGAGCTTCCACTCAAGCAGTGTGACCAGCAGTACAAACACAAAAAGAGTTGCAAAAACAACAGTCGGGCTGAAGGGCGACGGCGACAGGTCGATGGTCTGCGGCGAGATCTCCTTTTCGCCAAGCAGTGCCGGACGGGTTGAGCCGTCTGACGACTCGATATGGCAGCCCCGCAATGCGGGAACCATGTTCTCTGGGCAAAACCGATAGGGAAGCTCAACATTACTGTCGGCCGGAGAACCTATCAACGACATCATGATGAACTGCATCCAAGGACTCCTGCGCGAGTGGTAACGCACTCGCTCTCCGCTGAGTTGATTCATTGGTGCCGGAAGGCTGTCATATTGGAAAGTCTCGTCAATCAAAGCATAGTCTAAGATGACCATCGTTGCCGACGAGCAGTTGTTGAGCAGGAAATTGAATTTGCGGTGCGCCCCCTCGACCATGTCGTCATCGAGGAGTTTCCAGAGCCGTTGCTTCTCGTGGTGAGTGAGATTGAGTTCATACTCCATGACTCTGCGCCCTTGCGAACGATAGTAACCGAGGAATTCGTCAGATGGCACAGCCGCAAAACATGCTTTGGCCTCGCCGGTGAAGAATTGAATGAAGTTTATCGCCTGCACATCGGTCTCGAGCGAGTAGCAAAAGTCCAGATGGTGAGCCGGACATTGCATGCGTATGGATGAATGACCGAGAGCCGAGTAGATGGGTTTTCCGGGCGAGGCGACGATGAGGCTGGCTGTGACGAAGTTGCTGCTGTCGGGCAGTACCATGACTGTGCTGTCGCCGGGCTGCAGCTGCTGTGCCGTTGCCGTTTGGGTCAGGCAGATGCAGATGATTGCCATTGCCATGAGCAGGATATGTCGTGAAACCGTCATCATTGAGCTTCTCGATGATTCACCGCGAGTCATGCGCTAAAAGTCCTTGTGTCCTTTTGTTTTTGACCGCGAATTTCGCAAAAAGTTCTCTTGCGTTTGACCGCGAATTACGCGAAAGTTCTTTTTCTTTATGTTTGAAACAGCATAATAGTTTGTTGCTCGCTGCCTGCCGGAAAACAGGGGTGAGCTGCCAGATTATTATGGCAAAATTACACACTATTTTTGAACCTGAAAAAAAAACACAGTGCCGATTTGCTATATTTTTAGCATATTTAACAGATGGGTTATGGTACATGGTAGTTCAGTCGAGAGCCTGGTCATGCCCAACGCTTGCTGCCGGGGCCTGGCGCAGACGCGTCATGCCGCGTCCCTACCGCGATTGTTGTGAACATGAGGGGTGTTTGTCACGAATTTGGGGATTTTTTGCTTGCGGGTGCGGAATTATTTGTAACTTTGCAGATTGTTTGTAGAACTCAACAGAAAGCATCATGACCGCAACTCAAGTAAATGCCGAACTGCTGCGCAAGCTGGCCCTCATCGCCGAGGACGAGGAGCTGATGGTTGGTGCGCTGAAGGCCATCAAGCGCCTGGTCAAGAGCAAGCAAGATGACGAAACGCTGCTGAGCAAGGAGGAACACTTCGCTCGCATCGACAAGTCGCAGGAGCATCATCGTGCCGGTGGTGATGGCATGGGGTCACTATGATGACAAGTAGCGTTCTCCACCGGGCATCATGCCGTGTCGCAGCATAGCAGTGCGCCGCTGGTGCATGAAACTTATCAACAATTGCTAAAATAAGATCATTTAATAAAGGATAACTAATTAACTTACTATTTGTATGAACAAAATTGTCAGTAAAGAACAATTTTCGGCCAATGTGACGAAACTGGTTGTTGAGGCTCCGCTGATCGCCAAGGCTCGCCGTGCAGGCCACTTCGTGATTGTGCGCTGCGGCGAGAAGGGCGAGCGCATCCCGCTGACGATCGCCGACAGCGACGTGCAGCAAGGCACCATCACCCTGGTGATTCAGGCCGTGGGCGAGTCGACCAAGAAAATCTGCGCCCTCGAGCCGGGCGACAGCCTGACCGACGTAGTGGGTCCTCTGGGCCAAGCGACGCACATCCAGAACTACGGCACAGTGCTGTGCTGCGGCGGTGGCGTGGGTGTGGCTCCGCTACTGCCCATCATCCGTGCGATGAAGGCCGCGGGCAACCGTGTGGTGAGCGTGCTTGCCGGGCGGTCGAAGGACCTGATCATCCTGGAGAAGGAAGTGCGTGCATCAAGCGACGACGTGATCATCATGACCGATGACGGCAGCTATGGCAAGCAGGGTCTGGTGACTGCCGGCGTCGAGGAGGTGATCAAGCGCGAGAAGGTGGACTACTGCGTGACCATCGGTCCGGCGATTATGATGAAGTTTGTGGCCAAGCTGACCAAGGAGTATAACGTTCCGACCGAGGCCTCGCTGAACGCCATCATGGTCGACGGCACTGGCATGTGCGGCGCCTGCCGCGTGACTGTGGGCGGCAAGACACGCTTTGTGTGTGTCGAGGGTCCGGAGTTTGACGCGCACCAGATTGACTTCGACGAGCTGATGATGCGTCTGAAGGGAGCACAGTGATTAGTTTATAGTTAACAGTTTATAGTTAACAGTTTATAGTTAACAGTTTATAGTTAACAGTTTATAGTTAACAGTTTATAGTTAATAGTTTTACTCTTGGGTTCTAGATGGTCTAGACAATCTAGATACCATAATAACAGCAAACAATAATGGAAAACAATGATATCAATGCTGCTCGCAACGAGCAGTGGCGTGTGGACCTGCGCAACAGCAAGACGGCAAAGGAGCGCACGCAGATCGAGCGTGTCGAGATGCCCCAGCTCGACCCGGCCTACCGCATCACCTGCAACGAGGAGGTGAACCAGGGCATCAGCGCCGAGCAGGCCATGCGCGAGGCCACGCGCTGTCTGGACTGCGCCAACCCGCAGTGTGTGACGGGTTGCCCGGTTAACATCAACATCCCTAAGTTTGTCAAGAACATCGAGCGCGGCAACTTTGCCGAAGCTGCCGCCACGCTGAAGGAGACCAGCTCGCTGCCGGCCGTGTGTGGTCGTGTGTGTCCGCAAGAGAAGCAGTGCGAGAGCAAGTGCATCCACCTGAAGATGAAGGGCAAAGCTGTTGCCATCGGCTACCTGGAGCGTTTTGCCGCCGACTGGCAGCGCGAGCATGGCAGCGCCGAGGCAGTGCAGGTGGCTCCGAAGAACGGCATCAAGGTGGCCGTGATCGGCAGTGGCCCCAGCGGCCTGTCGTTTGCCGGCGACATGATCAAGCGCGGCTATGATGTGACAGTGTTTGAGGCGCTGCACGAGATAGGTGGCGTGCTGAAGTATGGCATCCCCGAGTTCCGTCTGCCCAACCACATCGTCGACCACGAGATCGAGGGCTTGCGCCAGATGGGCGTGGAGTTTGTCAAGGACTGCCTGGTGGGCAAAACCATCACCTACGACGACCTGCACGCGATGGGCTTCAAGGGCGTGTTTGTGGGTTCGGGTGCCGGTTTCCCACGCTTTATGGACATCCCCGGCGAGAATCTGAACGGTGTGATGTCGAGCAACGAGTATCTGACCCGCATCAACCTGATGGGTGCCGGCCGTGGTGGTGACACCCCTGTGCTGACGGGCAAGACGATCGCCGTGATTGGCGGCGGCAACACCGCCATGGACTCGACCCGAACGGCCAAGCGCATGGGTGCCGAGCGCGTGATTCTGGTGTATCGCCGCAGCGAGGAGGAGATGCCCGCCCGCCTTGAAGAGGTAGGCCATGCCAAGGAAGAGGGCATCGAGTTCAAGACACTGCACAACCCCATCGAGTATGTTGGCGACGAGAAGGGCCGCGTGGTGGCGATGAAGGTTCAGCGCATGGAGCTGGGCGAGCCTGACGCCAGCGGTCGCCGCAAACCCGTTCCCGTCGAGGGTGCCATCGAGGAGATTCCTGTCGACCTGGTGATTGTCGCTGTGGGTGTGTCGCCCAACCAGCTGGTGCCCCGGTCGATCGATGGTCTGGAGATCAGCAAGCGCAACACCATCGTGGTGAACGAGGAGACGATGCAGAGCAACGTCAATGACCTGTATGCCGGTGGTGACATCGTGCGTGGTGGCGCAACAGTGATTCTGGCCATGGGCGACGGGCGCCGTGCCGCGCTGAACATGCACGCTCAGCTTTCGCAGAACGCATAATGTGCAATTAACAGGGGGCCTCGGAGGTCTCGGAATGCTCCGAGTTCTCCGAGGCCTCTGATTTCACCCTGCAGAACTTACCGACAATGACAAGAACAATCTTACTGACAATGCTGGCACTGCTGGCACTGACGTGCTGGGCACAGAGACCACTGCTGGTGGGACACCGCGGTTGCGCCCTCGGTGTGGAGAACACTGCCGCAGCCTTCAGACTGGGGGTGGACTACTATCACTATGACGGTCTGGAGTGCGATGTGCGTGTGACCAAGGACGGGCACTATGTCATCAGCCACGACGAGACCACCGAGCGCGTGGGCGGCCGCCTGACCGTTGCCGATGCCACGCTGGCCGAGCTACAAGCCGAGACCTACACGCAGACGCGCTATGGAGCGACCTACACAGGCAGCATCTGCACCGTGGCCGAATATCTGGACATCTGTATCGAGAAGGGCGTGTTCCCCGTCATCGAACTGAAGTGGTCGACAGGCATCAACAACAACGACATGAGCAATTTTCCCGGTTTGGCGGCGCTGATCGAGGCCAAGGGCCTGACCGACCGCGCCATCATCCTGACGTCGATGAAGAAGTCGCAGGAATATGTGCGACAGCACTACCCCACCCTGCAGTGCCAGTGGCTGTGCAACGCCAACTGGCAGGGCAACGAGGCATGGTGCCGGCAGTGGGGGCTGAACCCGAGCATCTCGGTGGGCAACTTCGATGAGCAGACAGTGAAGGCCTTTGCGGCACTTGGATTGTATGTGGCCTGCTGGACCGCTGACGACCCCGCTCGGTGCCGCGAGCTGGCGCGGATGGGTGTGAAATATATCACGACCAACAAGGCGAAATTTCAGCCCCACGACTGGGAAAACTGAGAGAACAGGGAATACTGACAACAAACATACTATTCAATCAAGGATATGAGAAAATTGACAACTGTTGTGGCAGCTGCGCTGATGGCTGTGGCTGCAATGGCTGTGCCCGCCCTGCGGCAGTGGCGCACCGTGACGCAACCCGACGGCAGTCGGCTGGAGCTGATGCTAGTGGGCGATGAGAACCTACACTATTATGTCACTCGCGACCGTGTGCCGGTTGTGAGTGCTGACGGCACAAGCTACTGCTATGCGCGCATCGAGGGTGCGCACCTGAGCAGCAGCGGCATTCTGGCGCACGAGGCTGTCGATCGCAGTGCCGACGAAGTGACGCATGCGACCGATGTCGCCCTGATGCGGCATGTGCGTGCGCCTCGTGCTGCATATCAGAGCAAGCCTCGCCGTGTGGGCGAGGCCACCAGCGAGTTCAAGGGCAGCCGGCGCGCGCCGGTGATTCTGGTCAAGTTCAGCGACAAGGCTTTCAGCTATGGCGACGATGAGGCAGTTGCTTTCTACACCGACATGCTGAACAAGCACGGCTTCAACACTGCCGGTGCGATGGGCAGCGTGAACGACTACTTCTCCGACATGAGCCGCAGTGCATTCGACCTGAAGTTTGATGTCTACGGTCCTGTGCCTGTGAGCAAGAGCGCGACTTATTATGGTGGTCCGTCGGCACTGTTCGGCGGCTTTGACTATGCTGGCGAGATGATGACCGAAGCTTTGGAGAAAGCGGATGCTGCGCACGACATCGACTGGACCGTATATGACTGGGACAACGACGGCGAGATTGAGGAGGTGTTTTTTCTGTATGCCGGCTATGGTCAAGCCACTGGCGGCCCGACAGGCACCATCTGGCCACATGCCTGGACCCTTGACGAGGCCTTCAGCGGTGGTGCGGGCGGCCATGGTGGCATCAGTCTGGATGGGGTATACATCAACCAGTATGCCTGCGGCAACGAGCGGTATGGCAGCAGTGGCACCACACGCATGGGCATGGGCGTTTTCTGCCATGAGTTCTCGCACTGCATGGGTCTACCCGACATGTACGACACGAGCTATGGCGGCAACTATGGCATGGACGACTGGGACCTTCTGGACCATGGCAGCTATAACGGCCCCAACGGCATCGGCGAGTGTCCTGCGGCCTGGACCAGCTATGAGCGCCACTTTGCCGGTTGGCTGGACTACACCACACTGCAGCCCGGCGACAGCATCACAGGCATGAAGGCCCTGACCGACCCCAATGGCGAGGCCTACATTATTTATAATGACGCGCACCCCGACGAGTACTACCTGCTGGAGAACCGCCGCCAGCAGTCGTGGGACAAGTACACGCCCGAGCAAGGGCTACTCATCATCCATGTGGACTATGACGCCGTCTGCTGGGAGAACAACGTGGTGAACACCGAGGGCACGTTTACTCGCGCCGACGGCTACACGACCAACTTCAGCAACGACCACCCGCGCATGACCCCGTTCCACAAGCTGCGTTCGCTGCAGAACGACACCTACTATGACACCTACCCGATTGTGAGTTCGAAACTGAACATCGACAGTCTGACCGACACATCGAAACCCGCCGCCACGCTGTATAACGCCAACACCGACGGCTCGCTGCTGATGCACAAGCCCATCACCCGCATCACCAAGGCAGCCAACGGCGACATCTCGTTTGTGTTCATGGCCGGGCAAGGCACTCCCGCGCTGCCAGGCGACGTGAACGGCGACGGTGTGGTGGACATCGCCGATGTGAACACCGTGATCAATGTGATGCTTGGCAAGGCCACGAGCGAGGCCTGCGACGTGACGCACAACGGCCTGGTTGACATCGCTGACGTCAACGCCGTGATCAACCTGATGCTGGGCAAGCATTGACGCTAGCATCCAGTGCACACATTGCGGAACAGAAAATGCCGCTCCCAGTGGTGGGGGCGGCATTGTTGCATCAGTATTGGTCGCTGATTATCGGATGACAACTTTCTTGCCGTTGTGGACATAGATGCCAGCGGGCAGGTTGTTGCCGTCGAAGCGCTGTCCCATGAGGTTGTAGTAAGCGCCGTCGGTAGCAGTGGCAGCCTTGACCTCGTCGATGGCCGTAGCCTGATCGGTGTAGGTGTAGTCAATCTTGGTGGCAGGCAGGTCGACATTGGTGCCGGTACCGCTGGGGACATTGGGGAAGTCGCTAGTGAGAGCATAGTCAGCAAAGCTCACATTGTTGTCGGTGTAGACCATAGCCTTCGACCGGATGCCCGATGTGTAGAACTTTGCATCCTCTGTGTTGCAATAGGAGCCATCGTCGGTGTCGAAAATGGCAGTGACGAGCAGCGACTTGCCAGCAGGCAGGCTGATGGGTGCGTTGGCCAGGTCAAAGACCACCTCGGTGTCCTCATAGAGGATTTCAAGCATCGGGAAGGTCACCTCCATCTCCAGCACGGGGGCATCGAAAGCGAAAAATTGCTTCTTGTTGTTGTCGGGATTGACGGGGAAAGCTGCGTCATCCACTGCCTGCACACTCACCTTGATTGAGCGGTTGATGTCGTCATAGGCACTCTCGTTGTAGAACTTGAATGTCAGCTTGTTGACCTGAACATTGGCTTTATCCTGCATGTCGGCCAGCTCGGCGGGGGTGTAGAGCATCTGCGCGCCAGTGTGCTCCACATAGAAGTTGGTGGGAGCGAAGTCAAAGTAGGATCCGTCAAAGAAGTCGGTGGCGTTGTCGTAGTCGCCCACCTGGAGCGAGCCCTCGAGCACATTCTGTGCCTGGGCAGTCATCGTCATTGCAGCGAGTGCTGCCAGAATCATGTAGAATTTCTTCATGTTAGTGAAAAGTTTTAGATTGTTAATAAAAAGTTTAAAATATCGTGACTGATGGATATCCAAGCCGTGAGCTTGGCATAGTTGACCGCGGGGGACAGCTCATGGGCCGAGGTCACGGCTGGCTACCACTCGTCATTTACATTTTGACACTACTTGCCGAGCATGGCGTTGATGACAGCGTTGACGTCGCTGATGTCGGGTGCGCCGTTGCCGTCGACATCGGCAGCGGGGTTGTCGCCCTTGCCCAGCATGACATTGATGACGATATTTACGTCGGCAATGTCGACCGTACCATCACCGTCGACGTCGCCCTTGAGGCCCTGTGCACCGGTGGTGTAGGTATAGTCAATCTTGGTAACCGGCAGGTCGATGTCGGTGCCGCAGCCCAGCATTGACGATGCGTCGGGGAAGTCCTCTGTCTCCTTGTAGTCAAGGAAGCTGACGTTGTTGTGTGTGAACGTCATTGCGCGGTGGCGGTAGCCGGTGTTGTAGAACTGCAGGTCAAAGCTGCTGGACAGGCCGTTGCTGTCGTCGAGTGCGTCCATGACCACCGTGACGAGCAGTCCCTTGCCCGGTGTGAGTGTGAACGGTGCCGCCGAGAGGTCAAACTCCAGCTCGCCGTCGTCGCCATAGGTGTCGACCAGGTCATAGTCAACGATGGCCGAGTAGCAGGGTGCGGTCTCGTCGAAGTCGAAGAACTGCTTGACGCCCTCGACCTTGGCAAACTCGGTGGTCTCGATCTCCTGGAGGTAGACCTTGACATCGCGGGTCATGGTCTCATAGCCACCGACATTCATAAAGCGATAGGTGAGCTTTTGAATCTTCACTCCATCGAGCCCGGCCAGGTCGGCCAGGTCGTCGGCGGTGTAGATCATCTGTGAGCCGGTGTGGCACAGATAGAATGTGGTGGGTGCCGAGTCCCAGTAAGAGCCCTCGACGACGGTGGTTGCTCCCTCATAGTCCCCGACCATGAGGGTGCCAGTCTGTGTGGTTTGCGCCTGTGCCAGGGTGATGGTGGCCAGTGCGGCGATGGTGAGTAATGTTTTCTTCATTTTTGTTTGTTAGTTTTTAATGGTCCGAGACTGCGTCTCGGAATACGTTGACATGATGGTAATGGTTATCGGATGACGACCTTCTTGCCGTTGTGGATGTAGATGCCCTGCGTGGGGTTGTTGACGCGTCGTCCGGTGAGGTCATAGTAGTTGTCATCGGCGGGCAAGTTGTCGGTCTTGATGCTGCTGATAGCCGAGACCGGGTCATCGACAATGCGGCTCGTGCGGTTCTGCAGGTCAACGAGCACCTTCTGGCTGTAGGGCGACGTGACCAGTGTGTAGGGCGTGCTGCCACTGGATGTGCTCCAGTCCTCGTAGGCAGCATAGACATCGTAGTAGACCTCGGTCTTGCCGTTGAGGTAGCCGCTGTTGAGGGTGAATCGCTTGCTGTTGACATCATATCCCCAGTCGTCCTGCGCCATGACCGCCTCGTCAGAAGCGACGGTGGTATAGACCTCGTCGCCGGCCTTCAGGTCCTGCGTGACCTGTACACGGTCGATGTAGTCGGCCTGCCCGACGGGTGCCGTGACGTTGATGGCCGAGAAAAACAGGTCTCGGGTGCCGTTGTCAAACTCTAGCGTCTTGGTGCTGCTGCCAGTCGACTGATAGCCATCGAGCTCGACGGTGTAGAAGACCACCTGCTTGTCGCCGCTGCCATGGCTCTCGACGCGCATTTGGTCGTCTCGATTGGCGTATGTGGTGATGTGCACGCGATATTTCCCGTCGTTGTTCTGCAGGTCGAGGTATGGCGAATAGAGCAGTCCAGCGACCATGCTCGGCACGAAGTTGGGATAGGCATAAATCTCCCATCCGTAGGTAAAGGCATATCCCATGTCGCTGAGGTTTACCCCATACTCATCTCCTCCAGCCGGCTCGATGAGCGACCCGAAGTCGATTCCGTTGAAGTCCTCGTCGACGATGGTGTACTCGCCGTCGGCGGGTGCCACATCTTTAATGTACACGAAGACGCAGTAGGCTTCGGCTCCTGGCACAGGATCCCAGTTGGCGGTGAAAGCATTGGCGGTGATGTTGGTGGCCGGCAACACATTGGGTCGTTCGAGCGACATGCTTGCTCGGTGCGCCACTTTTGCCTTTTGTGCGAATGCTGGTGTGACGGCAATCAGCATGCAGGCAATCATGTAGTAAAATTTCTTCATAGAATACATTTTATATAATATTTCATTTTCCCACAAACCCAATCGCAAAATTACAATAAAAAAGCTCAATCCGCAAACAAACTGTAAGTTTTTTTCAAAAAAAATCCCGGCCTTCTCGGTCCGGGATAAATCATTGTCCACAAAAACGGCTGTGGTGCCGCCCTACTCGATGCGCGAGTAGCCCTGAGTGGACGATGTGCGGTGCTTGTTGTCGGTTGTGGGCAAGCTGAATGTTCGTATGGTGTAGAACTGGTCACCGTTGCTGAATCCGATCGTAAACTCGGCGCTGCCGTTCTTCAGCTTGTTGGTGGCCACCACCTCGGCAGTGTATCGCACGCCCTTGCCTGGTGCCAGCTCGCTGATAATCGCCGTGGGCGAGAGATAGATCTGCTTTGTGCCAGTGACTGTGATGACCGGCGCGATGTCGTAGACGTAGTCTCGGCCAACGTTGCGAATGTCGAACACCAGCTTGGTGTGCTCGCCGGCATCGATGCAGTCGTTGTGGTTCTCGTCGACAAAACGTACGTTCTGAATCTCAATGTCGGCGTATGGGCTGTAGCTGTTGTTCTGTCGATAGTCATCGTGCTCATATCGGTTGTAGTTGTCCGACGAGCGGTAGTTTCCATCGTTGGTCTTTGGAGCCGTTGCTGCAGCTCCGACCGCTCCGCCAACAGCCATGCCGACCACAGTGCCTACATTGCGTCCGTGCCATCCACCAGTGATGCCACCGATGGCCGAGCCAAACATGCCACCGACCGAAGCTCCGGTCATTGCTCCAAAGAACTGGTTGCCTGACGAGCAACTGGTCATCAACATCATTGCAGCAGCCAATGCTGCGAGTGTTATCTTCTTCATATCGTTATTGTTTTTTTAAGTTTCTATTTTAGCAATGTAGTATTGTAGTAATGTAGTAAGGCCGTTACTCTCGCCTGATGAACTGTCAGGGCGCTGGCGTAAAATATAAATTATGAATTGGCCCTACTACCATACTTCTCTACTAGTCATACTACTTTAGAAAGTTGAGTTATTTATCATCAATTGTGTTGATTTCAATTGTTCAACGTCAGAATATTGCAAAAATTGTGCCGAATCGCGTGATCAAAAGCCCGTTCGGCCCTGCTATCGGTCCAACGGCCCAATTGTGTCGACAAAAGGCACAATAATCAGGCAGACTTTGGACTTTAGGTAGGCTTTAGACTTTAGGTAGGCAATAGAATAATGAAGGTGTAAAGTAGTCAAAGTGTATATAGTCGAGAAGATGCTTTGACAAATAATCAAAAGCATAGCGAGAACTATTTTTTGCCTACCAAATTATGACGTTTATTAAAAAAATGCTTACTTTTGTGGCTACTTTTTCTGATGTGGCTAGCAAAATCACAAAACAACAAGATATGACAAGAAAACTTAACATCAACGAAGAGGCATCTCGTTGCCTGCTGTGTACCGATGCCCCCTGCAGCCAGGCGTGCCCGTCTGGTGACCCGGCACGCGTCTTGCGCTCGGTGCGCTTTGGCGGCGCAACCTATGCCCGGCAATGGGTCAAAGACTGCTCTGACGCCGATCTGGCCAAGGCCGAGCAGGCTTGCATTCACTATGACCGTCCCATCCGCATCCGTGAGCTGGTGTCGCAGCTGCCGCCATGCCCAGATAGCGAGCTTCCGAGCTTGGCGATAGACTTTTGCGGTATCAAGTGCGAGAATCCTTTCTTCCTGGCTTCGTCGGCCGTCTGCACCGACTATGACATGGTTGCCCGGGCATTTGACATGGGCTGGGCCGGTGTGTTCTTCAAAACCATCTGCTTGCAAGACATCAACGAGGTGTCACCTCGCTTTGATGCCGTGAGCGACCATGATCATGGCGACTTCTATGGTTTCCGCAACATGGAACAACTGTCGGAGCACCCTGCCGCTGTCGATTTCGAGATTCTGTCGCGGCTGAAGAGAGACTATCCCACCAAAATTGTTGTGGCGTCGATCATGGGCCAGACCGAGGCCGACTGGATAAAGCTGGCCAAGATGGCCGAGAAGGCCGGCGTCGACGCCATCGAGCTCAACTTCTCCTGTCCGCAGATGCGGCTGACTGGCATGGGCAGCGACGTTGGGCAGAACCCCGAGTTGGTGCTGTTCTACACATCCTACGTCAAGAAAAATGTGAGCATCCCCGTCATCCCAAAGATGACGCCCAACATCACCCACATCAGTCATCCAGGCCTGATGTCAATGTTTGCGGGTGCCGACGCCATCTCGGCCATCAACACCATCAAGAGCGTGACGATGGGCAGCGGCAGTGCGGTGAGCGACAAGCAGACCGTCTCGGGCTATTCGGGCCGCGCCGTCAAGCCCATTGCCCTGCGCTATATCCTGGAGTTGAGCAAGAACCCCTATATGAACGACAAGGTGCAGTTCAGCGGCATCGGAGGCATTGAGACCTGGCGCGACGCCCTTGACTTCATTGTGTTGGGTTGCCGCAATGTGCAGGTTTGCACATCGGTCATGCAATATGGCTACCGCATCATCGACGACCTGGTGCAGGGTCTGCAACGCTACATGGCGACGCATGGTGTGACCTCGCTTGACCAACTTGTCGGTGCCGCGTTACCCAACTTTGTGACTCCCGACCAGCTCGACCGCCAGACGATGGTCTATCCGATGATTGACCGCGATGCCTGCATCGGCTGCGGTCGCTGCTACACCTCGTGCATGGACGGTGGTCACCAGGCCATCGACTTCGACGCGACGACTCGTCGTGTGAGCATCAATGGCCGCAAATGCGTCGGTTGCCACTTGTGCCGACTCGTCTGTCCGACGGGTGCCATCAAGCAATCCAAGCGCATCGTCAAGAAATGACGACACATCGCAAAGAAATTGTAAATATCCTCAAGTACCTCGCTGTCTATGGCTTGCTGCTTGTGACGGTCCCAGCTCTTTTGGCTATCGTCCTAGTTGTAAACGACCACCTGCACGGCGGCAACATGAGCAGCGACACGGTGTGGCAATCGCCGTGGATGACCACAGGCATGCTGATAGGCACGTTGCTGAACATTGCCGTGTTCCTGGGCAAGCGATGGGCAGTGCTTAGCCTTGGCCGCATACGTCGCAATGATGTGTGGCCAGTGTTCATCATGTCACTGTTGCTTTTTGTAGGGTGGTTCTATCCTGAAGATTTCTTAATCAACCTCGCTGATATAGAGGACAACCTGACAGATGATGACTTTGACAACATGACCGCTGGAATAACCGGCTTTATCGACACTGGCATCATGGCACCCGTGGCCGAGGAGCTGCTGTGCCGTGGTGCGATCCTCGGTGCATTGCTACGTTTGATGCCACGCCGGCCATGGGTAGCCATAGTTGCACAAGCCCTCATTTTCGGCCTGATCCACATGAACCCCGTTCAAACAGTCTTCGGTGGGCTTTATGGTTTGCTGTTGGGTTGGCTGTGCTGGCGCACGTCAAGCCTATTGCCAAGCATAATAGTCCATGTTGCCAATAATGTGTGCTGCCTACTGATTCCTGAGACGACAGTTGACAGTATGAGCAGTCTCAGCCCCACCCTGACATTTGTGGCAATTGCAGTGAGTGGCGCGATTCTTTGGTATGGCATCCGTTGGTTCCAAAGGAAATTTCGCCCGCACTTATAAACACGCTCTACATTTTTTAGGCAGTTGCTCACCAGCATTCCCTATTCACGCTGTCGGCCGGTAATGTATGCAATTTGACTCTTCACCATGTTTCTTGGACAAAAAACGTACATTTTTCTATTATTTCTTGCGATCAAACAAAAAATTATTACTATATTTGCGATGCTATTTGACATTTGCTAACTGAAACAACAACCATAAAACCAATCAACATGCACAAAATCGAGAACCATCCCATTCTAGACCTTCCAAAAGAGGAATATGTTGAATTCCAGTTTGAGGGCCGGACCATTCGTGGTCAGAAGGGCAAGACCATTGCTGCCGCGCTGCATCAAGCGGGCTTTGTCGTTCACAGCCACAGCACGACGGGTCGCAACCGCAGCCTTGAGTGCGGCATCGGCAAGTGCGGTGCCTGCGAGATGCTTGTCGACGGCCAGATACGCCGCATCTGCATCACGCCGATTGATGGTGTGAGAGAGGTCAGCGAGATTCCGAAAGACTATCTTCCCGCCGGCACGCCTCACGCTGCCCGCGAGACCAAGATTTATAAGACCACAGTGGCCATCATCGGTGGCGGTCCTGCCGGTCTGGCTTGCCGCGAGCAGCTCACCGCTCTGGGCATTGCCAATATCGTTGTTGACAACAACTCGACCGAGGGCGGACAGTTCAATATGCAGACCCACCAGTTCTTCTTCTTTGAGAAGGAGCGCAAGTTTGGCGGCATGCGCGGCTTTGACATCGCCAAGACACTGGCCGGCGACAACCATGACGGCATCCTGCTGAACAACACCGTTTGGGACCTGCTCGAGGGTCGTCGCATCGCACTGAAGAACATTGTCACGCAGGAGGTGAGCTATATTGACGCCGACCACCTGGTGGCGGCCACCGGCGCCGTACCTTTCATGCCTGTGTTTGAGAACGATGACGTACCGGGCGTATATACAGCCGCAGTGTTCCAGAAGATGATGAACCAGGAGCACACGTTGCTGGGCAAGCGCGTTCTGACTGTGGGTGCAGGCAACATCGGCTACCTCACCAGCTATCAGGCGATGCAGGCCGGAGCCACGATCCGCGCCATCATCGAGGGCATGGACCATGAGGGTGGTTTCCCTGTTCAGGCCAACCGTGTGCGCCGCTTGGGCATCCCCATCATGACGTCGCATGTGCTGTTGCGCGCTATCCCCAACGACGACTTTACCGGTGTCAAGGGTGCTGTGATCGCCGAGTGCCGCAACTTCCAGCCCATCGCCGGCACCGAGCGCGTGATTGACGACATTGACATCATCAACATCTGCACCGGTCTGATTCCAGACAACCAGCTACTTGTCAAGGGCCGCTCGGTGTTTGGGCGCAACGTCTATGGTGCCGGCGATGCCGTTCGCATCGGCGAGGGCACCAGTGCCGTGCTGCGTGGCCGTCAGGTGGCCTACGAGGTGGCCCAAGAGCTGGGTCTGCGATACAACTACGACGAGTATCTGGATGTCTCGCGCCAGTATATCGACTCGCAGCAACGCCCCATTCGCCTGCTGGACCAGCCGCGCATCCCCAGCGAGGAACGCATGGCGCTGAAGCCCTATGTGGTGGCCAACTGCCTCTATGGTTTCGCCTGCAACCCATGCACCTTCTCTTGCCCGCAGGGTGCTATCAGCAAACCCACCACCTCGTCGGTGCCGATGGTCGACTACGACAAATGCATCGGTTGCATGCAGTGCGTCAACCAGTGTCCCGGCCTGGCCATCTTCGGCTACGACCGGCGCAACAACGTAGTTTTCCTGCCCGTGGAATATGCTGTGGAAGAAGGTAGCGAGGTGTTTCTTGTCGATGACAATGGAGCCAAGGTGGGCCAGGGCGTGATTGACCGCGTGCTCAAAAAGCCCAACAAGACCAACGTGGCCCGCGTTCAGGCCACTGAGGTCGATGACCTGAACCAGGTGCGCGGTTTCATCGTCAAGGACCGCTATCCCGCCGCGCTGCAGCTGCGGCCGCTCACCCATCCCGACGAGGGCAAGTCGTTTGTGTGCCACTGCGAGGACGTGGATGTGTCGACCCTGCTTGCCATGGTGGGCGACCGGAAGCACATCTCGGTCGATGAGCTGAAGCACACCACCCGCATGGGCATGGGCCCATGTCGCGGCAAGCGATGCGTGTCTCGCGCGCGCCAGATCTTGCGTTCGCACGGCATCGAGCTCACCGGCGACAGCACACCGCGCGCCCCGCTTGCCAACCCGGTGACCCTGGGCGATGTCTACAGTGGCGAGAGCCAGGAGAAATTTGTGTTTGAGCACGGTGCAGTCTTCGAGCATGCCGAGACCGAGGTGCTGGTGGCTGGCGGCGGCATGGCCGGCAGCGCGGCATTCCGCTACTTTGCCGAGGCCGGCAAGTGCGTCGTGCTGGTCAACTATGACCGCGGGTCGACGTGGCGCTGCATCGGTGGCGGCCGTCCGGCGTTCTCCAACCCTGACATCAGCGACATCGCCATGCACAACCTTGAGATCTTCCGCGACGACCAGGCACACTGCAACATCGACCTGAAGATGACGCGCTATGTCAACCTGGTTCACGATGATGCCACCTATCGCTCGCTGGACGCGTCACGCGCCTGGAGCGAGGCTCGCATGATTGATCGCAAGGACTTCAGCACGGTAATCTCGCCCTACTGGAATCGTGACGACGACACCTATAGCCACGCCCTGATTTCGGAAAACTGCTGGCAGGCCACCCCAGGCCGTACCATCGAGTATGTGCGCACTGTTGGCAAGCAGCATGGCGGTCAAGTGCTTGAAGACTGCGAGGTGCTGCATGTGCAGCGTGTGGGCGACAAATATCGTGTGCTGGTTCGCCGCCACGAGGGCCAGTATGTCGAGTACACCTGCGACCACTTTGTCAACGCCATGGGCTGGGGTTCGGAGAAGTTCACCGACATGCTCGGCATCGACACGCAGCTCTATCCCGTCAAGCACCAGGCCTTCATCACCCGTCGCCTGCCCAACCTGGGCGTTAACGGCGACTCGCTCGACATGATCATTGACCGCCGGCACTACAAGGGCTTCAACGCCGTCTATGGTCAGCAATTCCTGCACACGGGCCAAATCATCGGCTGCGCGTCGCCCGACTGCGACCCCTACGAGGCACGCCAAAACCTGAAGTATAACAGCCTAGCTTTCCTCAAGGTCGTGAGCGAGATGTTCGCCCAGTGGATCCCCAACCTGGCACAGGTCGGTTTCCATGCAGTGTGGGCCGGCTACTACATCGAGCCGCGCTATCTGGTCGACCCCGAGGCAGGATTGCTCACCGGCCTGCGGGGTCATGGTTTCATGCTGGGCCAGTATCTGGCTAAGCTCTATGTCGACAAATATCTGGGCAAGCCTGTGCCGTCCTACATGGCCGACCTTGCCCTTGGCGGCAAGGGACTGAGCGAGAACGCCTTCCAGTGATGCAGCGATGCTGTAACATGAACTGACACCGTCGGGCCTGCATGCGATGCCGGCCCGACATTTTTCTGGTAACTGATCACCGATTGCGTCGAAGACGCTAAAATGCTTCGAAGAAGCTATTTGTTCGAAATCTTGTGCAAACGAGCGCAGAACCGAGCTTGCTCGAGTTCTGCCGAGTGCAGCCAAGATTATCTAAAGACCATGCAACTCCGAAGGGCTCGGGGAGATAAACAAAGCGACACTCAACCCCTCACCTAACCTCTCCCCTGCCAGGGGAGAGGGACTTGATCGCCCCTTGCATCAAATGTTAATGCGCTTTAACTTTTGGCGAGAAAGAACCGTCCCCAATGCGCCACCAGCTCTAACACTCAACCCCTCACCTAACCTCTTCCCTGCCAGGGGAGAGGGACTTGATTGCCCCTTGCATCAAATGTTAATGCGCTTTCACTAGTGTCCACGAAAAATCGTTAACAATTCTCTGAAACCCTCATTAGCACTGTAATTCCCAATAATAATCCTACTCCCTACTTTTGAAATGAGTACCTTTGCGCCAAACTTACAGATTG
>Ga0256404_1001350_pt1 | contig 60219 bp, 53 predicted proteins | sample RumenRJG_01DNA_FD_185990 | JGI IMG/M metagenome (GOLD analysis project Ga0256404, IMG submission 185990) | Bovine rumen microbial communities from Lethbridge, Alberta, Canada - RJG_01 | ecosystem: Host-associated > Mammals > Digestive system > Stomach > Rumen | place: Canada: Alberta | collected...
ACGTGTCAGGAAGGGAATTTCTTGGTTGAATATGTGCAAATTAAAGTAAAAACGATAATAAAACGATTAAACGATGTTAAAAGACAGACCAATTATTTGGTTTGCAACATAGAGGGGACTGGTACCTGTCTTAACAGAGCCACCATCGCAGGCACACCGTGCCTCCCTGTGAGCTACTTTATTTTGATAGGGAGTCCGATTTTTCTGTTTCAATGTTTTGGTGAGTGAAAAGATTTTGCTACCTTTGCATTCAGAATTAAAATTTTTGTGGAAAAGAGCCGATAAGTTTTCGAGTCCTCGAAAAGTCTGGAACACTATAGAATCTCGATGCGAAGGCTACCTGCTCATGTCGTGGGACGTGGGCACAGGTAGTATTCGATAAGTTAGAGAGGGACGTTCCAGACCCCTTCGAGGATTATTGTTTATGAGATGTGCTCATGTCTCTTTTCCAAAAAATACGATTCAACTCAACTTTATTCAAACTATATTAAAAAACACTATGGAAAGTATTTTTCATTATTTTGACTGCCAGTTTACTTCTGAGCAGTTGTACATTGGAGCGCCTTTATTACAAGGTAAGGAAGCCCTGGCCAGGGTGATAGGTGAGGACTTCCGATTACAGAAAACATTATTAATGGTTCACCCACGTAAGCAATTCGCTTACTATCATGAGTATGTGAAAAGTGCCATGAAGGACATCTACATCATCAGAGTATGTAACCAGCGAATTAAGAAAAAGTCGTTCGAGGACTATCGCACGAAACTGGAGTTGGATTTCCCTTATCTTTATGTAGTGGTCGACTTCACAGGCGATGTGCCACTATTCAGAATTGAGAATTGGAAGGAGATGTCTAAATCAACAGAAGAGGTGGTCCGCGTGTTGACATACTCACTGAATATCGTCTTAGAGGGATATGGATGGCAATTAAGATTAGAGCCTTCGAAGAAGAAACCCCAAAATTCGAAATTGCTGAATGCCATGAGAAAAAAGTACCTTAATATGCCTAGAACAATGGACGAACTCTATGGCGAGGAATTTATTGAGAAACTAATGCCAACCATGAATGAAAGACCGCATAAAAGCACAAATGATTTCAGAAAAACCATCATAGCTGAAGATATTGCAGACGACGTTATAGCTCTGCTTCATAAGTTGATAGATGACAAGGAGGGTCCCCAATCAATCATGAGACCCATCCATGCTGCCATAGTTGCTGGTGTTATATCCAAAATTACACTCAAGCAATTCAGATCAGAGTTTGGAGATATAATGGATAAAAGTAGCTCGTCATTCAATAAATATACAAATATGAAAAGACATGATTTCGACAATGATACCATGCATGACATAATAGTAGAAGAATTCCAAAATTTGCTATTACGAAAATCCTCAAAAAAAGGTGGTTTTTAGTGGTATTTGGTGGGAAATGATGGTATATGATGGGAATTGGAGAACAATCTTCAATTCCCTCTTTTTTTGTTTCCATACCTTCAACATTTCCTCTACTTTTGCACCCCGAAATCAAAATTTAGTTTAACCGAGATAGTGGGAGTCTCATGAGTGAAAAGTGGCCCAATCTCCTCTCTCACAATTCTTGGAAAGAATGGAAAAAGAATTAAGTGAGTACATCTTTTTAGATGGAATGTGGCTTCAGGAGAAGCAGTTGTTGAAGTTGGCAATGAACGTGGGCAATTTCGCCCTAGCTGAACACTATCTGTGTGCGCTATTGGCTGACGCTGTGATTAAGGGAAGGCGCGAGGCAATAGTGGAAGTGAACAAAGTGAGGGAACACTATGGCGTAAATGCGATACCTTTAGGCAAGGACGATTTGCAGGAGGATGACGACCTGCAAGGAAAGACACGTCTGACTGCGGCTGACGAGCAGGCTAAAAGGCTGTTCCTGAAGATGACAGAAGAGGAACGCTTGGAAGTGCTTCGCAAGTGTATGTGCCGATTGATTAAGGACTACCACCTATTTATATATGCGCGTCATTGGCTGGCCATCTTTATGGTGGTAAGAGACCGTCTTATGGGCGAGAGCCTAAACCAGTCGAACTTCTTGACACTAGCCAATGAGATTACGCCAGAGAGTCTGCCGTTGAAACTACGCTTTGGCGAGAATACAAGAAAGAATCTGGGGCGTGAAATCAGTGAGGCAGATCGTGGCGAGGTGTACTACCGCATGAAGCGCAATCCTCAGAGGCAATTGTGCGATACGTTTTGGGACATCGTGAAAGATACGATTTTGACGCAGGATTGACGCAGAATCGTAGTGAAAAGACGCAGGGAAATACGCAAAAACGGGTAATTGACGCATATCCCAAAACACGCTGATTTTTTGCCGAACTTTGCATCGTCAATCAGCGAGAGCTGTTTAAATCAAACAACTTAAAGGTCGCCTAAAGGGGGCGACGTTAAACAAAGAAAAGAATGAGATGAGAAGAATCAAGATGTATTCGTTAGACTTCCTCATGTACGCTCAGGAGGTGAGATTGGAGGAAGACGAATTAATGGACGAAGGCTACATAGACAACTATGAACGCTTGTCGGTAGCCGAAATAAGAAGAAGGTATGAAGAGTATCTGAGAGACATGATAAATGAATAAAAGTAAAATGGAAACAACGATGAATGCTTATCACATCAAGGTGAACAAAATCTGTGCTTCGTGCAAGCATAAGGAATGTACGAGCGACGGCACAAGGGTTTGCCAGAAGATGGGTCTGAAAGTAGAACAGAAGTACAAATGCCGCCAGTGGGAAATGGCCGATGGGCTAAAGAACGCTGGACTGCAAAACGGAGGGGTGGTTCTTCGCAAGCGAAGCAGCATAGCCGAGCGCGCTTTTCAAGGAACACAAGAAATTATTATCAAATAACATTTTAAAAACTAACAATTATGAAAAAGAAAAAGACAAATTTGGGCAAGCGTGTACACATGTACAACAGCCCGCAGGACATGGAGAACCAGTTTCAAAACGACGTAAAAGCCATGGGTGGTGAGTTTGAAAAACTGATAATGGACAATTTTGACATGTCAAATCCTTGGGATCAGTCAGTGCTGGCATCCATCTTGACGAATTCGCTGGCTTATGTGGAGGTATATGCTGAAATTGATGACTGCAACATGGAATCGGCCTTCAAGCAAAGTTATAATGATGCCTTGAAAGCGTATCGTCAACAACTTGAGGAAAAAAGGAAGAATTTATAAAAAGTAATAACCGAGTCGAAGCGTAGTGGAGGAAGTCACGCGTGTGAAAATGGCCAAATTCCGACATGACCTTCACTCACAAATTCGAATCGATTATGAAAAAGTATATTTTTGTTTTGAATGCCCTGGAGCTGATGAGCAAGCTCTATGTGGGCAAGCGTGTGGAAGGTGTTTTGTATGTTGATCAGAACACAGGTCGTTTAACCTTCAAGGCGTACAACCGTCAACCTCGAGTGCGTCAGAAAGACGAGCTGATGAAGAAGACACCATGGGGATGGCTGAAGGCTTCGGTAGAGCGAGTAAAGCGCTTTTCGAGTCTGCCGAAAGACCTCTCACTTCCTGAAAAGCTGGCAATCCTCGATGAGGAGAACGAACTTGTGAAGCAGGCACTGATAGAGGACTATATCATAGAAAGTGTTTAACCTTTAAAATCAATACATTATGGAAGCATTAGTAACTATTATTGCGGTAGGCGCATACGCTGAGCGCCAGTATCAGAAACAGGACGGCAGCTCTGAATACTTCAAGAGCCGTGGTGTAACAATGAAACGTGGTGGTGACGTGTTTTATGGTGAGATGACTGGGGAACTGGCATCGAAGAACCGTGATACACAGTTCCAGCAGGGAATGCCCTACATTGTGAAGGGATTCTGGAAGCATCGAATCTGGGGAGAGAACGGCGATCGTCATGAGAACATGTTTTATATTACTGACATTCAAACACTGTAAGACGTATGTTTACATATCAGAAAGATACTAAGAGCCTTTTTGTCGCCGAGTGCGGCAAAAAGGACTTCTGGAGGGAGATTCGCAAGAGTTCTACAGCCTTTAATATCGACACTCGTAGGGACATTCTGCGTGCTGTAGATGCCAACGACGAGGAGGCTATACAGAAGTGGGCTGAGCATACGGACTATCAGAAGTTTATGCTCAAGACGTTACGAGGCTTGAAAACTAAGACTGGCAAGGAGAAATGGCAGAAGAAACCGCTCGACAAGAAACTGCTGGCATGGGCTGACGACCTAAAGAAGTCGCTCACGGCGTTCCAGTTTAGCTGCTATCAGTTTGATGAGGCAACAGTTAAGACCAAGGATGGTAAGACCAAGAAGGGTGCCAGGCGAGTGCTGAAGGGCTGCCACCTGAACGGACTGGTGATGCTGGACATAGACCATGTGGACAACCCCATGGAGGTATGGGAGAAACTGCAGAAGTGCGAGGCACTGATGGCGCGTGTGGTATTGGTACATATTACCAGTTCAGGTCGCGGCATCCGCATCATCTTCATTGCTGACAAGCAGATTGGCAACCTGGCTGATAATCAAATATCGTTTGCAGCCGTGCTGGGCTATGCACCTGATCAGAGCTGCATCGATGCTACTCGAAATTCATTCGCTCCAAAAGAGGATGAAATACTGTTTATTGACGAAGAACGACTTTTTTCCTATTATGATGAAGAATTTGACAAGGAGTTTACACCCCAATATCGTGACAAGAAAACGCAGCCGTTGCATCATCAATTCGATGCTGATGATAGTGCTGCTGGTACTAACCACTCTGTATCTGCTGCTGTGGCCAGCAAGGATGCTAACCAGGAGCATCAAGGTGATGGCGAAGTGGACGCTGAGCAAGTATCGACCCCTGTAATGTGGCGAGGCTATGATATACAACGTATTATTGATGCTCGCTATGCAGCCAAGTTGCCATGCGAAGCCGATAGCAACCGTCACAAGGAAAGTCTTAAATTGGCCACAGACCTGCTACTTATGCTTGATGGCGACAAGGCCCAAGTGCAGCGCATTGTGGAGGCGCAGTCGTGGGTCAAGGAAATCATCGAAGAGCGCGACGAGAACGTGGGACAGACAGTGGAATCAGCAGCCAGTTGTATTGCTGAGAAGGAAAAGAAGTATGCTTCTGCTCTGCCCTCAAAGGCGATGCTCGCCGCGATTCAGGAGTCATGTGGTAAGACGTATCAGGAGATCACGAAAGCGCAGACGGCGGCGGTGACGCTAAAGGATGACGACATGAGCCGTTGGCTCTGGGAATGGGGCGCTGAGATTGAAGCATTGAGCGAGGAATATCCGCTGCTCAAGGACATCTGCAAGGGGCTTAAAAGGAATCAATATCCTGCGGCGCTGTTTGTGGCTGGTGGTCTGATGATGACGCTCATGACACGCTGCACCTATCGCTTCTATCATCGTCCTGAGGAGTTGCGACGCTTGAATAATTCGACGCTGATAATCGGTGACCCTGCCAGTGGTAAGAGCTTTGCTACTCGTTTGTTCAAGCTGTTGGCATCGCCCATCGTGGCTGCCGATAAGATTGGCAAGGATGCGATTAATGCCTATCGTGAACAGATGCGCACCAAAGGTGCTAATAAGGAGAAGCCCAAGAAGCCAAAGGTGGTGGTTCGCATCCACCCAGCACGCACCTCGAATGCGCAGTTTATTCAGGATATGGTGAATGCAGTAGAAGATGTGAATGGTGAGCCCATGCAGTTGCACATGCTGACGTTTGACACGGAGTTGGACAATACGTTGTCGCTACAGAAAGGAGGCTCGTACATCGACAAGCAGGCGCTGCAGTTGAAGGCCTTCCACAATGAGGAGGACGGACAGGCCTACTCGAACGTGGATAGCGTGTTCCAGGAGTTCTATGTGATTTGGAATTTCATCTATACGGGTACGCCGATAGCGCTGAAGAAGATGGTGAACGAGCAGAACTTTGGTTCTGGATTAGCCACTCGTTTGACCTGTATCCCTTTGCCTGCTACCAACTTTGAGATGATGAGTCGTGAGAGTTTTGTGGACTACGACAGCGACGAGCGCCTGAAGGCTTGGGCCGAGAAGTTGGATAGGATGAAGGGCGAACTCTCTGTACAGAAGATCGTGGATGAGCTCTACGATTGGACGGCTCGCCGCATGGAGGACGCCAAAGAGAACGACTCGAAGGCTGATGAGATGCTGCTGAAGCGATGCGCCTATCATGGCTTGAACTTTGCTGCGCCGTTTATCGTAATGCGTCACTGGGATAAGATGAAGCAGGATGGCAACTACTGGTGTGGTGAGTTCGAGACGGACGAGGTGGATTGGAAGTTAGCAGAACTGATTGTGAATATCCAGTACGCTTGTCAGCGCCACTACTTTGGTGCTATGGCCGAGAACTATTTCGACAATAAGTTGAAGGATGCCAGTGTGAACGTTCAGCGCAAGCAGAAGACCTACGAAGGTTTTGAGCGACTGCCAGAGGAGTTTACCAGTGAAGATGTGATGCGATGCTTTAATCTGAAAAGCGGTTCAGCAGTGTACATGCGCATAAGTCGCTTGCAGAAAGACCACTTGATAGAAAAGACTGATGAGTTTGTTGATGGTGGTACTACCAAATCGCGCTATCGCAAAACGGGTGTCATGATGTCCTGACGCCCTCACGCCCTCACGTACTCACACCCTCACATTACGAATTTAATAATAACGAACAATGGATAAGAAGATGAGACTCTCCGAGCACATGACGCTCGGAGAGTTAACCAAAACGAAAACGGGAATTGAGAACGTTCCGAATGAGGAACAAGTGAAGAATTTAAAGCGCCTTTGCGGTTGGCTGGAGAAATTGCGCAAGCGATGGAATGACCTGTATGGTGAAGGGGATGACCCCATCATCATCAACTCAGGATTCCGAAGCCCAGAAGTGAACAAGGCGGTTGGTGGGGCCACATTGAGCAATCACTTAACAGGCTGTGCGGTAGATATCCGCTGTATCGGAATTGAACAAGCTTTGCGCTATGCCGCGATATTGCTAGACATCTCAGACCTGAATAACGAGGATTTCGACGAATTGCTGATAGAGCAAAAGGCGCACGTCATTTGGATTCATTTTGCAGTGAAGCCCAATTGTAACCGCAGGCGTACGAACTTTAAAAGGTAAGATAAAGGGGGTCGCAAATCGCGACCCCCTTATCATTGTATGCTTCGTGTGAGCGAAATTACTTGGTACCCATTACCTGAGTGGCAATCTGGTTCTCTGGATCGATAACCAGCATCTTGGCTGCATACTCCTTAGCAGTCTCCTTATCGTCCTTCTGGATGAAGTAGTAAGAGATGAGGTAGTGGTAGCTCTCCTTCAGACGTGCTTTCTCAGTATTGTCGAGGTCGGTCTTAGGACCGATGAGCTCAACGAGCTTCTCGTAGTAAGGCTTAGCCAATCCCTTTGACTGATCGGGGTCCAGCTGACCGTTTACACGGGCACGCATGAAGGTGGCATATTCAGCGGCATTCTCGTACTTCTGAGCAAGGTCGGCATAGGTCTCATCGGCCATCTTGAAGGCTTCTGTTTGTGCATCGTCTTTCAAGGTAGAACCGTGCTGCATGTGCAGGCTAGCTAGAGCAGCGATGTCGTTGGCTGTAGGCTTATCCATGCTGGCGAGATAGTCCTTGTAATGCTTGATGGCATTGGGGAAGTCGTCCATATCGCGGTAAGCATCTGAGAGCTGCTTCACAACACCAGCGCGCTTAGCCTTGTTGTCCATATCTTCCTGCTTCAGAGCCAGCTCGTACATCTCGATGGCCTTCTGGGGCTGCTTGGCACCAATCAGGGCGTTGCCATAGTAGGTGTAGTCGTAGTAAGAGAACTTGGCTGAGTCAGACTTGTTGAACAGGGCATCGGCATACATCAAAGCGTCGTCGAAGTTCTTCAGCTCAGTGCTGTTGAAGAAGGCCAGACGGTTGAAGGCAGCGTGACGAGGATTCTTAGAGAGACCGAACTTGGCAACCTCAAGGGCCTTGTCGTACTTCTGCTTGAAGAAGGCAGACATAGCGTAGTCGCTCAGGTCGCGCTCTTCCATCTTGCTCTTGTCAGCCTTATCGTAAGCAGCCAGCGCCTTGTCGAACTCGTTAGACATATAGTAGATACGTCCGGCCAAAGCGTCAACGGCAATGTCAGGACGCTGCTGGCGAAGCTCGTTCAGCTTGGCAACAGCACCAGCGGGGCTGATCTTACGATAAACGTTGGCATACTTGTAGTAGGCATCTGGATTCTTAGGATCTACATAGATAGCCTGCTCGTACTGGGCAGCTGCACCACCACCATTGTCAGAGATGGCCTCGATATCGCCCAACAGAAGGAAGGCAGGGGCGCACTTGTTCTTGCTGGCCTGCAGTGCGTATTCGGCATATACCTTTGCATTGGCAGTGTCTTTAACGTTCAAGAACTCACGTCCGAAGGCTACCAGATTGTCAGCATTCTTCTTGTTAGCCTTGTAGAAAGGCTTCATCTGCTTGTCAAGATCTGCGGGTTTGCTACTAATGATTTTCTTTACGGCATCAACGTCGGCCTTTGAGCCGTCCTGTGCCAGGGCTGCTGTGCTGAAACCTGCCAGCAGTGCAGCGGTGAATAAATATTTAATTGCTTTCATAATTCTTTTTGTATATGATTCAACTTATATTTCTCTATTGTTTGACGTTTGACACGTGAATTTGTTTCTGATTTTATTCTTTATTCACATATACCGGTCTGACATTGGTTGCTGCCTGAATGGGCAAAAGGCCCGATTTCTGGATGATGAGCTGACCTTTGGGCAGACGACAGAAATGTGCAAAGTTTGAGGGCAGTCCGCTTCGTGGCTCGTTGAGCAGCGCATAGATGGTGCGGACGAGCGGATAGTTACCATTATATATATAGTACTGATAGGGTCGCCAACTGTTATAGGCTGTTGCAGAGTCCAGTTTGCTGACCTTCATGACGGTAATGTTCTTCTTGAAGGTGACATTGGTGGTGTCACGGCTGTCGTTGAGCCAGTTGGAACCGATGATGCCAAGCGAATTGTTGTGACGCTCAACATAGTCGATCACGGCTGCACTGGTATTCACAGCTCCAATGTTGGGGGCTGAGAACTCCTTGCCTCCCAAGAGGGAGTCGACACACCAGCGTACGGTGCTGGATAGGGGATTGTCGAAGACAACATCGATATTGCCAAGTTTGGAGGTGGGGTAGAGGTCTTTCCATTGGGTAACCTCTCCCTTGAGGATGCGCTTGAAATCCTTGACGGTGATGCAGGTGTCAGGGTTGGTGTTGTTGACGATGATGGCAAGTCCGTCGTAGGCAATGGGGATAGTCCTGGGCAGATACTTGCGATCAATCAGGTTCTGACGCTCCTTAGCCGTAAAGTCGCGGGTGGTGAAGGCCAGCCACGTCTTCAAGGCCATCAACTCTTTCACGGCATCTTGCTCGTTGGTGTACTTGGCTTCCAGCGTGTCAAGGATGCTTTTGTAGAGGAATACATCAAGTGCCTCGTTGAGGATAGGGCTGAAACTTTCGTCGGCCACGAAATATCGAGCGGCCTTCTGATAATCCTGCTCCGCTTTAGTATTTTTAGGCTTGTTCCCACAAGAGAGGAACAAGCCTAAAATAAGAGTTAATCCAATAATTATATTGAATGTGTTTCTGTTCATTTGTTATTGCAGTCTGAAGGTTACAGGTACGGTGTACTTTACACGTACAGCCGAGCCGTTCTGCTTACCAGGAATCCACTTCGGCATGCTCTTTACAACGCGAACGGCCTCTTTGTCAAGTGACGGGTCAACTGACTTGATGACGCGTACGTCGGTGATTGAACCATCACGCTCAACCACGAAAGTACATACTACGCGGCCCTGAACACCATTCTCCTCGGCTACTACCGGGTACTTGATGTTGCTGCTCAGGTACTGCATCAGTGCACTAGGGCCACCAGGGAATGAAGGCATCTGCTCAACAACGTCGAACACCTTGGTCTCTTCTTCCTTCGGAGGCTCGGGCTGTGCGATAACTTCCTTGGCCTTCAGCACTTCACCTGCAGCCTCGTCGTTACCTTTCACATCGAATGCACCGATAGCGGTATTGGTCTTGTTCAGCTCTTCCTGAGACTTCAGCTCCTCTTCGGGCTTCACCTCATCGTCCTTCTTGATAACGGGAGGAACGAACTTCACAGAACTCTTAACCTTTTCTACTTCAACTTTCTCAATTTTCGGTTCTTCTTTCTTCTCAACCTTTGCTTCCTTCTTCTCAGCCAGCTTTGCAAGCTCTACATCGGCCTCAATGGCAACGTCCTGTTTCATGGCGTTCTCCACGACACCTTTGATGGCCACGAAGGCAGCAATTGCTACTCCAATAGCAAACATAACGAGAATAGCCATCAAGTTACGTTTACCAGTTTCCTTGCGCAGTTGATAAGCACCGTATGAATGGTTCTTGCCCTCGAACACGAGGTCAACCCATCCGTTGTCAATAAGATCTATTTTTGCCATAGTTCTTTCTACATTTTAAAGGTTTGACATTGACTTACTTGACACCAGCTTTGGTAATCAACTCCTGGTCCTCAGGACCGATTCGGTCAATGACGTACTTATCAATACTGCAAATGAGCATCTCGTCAAGAGCAGCGATCATGTTCTCATAGGTTGCTGTATCCAGTGGACGGATAATCACAGTCATTGTGGGCACCTTCTCACCGTTGGGCAGCTCACCCTTCTTCAGCTTTGAAAGCTGCTGCTGATACTGCTCGTCAGTCATCTTACTGTTGTAAGCGGTCTTCTGAGCGTCCAGCTCTTTCTTAGCTACCATGATCTTTGCAATCGGGTTGACACCTTCCTCTGTGGTGTGGTTGATCAGGACGTCGCGGATACCCTTGGCACCATAAGAAGTCTTCTTTACACAAGAAGGATCCTCATAGTTGGGAAGTCCGGCAATGTACCAAACCTGGTCGTTAGCACCCAGATAGAGAGTGATGGTATGAGAGGCTTTCGTTACCGACTTATCTTCTTCAGATACGTTCTGGTCGTTACTGGGCATCGTCAACTGCATAGCCTGGGGCTTTGCCAGAGTGGTACACAGCATGAAGAACGTAATCAACAGCATCATCATGTCTACCATTGGCGTGAAGTTCACGCGGGTATCCATTTTCTTCTGCTTACTCAAATTCTTTTTTGCCATAGCTTAATCCTCCGATGCAGTTTTAAGATTAGTAATCAACTGGTAACGGTTCTCGTTCATATCCTGGAGCTCTGACATCATAGCCTTCACCAACTTGTATGGAGTCTTTGAGTCACACTTGATGGCCAGACGGATGTCGGGGTTAGCGTCGCGAGCGGCAGCAACCCACTCCTGGAATTCGCTCTTTCCACCATTGATACTGTCAGTGGGGATGCCGAGCTTCTGGATAGCCTCGCCCATCTTCTCGGGCTCAAGGCTGAGGTAAGCAGCAAGTTGCGACATGGGGGCACCAGCCATTGCATCTTCCAAGAAGTGCTTCTGCTGAGTAGCGTTCAGAGTGATGCCGAACTTATCGGTCATCGTGTCCATCATTGCCTTCATGTAGTTCTTGTTTTCCGTGCCGAGGAAAATCTTGCCCTCTGGAGATACCAGAATGTTCAAGACATCGCTCTCCGGAATCTTAACCTCTGACACCGAGTTAGGCGCAGTGACTTGGATAGGCTCTGGCGTCAAGAATGTTGATGTCAACATAAAGAAGCAGAGCAACAAAGTCATCACGTCTGACATGGGCGTCATGTCAATCCAGATGTCTTTTTTCTGTATCTTAATTTTAGCCATTCTAAAACGGTTTTTAGGGTTTTAAACGCGAATGGACCGAAAATTAAGCCTCAGTGTGGTTAGAATCGTAAGTAGCTGCGATGGTGTAACCAATCTCGTCGAGAGCGTAGGTCAGCTTGTCGATCTTGTTAGAGAAGAAGTTGTAAACAACGGTAGCAACCCAAGAGGTCAAAATACCAGAAGCTGTGTTCACAAGGGCCTCAGAAATACCGGCAGACAGAGCCATAGAGTCAGCACCACCACCAGCAGACAGAGCCTGGAACGAACCGATCATACCAAGCACAGTACCGAACAGAGCGGTCAGAGTACCCAGAGATACGATGGTAGCAACCATTGGCATGTTCATCTGCAGAGTAGGCATCTCCAGCTGAGTAGCCTCCTCGTGAGCCTGCTGAATCTTAGCAATCTTGGCAGCCTTCTTCAGGGTAGCGTCACCCTCAACAGTCTGATACATGTTGATAGAAGCCATAACGACATTTGCTACAGAACCCTGCATCTTGTCGCAGAGAGCGCGAGCCTCGTCAAACTTCTGAGCGCGAATCGCATTCTTAACCTGAGCAGTGAACTTAGCGAGGTTCATCTTACCAGAGGCTGTGCGGATAGCGAAGAAACGCTCGAAACCAAGGCAGATAACGGTGAAGAGCAGAGTCAGGATCAGACCTACTACGAAACCTCCCTTATAAACGGTACCCAGCAAGTTTGCGGGATGGCCAGAACGATCACCACCGATGAAGTTGTCAGGGTCACCCATAATGAAGTACCATACACCATAACCTAAGCAAGCGCAAATTACGAGGATAATCCATGCTGCTTTCATACCTTGGAAGCCCGAATTCTTTTTGGCTGGGGCTGCAGCCTTTGTTGTTGTTGCCATAAATGAAATAAATTTTTTAGTTATTAAATGAATTAGTTTGTTATATGTTTCTAGTGCGTATCATTGGGCAAAGATAGTCATTTATGATGTACTATCCGCCAAATTAAGAACTTTTAACTTGATATTTCTCAATTTTTATCGAAGAACGCCCAATGCGTCCTTGATACGACGCATAGCTTCAGTGATATTTTCATCGCTGGTAGCATAGCTCATACGGAAACAATCGGGGTCGCCAAAGGCGTCACCTCCAACGGTGGCAACATGGCCTTTCTCCAACAGATACATCGCCAAATCGGTCGAGTTGCCGATGGTTTCGCCATCGGGTGTCTTCTTTCCGTAGAACGATGAGCACTTGGGGAACAGGTAGAATGCACCTTCGGGCACGTTCACTTCCAGTCCGGAGATGTCCTTGGCTAACTTGACAATGAGGTCACGGCGACGCTCGAAAGCCTTACGCATCTCCTCAACACACTCCTGACTGGAGGTATAAGCAAACTCGGCAGCTTTCTGGCTGACGGAGCATGGACCGCTGGTGTATTGGCCTTGCAACTTGTTGCAGCCTTTAACAATCCATTCGGGTGCTGCGATATATCCGATACGCCAACCCGTCATGGCGTATGCCTTGCTGACGCCATTGACGATGATGGAACGTTCTTTCATGCCTGGGAATTGGGCGATGCTTTCGTGCTTGCCAACATAGTTGATGTGCTCGTAGATTTCGTCTGCGAGTACAAACAGGTCTTCGTGGCTGAGGATAACCTTGGCCAATCCTTCCAACTCGGCCTTAGAATAGACACTTCCCGTAGGATTGCTGGGAGAGCAAAGTATCAGCAAGCGAGTCTTGGGGGTAATGGCTGCTTCCAATTGTTCTGGAGTCATCTTGAAGTTCTGGTCAAAACCAGCCTCTACAATGACGGGCTTTCCACCTGCCAACAGGACCATCTGTGGATAGCTGACCCAATAAGGTGCAGGGATAATGACCTCATCGCCTGGATTGATTAAGGCCATCACGGTGTTGCAGACACTCTGCTTGGCACCGTTGGATACTAAGATTTCCGCAGGGGTATAGTGGAGATGATTCTCGCGCTCCAACTTACGGGCAATGGCCTGACGCAGGTCGGGATAGCCAGGAACGGGCGAATAGCGCGAGTAGTTCTCGTCGATGGCCAGTTTTGCAGCCTGTTTAATATGGTCGGGTGTATTGAAGTCGGGCTCACCTACGCTCATGTTAATGACGTCGATACCCTGGGCTTTCATTTCAGAACTCTTCTGTGACATTGCCAGTGTTGCTGACGGTGCCAGTCTTTGTAAACGGTCAGATAATTGTGCCATATTCTTCTTAGGTCGTAAAATGTTTAGCTGCAAAAGTAATCATTTTCTTCTTTTCAACGAAAGAAAAGTGTTGTTTTTTGCTTTTTTTGATAAAAATACTATCAGTTTGTGCTTTATTTGATGTGAAGTGTATGTCCCATGCGGTTCTTTTTCGTCTGCAGATAGCGCAAGTTGTACTCATTGGGAGTAGTCTCGATGGGTACATTCTCTACGATTTCCAGTCCGTATGCTTCCAATCCCACACGTTTGACAGGATTGTTGGTCATCAGGCGCATCTTCTGAACACCCAACTGGCGCAGAATCTGGGCGCCGCATCCGTAGTCACGCTCATCTGGCTTGAAACCAAGATGCAAGTTGGCATCAACAGTGTCCAGACCTTCCTCCTGCAACTTGTAGGCTGCAATCTTGTTCATGAGTCCGATGCCACGTCCTTCCTGTTGCATATAGACAATGATGCCACGTCCCTCCTGCTCAATCATCTGCATGGATTTGTGGAGCTGTTCTCCGCAGTCGCAACGCTTTGATCCCAGAATGTCGCCCGTCATACAGGAAGAGTGAACACGTACCAATATGGGCTCGTTCTCTTTCCATTCGCCTTTGATAAGGGCCATGTGTTCCAGACCGTTGCTCTTCTGACGGAAGGGAATGAGACGGAAATGACCATAGTCAGTAGGCATATCCACTTCTTCGCCCTTCTCCACCAGGCTTTCTTTCTTCAGTCGGTAGGCTATCATGTCCTTGATGGTGATAATCTTCATGTCGTGCAGCTTGGCAAACTCCATGAGCTGAGGCATGCGTGCCATTGTACCATCATCATTCATAATCTCAATCAGAGCACCGGCAGGGTAGAGACCAGCCATTTTGCAAAGGTCAATGGCTGCTTCTGTATGTCCGGAACGGCGCAGTACACCATTGTCCTGAGCATAAAGAGGATTGATGTGTCCTGGACGACCGAAAGTCTTGGCTGTAGACTTCGGATCAGCCAAAGCACGAATGGTAGCAGCACGGTCGTGAGCTGAGACACCCGTTGTGCATCCCTCTATCTTGTCAATAGTCACCGTGAAAGGTGTTCCCAAAAGCGAGGTGTTGTCCTGCACCTGATGGGCCAATTCCAGTTCTTCACTTCGGCTGATGGTGACGGGGGCGCAAAGAACGCCTCGTGCATTCTTCAGCATGAAATTCACCATCTCTGGGGTTATCTTCTCTGCTGCACAGATAAGGTCGCCCTCGTTCTCGCGGTCTTCATCGTCTACGACAATTACAAACTTACCGGCTTTAAAGTCGGCTAAAGCCTCTTCAATTGTATTGAGCTTGAATGTATCCATATTCTTTTCTTATACCTTATTATATATATTATGTGGTTATGCTCATTTCGTTCTGCAGGTCACCCAGGTTGATGACTCTTGGTATGAGCTTCTCGTTAATGCGACAGATATGTTGCAGGTCTTTATAGAGTCTGAAACGGAATCGTAACATGCGAATGTAGAAGAAGATACCGGTGGGCAGGAAGAGTCCGGTAATGATGTTCAGCCACTTGCGCTGGAAAGGACGCGTGTGGGCATGAGTGGCAATGATGGGATATTGGTTTATCTTCATCAGTACATAATTGTCCTTTGTGTAGGAGAGGTCTTCGATAGCCACTTCCAATACATTGTTAATATGTTCTATCTCATGGTCATCACCAGGACGGAAGAATACCTTGATGGGATTGGGCCAGTGAAGTAGCTTGTGATCTTCCGAATAGCGTTCCACCTCTAAGCTGATGTTCTTGAGCATCTCTGCATCTGCTAGATACTTCGGGTCTTCGATAATAACTTCCTTGCGGGCAATGTGTCGCTTAACACGCAGTCCCAAAGCTCGCATAGCCAGGTCTTTGTAAAGGTCTATGTTGAATACAACCGAATCGTTGTTAGCCTTATAGGTGAAGAAGATGGCTAATGGTGTGAGCACGGCTGTGCCCAGAAACTTTCCGAAGAATACCGTCCAGTTGTCGTCGCGAGCCATCCTGTAGCCTGTCATGTCAAGGATGTAGAAGACGATGAACACAAATACAGAGATTATGACGGGCACACCCAGTCCACCTTTTCGGATAATCGCACCCAATGGTGCTCCAATGAAGAAAAAGATGAGACACGACAGCGAAAGGGTGAATTTGTTGATGGCCTCCATTTCGTGCATTCGCTCTTCACGATTCAGATAATAGGAGTACTCTGACTTGAAATCCAGGTTGCTGAGTGCCATCTGGGCATCGCTGGCAGCTTGTCTGATGACAGCCTGTTTTTGTTCACCTTTCAACTTTAAGTATAGGGTGTCGATATTCGTCTCTTCCTTAGCCAGCTCTTTGACTATCTTCAGCGAATCAGTCTTGCTGATGGGGCGTATATTGAAAGTGTAGGACTTTGCATCGTGATAGTAGGCATGTCCTACGGAATCATTGAACTCGCGAATGGAGTCTAAGTCGTGAAGTATTCGGGTTAATCCCTTGGAACGTGCGTCGCTGCTGATCTCGCCAGCCTCTGCCATGTTGAAGTCGCCATCGAAGTCGAGCAGAATGGCCTTGGTCGAGAAGGTTTCACGACGGTATGGGACATTTGCTGTCACGTTCAGTCCTGATTGGCGCATGTTTTCGAACCATTCGCCACTATAGAGCGTCAGCTTCAGGTGCTTCTTCTCTGCCGTAGCCTGAATACGACCTGAGTCTGCCAAGATAACGGCAGCATCCTCATAGCCTCCGTTCATGCGGTATATCATGATACCATACAGCATACCCGTGTTCAGGTCTTTCTTTTGTACGTAGAGATTGGAGTTGGGAATGCCATCGTAGAAAATGCCTTCGGGAATTTCTACCTCAGGGTTCTTCTGTTTCATCGAGAGCAGCAACTGTTGGAAAGAGATAAAAGCGCGAGGGCCGACAACCTCTTGGAAATAGAAAGAGATACAGGCAATGGCAGTGACGATGACTACTAACGAACGCATGGACTGCCTCAGTGATATGCCCGCCGCTTTAATAGCTGTCAACTCCGAACTCTCACCAAGATTTCCGAAAGCAATCAGCGAGGACAATAGGATGGCCAAAGGAAAAGCTTGTGGCATCAGCATCAATCCCATGTACCAGAAGAATTGTGCCAGCACTTCCATCGACAGACCCTTACCGATGAGCTCGTCTACATAACGCCACAAGAACTGCATCATCAGCACAAATTGGCAGATGAAGAATGTGGCGATGAACAGCAGGCCGAACTGCTTGGTGATAAATATGTCTAACTTCTTAATCCGAAACATGTTTCTTGCTTTGCAAGCGACTTTGTCGATTACAGCCTGCAAAATTATATAAAAACCGCGAAAAACTTGCATTTTGGAAAGAAATTATGGGAAATTAAGGGAAATTGTTATTCAGTGTGCAACCTAATTAATCGTGATTTCCCATAATTTCGTTTCAAAAAGAAGATAATCACAGTCCACTGACGCGATGTAGCCGTTCCAGATTATCATCCCAAATGCCACGGAGGTCTGCTTCTTCGTCATCGTCAGCGGCAAAGTCGGTGATAAGCAGGTTCAATTGGCCGGTAACATCACTTTCTTCAATGCGCATCTCCCAGAAAGCCTCCGGACTATCCTCGTGATAATCCCATAAGAGGCGGATGTGGTTATATTTTGCTACTTCGATGACTCGTGATTGTTTGGTATCGCGCTCTGTCCATGGGTGGCCCCACGTGAAAGTCATTGTGTCATTTTCCTCGGTAACTTTATCTGCCAACCACTTTTGAAGGCCAGCAGCGTTACTAATCATGTCCCATACAATCTTCGGCGATTTCGTCGAGAGTGGGTATTCAATGGTTAGTTTTCTCATTGTTAGTCATATTAAAGGTTAGTCATTTACATGTATCACAGTGCAAAAATACAAAAAAAATCCGAAACACAATGATTTTTCCAGAAAAAGTTTTGGTAATTAAAAAGATTATTGTACCTTTGCACCCGCTTACAAGCAAAATGGCGGGGTAGCTCAGCTGGTTAGAGCGTCGGATTCATAATCCGGAGGTCGAGGGTTCGGGTCCCCCTCCCGCTACTGAATAAGGAGTTGTTCACATACAGAACAACTCCTTATTTTGTATCTTAGCAGAAAGATGATTATTTGAGCGATATTATCATTTCTTAGAATTTCCAGTCGATACCTACGCCGATGACGTGGTTAGTACGAGAATAGATTTCCTCACCATTATAACCATCGCGGGCAGCATTACACTGTTTGGTGTAGTCCTCATAGATACTAGTGAAGTAGCCTACGTTGAGGCGAAGTTTCTCAGTGAGTTTGACGGCAGCACCCAAACCAATAGACCAGGAGTCGCAGGCAAAGGATGTGTTCTGCTCGTAGTCATCGCTAATGCCATAATCGGTACGCTGAATACCCCAGCTCAAAGTCCAACGATCGTTGAGGTCGCCCTCGATACCAGCCAAGAATTCATTGGTTCCGTGAGTCAGTTTCTCCTGACGATTATTGGCCATCTTGGCATTCTTGTCGTCGAAGAAGTGGTATTCAACAGTGGCACGCAATTTTGGTGAGAACTCGTAACCTGCAGCTACAGAAAGCAGGGCAGGCATGTCATAGCGAGTATATTCGCCGTCCTGATAGGCAACGGTCTTCGTAGCAAGTGACTGTGCAATAACTGCCAGACTTGCGGGGTCATACTGTTGCAGATAAGTAGTTAACTTCTGTCCCAATCCTGCAACCAACGTATTAGTGGTGTTGGGAACATTGATTTTTGTACGGAACTCATAGCGAGCAGTCAGGGTAAGTGGACCTTTGTGGTAGTCGACACTAATCAGAGGGGCGAATCCCCATCCACGCTGGTCAACATCCAACTCAAGGGCAGCTAAATCGCCAAACATGGGATGGTTGTTGGCAATGACATGTCCACGATAGTAACCATCGTAATAATTGGCACGAAAACCAACAGCTGCAGAAAGGCAGTCAATAATGCGATAGGTGAAATTCAGTTGTCCACCATAAATATATTGCTTACCCTTCATCTGTGAGTCTAATGTATACTGATCAGGAGTTATGCCCTTTTGGGAGAACATGCCAGCCAATACGGTGTTAAACATGGGTACGCCCTCTTCGTATTCAACGAAACCGCCACTACCCACGATACCAATCATCGTTGAGATAGCCCAACGATCCTTCTTGTAAGAGGCGAACAGTGCAGGAACGATGGGAGCTGACGCCTTGCCCTCGTAGAGATGATTCTGAGGTTGGGTCATTTCGATATTACGATACTGCCAAGGCTTCTGGAAATTCAGTGAAAGTTGGAAACCCTCGTGACCCCATGCCAAACCAGCAGGGTTCGAGTAAGCTGCATCGATATCAAAGGAAGCGCCACGAGCCATCATACGGTCGAAAGCGATGTGATAGTTTGTGTTGGTCATCAGTCCACCAGCCATAGCGGTAGTCGCCATCATGGCAACCATTGCCACCATTGTAATTCTTTTCTTCATATACATCAATTGGTTGATAAAAAATTCGGGTGCAAAGGTACGATATTATTTTGTTATAGGCGAATTTTAGAAGAATTATTTTCCAAAAAAGAACAAAAGAAATCGGAGAAAAAGACCAACTCATTTGCTTGATATACATTATTAATTATTGTATGGACGAAACTTTTTCAGAGAAACATATGGGAAAATGCTGTCTTTTTTGTACTTTTGCAGCCTAAAATGAATATTATATAACGTTATATTTATGGCAGATACAAAGAAAATTAAGACAGCGCTCATCTCTGTTTTCCACAAGGATGGGCTGGATGAGTTGCTCAAGAAGCTCAACGAAGAGGGTGTGAAGTTCCTGTCTACAGGTGGTACGCAGACTTTTATCGAGTCGTTGGGTTATCCTTGTGAGAAGGTTGAGAATGTAACCACCTATCCTTCTATCCTAGGTGGTCGTGTAAAGACCCTGCATCCCAAGGTGTTTGGTGGAATCTTGGGTCGTCGTGAGAATGAGGGTGACCGTGAGCAGATGACTCAGTATGAGATTCCAGAAATCGACCTTGTCATCGTAGACCTTTACCCCTTCGAGCAGACCGTAGCTAGTGGTGCCTCAGAAGAAGATATCATCGAGAAGATTGATATCGGTGGCATCTCGTTGATTCGTGCTGGAGCCAAGAACTTCAACGATGTTGTTATTGTACCTTCAAAGGCTGAATACAGCGTGTTGCTTGACATTCTGAACAAGCAGGGTGCGGAGACCACCAAGGAGCAGCGTCGCATGTTTGCTACCCGTGCCTTCGGTGTTTCAAGCCATTATGATACAGCCATCCACGCATGGTTTGAAAAATAAATTCTTAGGCCTAAAGGTCAAAGCGACCAAGGTCGATTAGTAAATAGTCAAATAGTAAATTAAGAATGGGATTTTTTAGTTTTGTCCAGGAGATAGCAATGGACTTAGGAACGGCCAATACGATTATTATCAGTGATGATAAGATTGTAGTTGATGAGCCGTCTGTAGTTGCCCTCGACCGTCATACTGACAAGATGATAGCAGTAGGTTCGAAGGCCAAGATGATGTATGAGAAGACACACGACAATATCCGTACTGTGCGTCCTCTCCGTGATGGTGTGATTGCAGACTTCTCTGCTTGTGAGCAGATGATGCGCGGACTTATCAGAATGGTTCATTCTGGTTCACGCCTTTTCTCTCCCTCTCTCCGTATGGTGATTGGTGTACCTTCTGGTTCTACCGAGGTGGAGTTGCGTGCCGTTCGCGATTCTGCAGAGCATGCTGATGGTCGTGATGTATATCTGATTTTTGAGCCAATGGCTGCAGCAATAGGTATCGGTATTGACGTTGAGGCTCCAGAGGGTAACATGATTATTGATATCGGTGGTGGTTCTACTGAGATTGCCGTTATCTCTTTGGGTGGTATTGTTTCAAACAACTCCATCCGTACGGCAGGTGACGACCTGACAGCTGATATTCAGGAATACATGTCACGTCAACATAACGTTCGAGTTTCTGAGCGTATGGCTGAGCGTATCAAGATAGCCGTTGGTTCTGCATTGACCGATTTGGGCGATGAGGCTCCTGAGGATTATATTGTTCATGGACCAAACCGTATCACAGCTCTGCCTATGGAGGTGCCTGTATGCTATCAGGAGGTCGCTCACTGCTTGGATAAGACCATTGCCAAGATAGAGAATGCTGTGCTCTCTGCTCTGGAGAACACTCCCCCCGAGTTGTATGCTGACATCGTGAAGAACGGTATCTGGCTTACTGGTGGCGGTGCCTTGCTGCGTGGTTTGGATCGTCGTTTGGAAGACAAGATCAATATCCCCTTCCACATTGCTGAGGATCCATTGCATTCAGTAGCTAAGGGTGCTGGTATCGCCCTGAAGAATGTTGATCGCTTCACTTTCTTGATGCGTTAATTTAAAAAGACCTGATGAAGAACCTGCTGGAATTTCTGGGAAAATACTACCATTGGGTTCTGTTCGTAGTGCTTGAAGTCATCAGCCTTGTCATGCTGTTCCAGTTTAATAGCTATCAAGGCAGTGTCTGGTTCTCATCAGCCAACTCTGTAGTAGGCTGTTTCTACGAATGGACATCCTCAGTGGAGTCGTTCTTCTCACTGACGAAGGTAAACAAAGACTTGGCGCTTCGCAATTTCTATTTGGAGCGTCAAGTTACTCAGTTACGTCGTTTGTATGGGGAGGCAACGGAGAAGGTTGACCCCAAGGAACAGCAGGGGCTTGATTTCCTCAGTCAGTATAAGCTGATTCCAGCAAAGGTGGTTTCCAACGAACTGAACAGGGTTAATAACCTGATGACCATCAATAAAGGCTCTGCAGACAGTGTCAAGGTGGGCATGGGTGTAGCTTGTGGACAAGGTGTCGTAGGTGTCACCTATCTGGTTGCTCCCCACTATACGGTGGTCATCCCTGTGCTGAATCGCAATTCTTCCCGTATCAGTTGTGCCATTCGTGGTCATAACTACTTCGGAGTGTTGCGCTGGTATGGTGAAGATGCAGGCTATGCTTATGTGGAAGATATTCCCCGTCATGCCCGTTTCAAGCGAGGCGACTGGGTGGAAACCAATGGATACTCAAGCATCTTCCCTCCAGGAATACTGGTCGGGCAGATTGTTGAGGTCTATAACTCGCGTGATGGTCTTTCCTATAAGTTGAAGGTAAGACTGTCAACCGATTTCGGCAATGTGCGTGACGTGATGGTCATCAACGATTCTTCAATAGGAGAACGTCTGAAACTGATACAATCAGCAAGAGACTCATTGAAACTTAACGTAAGCCAATAAGACTATGACAGCAGATATATTGAAACGGGTTTTGTGGTTCTTCCTTTTCGTCTTGGCACAGGTCTTTGTGTTTGGACGCATTCACCTGTTCCATTATGCTACGCCATTGTTCTACGTTTATTTCGTTGCGCTGTTTCCTCGTAATTATCCCAAGTGGTCCATTCTGGTATGGAGCTTCCTGCTTGGATTGGTTATCGACAGTTTCTCCAATACCCCAGGATTGTCTTCTTTCTCGCTGACACTGATAGCTGCTATCCAGCCTTATGCATTCGAAATCTTTGTGTCACGCGAAGCTGCTGAGAACTTGGAACCATCCGCCAAAGCTATTGGTCCCTTGAAATACAGCGCCTATATCTCCATGTTGGTATTCCTCTATTGTGTGGTATTCTATACATTGGAAATATTCAGTTTCTTCAATTGGGAACAGTGGATCTTTTGTGTGATTGGCAGTACAGTGATTACATTACTGCTGATTGCTACCATTGAGTATACAAGGGGCAAGTAATGCTTCTTAATATAGAAAGGAGTGATAACAAATGAGGGATCACGGATTAGACTATAGACGATATGTGATTGCTGGGGTAGCCGCCTTGATAGTGGTTGTCTATATCATCCGTCTCTTTACGCTTCAGATTACAAGCGACGACTATAAGAAAAGTGCCGACTCGAATGCCTTCCTGAAGAAGATAGAATATCCCTCTCGTGGTGTCATTACGGATAGAAACGGTAAGTTGTTGGTGTATAACCAGCCAGCCTATGACATTATGGTGGTGATGAATGAGGCGAAGGATCATCTTGACACCCTTGACTTCTGTGCAGCCCTGAATATTACCAGAGAGGAATTTGACCATCGCATGGAGACAATCAAGGATCGCTCCAAGAATCCTGGCTACTCACGCTTCACCCAACAGCTCTTTATGAGTCAACTTTCTGACACCGACTTCTCTGTGTTTCAGGAAAAGATGTTCCATTTCCCTGGGTTCTATGTCCAGCGACGCAGTATTCGCCAATATCAATATCCCTTTGCAGCCCATGTGTTGGGTGATGTGGCAGAGGTTTCCAAAGGCGATATAGAAGAAGATGACTATTATCAGTCAGGCGACTATATTGGTAAGCTGGGAGTGGAACGCAGCTATGAGAAACAGTTGCGTGGCGAGAAAGGTATGCAGATTCTTCTTCGCGATGCCCATGGACGAGTGCAGGGGCGCTATCAGAATGGAAAGTACGATCGCCGACCTATTCCTGGAAAGAATCTAACCTTAGGCCTTGATGCCGATTTGCAAGCCTTGGGCGAGCGACTGATGGAAGGAAAGATTGGCAGTATTGTGGCTATCGAACCCTCTACGGGCGAAGTGCTCTGTATGGTCAGCTCTCCCAGCTATGATCCTCGCATGATGGTAGGTCGTCAGCGTTCCAAGAGTCACCTGCTGTTGAGTCAGAATGTGTGGAAACCCTTGCTGAACCGTAGCATTATGGGTCAGTATCCTCCTGGATCAACTTTTAAGACCACCCAAGGACTGACTTTCATGACGGAAGGTATCATTCATCCCACACATACCGCTTATCCCTGTGGACACGGATTCAACTATAAGGGCTTGCATGTAGGCTGTCACGGACATGCCTCGCCCCTTCCTTTGGTACCAGCCCTTTCCACTTCTTGTAATGGTTATTTCTGTTGGGGACTCTATTATATGATAGGTGCCAAGTCGAAGTATGGCTCTGTGCAGAATGCCATGAACACTTGGCGTGACTATATGGTAAGCATGGGCTTTGGCTATAAGTTGGGCATTGACCTTCCAGGCGAGAAGCGTGGCTTGATTCCCAATGCCCAATACTATGACAAGGCTTATAAAGGCTCATGGAATGGGTTGACCATCATCTCTATTGCTATCGGACAGGGTGAGGTAAATGCTACTCCGTTGCAGATTGCCAACCTAGGTGCTACTATTGCCAATCGTGGCTGGTTCATCACTCCCCATGTGGTGAAGAAGGTGCAGGGCGAACCCTTAGATACCCTTTATACCAAGCGTCGTCACACAATGGCCAATCGCACCTCTTATGACTATGTAGTACAGGGCATGCGTGCTTCGGCAACGGGCGGAACCTGTCATGAGTTGGCTAAGTATGACTTTATGGCTTGTGGAAAAACAGGTACGGCTCAGAACCGTGGTCACGACCATTCCGTATTCATGGGCTTTGCCCCTATGGACAATCCGAAGATTGCCGTTGCCGTTTATGTTGAGAATGGCGGATGGGGTGCCACCTATGGTGTGCCTATCGGTGGCCTGATAATGGAACAGTATATTCATGGAAAACTCTCGGAGGCTTCGGAGAAGCGTGCCCAGGAATTCCAACACAGACACATTGCATATGGAACGACAAGTAGATAGGCGACAAACCAGCGTTTTACGCTCGATAGACTGGTGGACGATATTGCTCTATATCGCCCTGTTGTCGTTTGGGTGGATCAGTGTCTGTGGAGCCAGCTATTCCTATGGTGAGACCGATATTTTCAGTCTGTCCACCCGTTCTGGTATGCAGATTATCTGGATTGCTACCAGCATTGTGCTCGGCTTTGTCATCATCATGCTGGACGACCGCTTCTATGACACTTTTGCCTTTATCATCTATGGACTTTTGGTGTTGTTGCTCTTCGGAACCATCTTCAATCCGCATAGCATCAAGGGTTCTCACTCCTGGCTGGTCATAGGTCCGCTCCGTCTGCAACCTGCTGAGTTTGCCAAGTTCGCGACGGCGTTGGCATTGGCGAAGTTCATGTCAACCTATGGTTATAACATCAACCAGTGGAAACACTTTGCTGCTACCTTGGCCATCATCATGGTGCCCATGGTATGCATTGTGCTGCAACGAGAAACGGGTTCCGCCTTGGTCTACCTTTCCTTCTTCCTCATGTTCTATCGTGAGGGCATGCCAGGTTCCATCCTGTTCACGGGAGTGGCTATGGTCATCTATTTCGTGGTGGGCATTCGCTATGCGGAGGTCTATCTCCCTGATTCTGTCACCTCTGTTGGAAAATTCAGTGTGTTGCTGCTTATCCAGTTGTTCTCCATCGGTATGGTCTGGGTCTATTGCAACCAGAAGAAAGCTTTCCGTCTGTTGTTGTATTACCTTGGTGCCGCCATCATACTCTTGGCTCTGATGAAGGTGCCTTTCAGTAAGGTTTATGTCTTGTTGGCCATGACGGCTTTCCTGATAGGCTATCTGATATGGGAAGGATTAGGATCGCGTATTCGCGACTATTTCTTCATCGCACTCTTTACATTAGGTTCTGCTTGTTTCTTCTATGGTGCCGACTTTATCATGCAGAATGTGATGGAGCCCCACCAGCGTTCACGTATCAATGTGTTGTTGGGATTGGATGAGGACTTGCGTGGTGCTGGATACAATGTACACCAAAGTGAGATAGCCATCGGCTCTGGGGGTTTGGAGGGAAAGGGTTTTCTGAATGGTACACAAACCAAGTTGAAGTTTGTGCCTGAACAAGATACCGATTTTATCTTCTGTACGGTTGGCGAAGAAGAAGGTTTCGTGGGTTCGGCAGGCGTATTGATTCTGTTCTTATTGCTGATATGGCGACTCATTTATCTCTCTGAGCGACAACCGTTCCGCTTCGGGCGGGTTTATGGCTATTGTGTGCTGAGCATCTTCCTGTTCCACGTGTTTATCAATGTAGGAATGGTGCTTGGTCTGACTCCTGTGATTGGTATTCCGTTGCCGTTCTTCAGCTATGGAGGCTCGTCGCTATGGGGCTTTACCTTCCTATTGTTTATCTTCCTGCGCCTTGATGCGAGTCGCAACCTTATTCGTTCTTGATGTCTTGCTTAGCTTGATGCCTATGTCTGTAATGCCGGGCAGAATCTCACGTTTCATGTCGTGTCGTATATCGATGCGCAGCGAGTCGTCTTTCTCCAGATGTAACGTCTTTAGAGGGAACAAATATTGATATTGGCTCACACCTTTCCCTTCCGGATAGCCTTTTTTGTTGATGAGTTGGCACACCAATGTATCGCATTGCTGTTCTCCAGTGTTCATCTTCGTTTGCTCTACTATCAGGTTCAGATTCTGGAAAGGGAAATAGCCGTTGATGCGCAGTCCCACTTCTTCCGTATAGTTGCCCGTATCTTTAACAGGGGGAATGGTGAAGGTCAGCGGGTCGTTTTTCTCCCATCCCGATGCTGAAGTTTGCTCATAGTCATGATAGACAGTCTTGCCTTTACAAGCTGTCAGTATGAGCACCATAAGTACCCCTATATATAATAAGGTGTAACTATTCCTTTGCATTCTGAGACTGTGCGTTCTGTTCTGGCTTTCTGGGCTTCTTCTTTTTCTTTTTCTTCTTAGCACGGTCGAAACGGTTGATGTTTTCCTGTGTAGCCAGATCAACGGGTCCTGCAGGTGCTTTCTTGTTCCCATCCTCCTGCAGAGATATGGGTTTCTCGCCCTTGCGGTTCATCTCGATAATCTCCTTGGCACGCTCGGCAGTGATGGTTTCCAGATTGGCTGCAATGTTCTTGTCAGTAGAGTAGGTAACCAGTCCTGCCAGGATGTCAGCCTTGAAGTAGAAGTAGTCGTTGTCTTGAGTTTGCAGTTGTATATCCTTGCTAGGAAGTTTCCTGCCAGCCTCTACATAGTCGTCCACCTCGTAGTTCAGACAGCACTTCAGTTTGGCACACATACCAGCCAACTTCTGTGGGTTCAGTGATATGTCTTGGAAACGAGCAGCTGAAGTACCTACGCTTACGAAGTTCTTCATCCATGTGGCACAGCACAACTCACGTCCACAAGGACCCGTTCCACCAATCAGTCCAGCTTCTTGACGGGCGCCAATCTGTTTCATTTCAATGCGAACATGGAAAGTAGCGGCCAAGTCCTTAATCAGCTGACGGAAGTCAACACGTTCATCAGCAATATAATAGAAGATAGCCTTGTTGCCGTCGCCTTGATATTCCACATCACCGATTTTCATTTTCAGTCCCAGTCCTTTGGCTATCTGGCGACTCTCTATCATGGTAGAATGCTCGCGAGCCTTGGCCTCACGGAATTTATCCATATCTATCGGACGGGCAATGCGATACACACGCTTGATGTCGTCAGCACTCTTCAGGTTAGCCTTCTTCAGTTGCAACTTTACCAGACGTCCTGTCAGTGTGACAACACCGATGTCGTGACCTGGGTTTGCTTCAACGGCCACAATATCGCCCTTCTTCAAATCCAGCTTGTTCACATTGTGATAGTAACCTTTGCGGGTATGCTTGAACTGCACTTCCACGAGGTCTGTCGTGTCTATATTTCCAGGCACATCAGCCAACCAGTCGTAGGTGTTCAATTGTCGGTCCTGTCGTCCCACGGCATTCTTGCACAATCCGCGGTCACATCCCGTCTTGATGGTTAGTTCTTTTTCCATTTATCTCGTTTTATTTCTGAATCAATAGTACAATCATTTGCAGGGCCATGTCGAAAAAGACTATTTTCGCATTGGCGTTTTGTCCGATGTCACGAATGGCACGGTTAGCCAACTCGCTGATGGGCAATATGTTCGCCTCGTTCACGAAACGGGCAAAGTTCTTGGCAAAGTCCTCCTCGCGCTGATTCATGTAACACAACTCCTCTTGGTGGAAGTTATACATGAAGTTCTCGCGAATCAGTCGCAGGAAGTAGGTCAAGAAGCGTTTCTGTTTCTCGCGCCCCATGCCAGCCATACGCTCCGACCATGTCTTCAGGTCTTTTACCTTTCGCTGGTAAGCCAGTCGCATCAATGTCTGGAACATGTCCAGAAACAGCTCGTTCTCCGAATCGGCACTCAGCATCTCCAGTGCTTTCAGCCAACTGCCGTTCGCCATGCGGGCTTTCCGATGGGCAACATCCTCTGCCAATCCCCGCTTGTCGTGCAGTGCCTTTTCGATATCCTCATCGGCTATTCGCTTGATGTCAATGCGCTGTACACGACTGCGAATGGTTTCCAGCAACTTGTCAGGCTCTTGACACACCATGATGAAGACCGTTTGCGAGGGTGGTTCCTCCAACAATTTCAGTATCTTGTTGGCGCACTCGATGTTCATGCGCTCAGGCAACCAGATAATGCTTACCTTATAGCCACCCTGACTCGACTTCAGCGATAGTTTGCGAATCAAGCTGTCGCTCTCGCCAGCTGTGATAATGGCTTGCTGGTTCTCGCCACCCATCTGTTCCAGCCATTCCGTCATCGTGAAGTAAGGCCCTGCCATAATCAGCTCATGCCATTCGCTGGCAAAGTCATCGCTGACGGGCTTGTGGTCTGTGCTCATCGATGGCAGTTTGATGGTAGGGTAGGTGAAGTGCAGGTCGGGATGCTCCCATTTGGCCAGCATCGGACTATCGCCCAGCAGCACTTTGGCAAATCCCATGGCCAGTGCCATCTTGCCACACCCTTGCGGACCACATAGCATGATGGCATGAGGCAGACGCCCTTCGTCAACCATCTGCATGAGGCGCTCTTGTGCCTCCCGTTGTCCTATCACTTGTTCAAAAGCCATAATCGGCTACAAAATTACGAATAATTATGCGAAATGCCAAATTTGGTAAGACATTTTACAACAGTCGCTTGGCTACCTCGGCTACTGAGTCGACCGCGGAGACCGTATAGAAGTGGATGTTATGCACCCCGTGGGCATACAGTTCACGACACTGCTGTGTTGTCCACTCAATACCCAGTTGGGTGGCTTGCTCGTCCGTCTTACACTTCACAATCTCCTTAGCAAGTGCTTCTGGAATGTCGCAATGGAAGGTCTTGGGAACTACCGTCAACTGGCTCAGCTTGGCCATCGGCTTGATGCCAGGAATGATGGGAATGGTGATGCCCATCTGGCGCGCTTTTTCTACGAAAGAGAAGTACTTCTCGTTGTCGTAGAACAACTGGGTCACAGCATACTGTGCCCCTAAGTCCTGCTTTTGTTTCAGGTATTCTATGTCGCGCTCCAAGTTAGGTGCCTCCTCATGCTTCTCAGGATAGCAGGCCACACCGAAGTCGAACTTAGGTCCAGGATGCTTGATGGGCGTGCCATCGGCAAAGAAACCTTCGTTGAATCGTACTACCTGCTTGATCAAGTCTGTGGTATGTGCATGTCCTCCAGGGGTGGGGGTGAACCGGCTGTCTTCCTTGGCCTTGTCACCACGCAACAACATCAGGTTGCGGATACCCAAGAATTGCAAGTCCAGCAATTCATATTCTATCTGCTCAATGGTGGTACCACTGCAGATGACGTGAGGCTCCACGGGAATGTTGTATCGCTGCTTGATAGCCGAAGCAATGGCGATGGTTCCTGGACGACGACGGATGCGCTGTCGCTCAAACTGCCCATTGTCCAACTCCTTATATACATACTCCGAGTGGTGGGTGGTTATATTGATGAAGGCGGGATTGAATTCCGCCAACTTGTCAATGGTGCGAAACAAGGCATCGGTGCCGTTACCCTTCAGTGGTGGAAGCACCTCAAATGAGAAGCGATGCTCGTCCGTTTCTTGTTGCTTAATATAGTCTGCTACAGTCATTATTTCAAGTATAAATGTTGGTTGTTCCTTTTGATGAACTAATAAATTAGCGACAAATTTAGTTAAAAAGTAGCAGAATGGCAAATAATTTCGAAAAAAAGCATTACTTTTGTATTTAATTAAAGAAATACTAACAATAAAACATCATGGAATATCAAAAGAGAGGTAGCTCGGCCTACCTATTTTCTATCGTGCTGGTCGCTGTCTTAGGTGGTCTGCTGTTCGGTTATGATACCGCTGTAATTTCTGGAGCCGAGAAGGGATTGCAAGCTTTCTTCTCAGAATCACAAGACTTTACCTACACCGATGGCTGGCATGGATTTACCTCAGCCTCTGCCTTGATAGGCTGTATCATCGGTTCTGCTATTTCAGGCTTCTTGGCTACCAACCTGGGTCGTAAGCGCTCCTTGGTCATTGCAGGTATTTTGTTCTTCATCTCCGCATTAGGATCTATGGAGCCCGAGTTCCTGTTCTTCACTCATGGCGAGCCCAGTTACTCGCTGCTTATCATGTTCAACTTCTATCGTGTGATAGGTGGTGTCGGTGTGGGTCTGGCTTCTGCCATCTGCCCCATGTATATCAGCGAGGTAGCTCCTTCTAATATCCGTGGTATGCTGGTTAGCTGTAACCAGTTTGCCATCATTTTCGGTCAGTTGGTGGTTTACTTCGTCAACTTCTTCATCCTGGGCGACCATATCCAGCCATTGGTTGAGGAGATGGGTAAGGGTCTTGCTGCTATCAACCCTGCAGCCCAGTGGACTGTTACTACCGGTTGGCGCTATATGTTTGGTAGCGAGGCTGTGCCTGCAGGTCTCTTCGCCCTGCTCATCAGCTTGGTTCCTGAGAGCCCCCGTTACCTCGTTTCCGTTGGCAAAGACCAGCGTGCTTTGGAGATCCTGACTAGAATCAATGGTACCGATCGTGCCCAGTTTATCCTGAATGCCATCAAGGAAACCTTGGTGCAGAAGACCGAGAAGCTGATGACCTATGGTGCCATGTGTATCTTCATCGGTATCATGCTCTCCGTATTCCAGCAGGCTGTGGGCATCAATGCCGTGCTTTATTATGCTCCTCGTATCTTTGGCGACATGGGTATGGAGAACCCGATGGTTATTACTGTCTTCATGGGTATTGTCAACATTGCCTTCACCCTCGTGGCCATCTTTACGGTGGAGAAGTGGGGACGTAAGCCTTTGCTTATCAGCGGTTCGCTGGGCATGGCGTTAGGAGCCTTTGGTGTAGCCGCTACCTTCGGACAAGCAGGTATGGAGCTGGTTACCGCTCTGAGTATCATGGTTTACTCAGCCTCGTTCATGTTCTCGTGGGGCCCCATCTGCTGGGTACTCATTGCCGAGATATTCCCCAACACCATTCGTGGTGCTGCTGTGGCTATCGCCGTTGCCTTCCAGTGGATCTTCAACTTCATCGTCAGCTCTACCTTCGTGCCCATGTTCAATATGCACTTGACGGAGGGCGACGACTTCGGTCATTGGTTCACCTACGGACTCTATGGACTCATCTGTGTCATTGCTGCCATCTTCGTTTGGCGTCTCGTTCCTGAGACCAAGGGCAAGAGCCTTGAGGATATGACCAAGCTATGGCGTTGGAAGGGTTATGTTCCTGGCGAAGGCGAACATGGAGATAAGGAATATAATTATGGTACTAATAATAAATAAGGTATAGGAGGATTGGGCTATGAAAAGAATACTTGTAGCAGAAGACAACGACAGCAACTACATGCTGATGACTTACATCCTGAAGAGTCACTATGAAATTTTCCGTGCCAAGAACGGTGTGGAGGCTGTTGAAAAAGCTAAGGCTGAGGCTCCCGATCTTATTCTGATGGACATCAAGATGCCCTTGATGGACGGTCTGGAGGCTACTCGCCATATCAAGGCCGAAGTGCCCGACATTCCCATCATTGCCCTGACGGCCAATGCTTTCGACAACGATCGCCAACAGGCTATGGATGCAGGTTGCGACGACTTCCTCTCCAAGCCCGTAAGTGCTGCGCTCTGCTTGGAGACCATCGAGAAGCATATCAAGTAGTATAACAGTAAACGACACCTAAAGGGTGTTCTGGTAAGTGCGGAGCCTATATTCACATTGTCGATATAGGCTCCGCATTATGTGAGAAGCGTATATGTTCAATGTAGATATAGGCTATGTTGCATGTGAGTAGCCTATATCTTTGATGTGAGTAGCCTATATGTTTGATGCGAGAAGCGTATATCTTCAGTGCAAAGAGCGTATATCTTTGATGGAAAGAGTAACTAATTCGATTTGAATTAATTGCTCATTCATCTCGAATTTGTTGCTCATTCACCGTAGGTTTTTTATGAAAACGACGAAAATTCCTCAACACCTCCCTCGACATCCTTGAACCTCCGATGTATAAAGGGATTGAGACGAGGGAGGTGTTTCTTAACAGGTCCCTAACACCTCCCTAACAGGTCCCTTAGACCTTGAACTAACAGGTTATAAGCAGGTGAGGGGTGAAGTGAGGGGATAGGGACCTGTTAGGGACCTGTTGGGCGACACCTCCCTGTGCTTAAATGCCCTGTACATCGGCATTCTAGAAGACTAAGGGAGGTGTTGACCTGTTTTTTCAAAATTCGCGAAAAAACAGGTAATACCTTATTATATTATATGCGTTTGAGCCAAACTCGTTTTGTATATAATATAAATTTTTATAATATTTCTTTGTTTTTTAAAATTTTTGTTTTAAATTTGCATCCGAAATGTTCACCTAAATACGATAACTTTAACATATAATTAACTAACAAGTGTACTTATGAAAAGAAGACTAACAATGTTTTTGGCCTGCTTTTTCCTCATGTTAGGTGGAGTGATGGCCCAAACTAAAGTCAGTGGTGTCGTTGTTACCTATGAGGACAGCGAACCTGTGATTGGTGCCTCTGTCCAGGTCGTTGGAACGCAAGTAGGTACTGTTACTGACGTAAATGGACGTTTTGAACTGACAGCACCTGCTGGCTCAAAGACGTTACGTATTACTTATGTAGGAATGGAAGCTCTTGAGGTTGCTGTTAGCCCCAAGCCACTACGTATCCAACTTCGCAATGACTTAAACGACCTTGACGAAGTAGTGGTAGTAGCCTATGGTACGCAGAAGAAAACCTCGCTGACAGGATCTATCCAGGAAGTAAAGTCAGAGGCTATTGAGATTCGCCCTGTATCGAGCGTTACCTCTGCTTTGGAAGGAAATGTTGGTGGTGTTCAGGTTAATAGTACCTATGGTGCTCCTGGTAGTGACCCCGACATCCGTATCCGTGGTATTGGAACCGTTAATGGTTCGTCTTCACCCCTTTACATCATGGATGGTGTTCCCTATGGTGGTAACATTTCTGACTTAAATCCTGCCGACATTGAGTCAATCTCTGTACTGAAGGATGCTGCTTCTGCTGCTTTGTATGGTAACCGCGCTTCAAATGGTGTTATTCTGATTACCACCAAGAAGGGTAAGCAGGGCAAGATGAATGTCTCGCTTGACATCAAGCAAGGAACTTATAGCCGTGGTATTCCTGAGTATGACAGACTGGGTGTCAATGATTGGATGCACATGCAGTGGGAACAGCTGAAGAACCTGCGTATGAGCAATGGTGTCAGTCTGGAAGACGCAAAGGCTTATGCAACGGAGAACCTGATTGCTGATAATTTGTACTTGAACATCTTCAATAAGGCAGACAATGCTTTGTTTGATGCAAACGGCTATATTGTAGCAGATGCACAGATTAAAGGTTCTTTTGCAGAAGACCTTGACTGGTACGATCAGGCTATTCGTCATGGTTATCGTCAGGAGTACAACATCAGTGCTAATGGTGCCAATGACAAGGTGGATTATCTGGTATCTTTGGGCTATCTGGATGAGGATGGTTATTTGACCAACTCTGGTTTCGACCGTATCTCAGCTCGTGTATCAGTGAATGTGCAGCCTAAGAAATGGATTAAGATGGGTATCAATCTGAACGGTTCTCACCAGAACAGGAACAACGCAGGTGCTGACCCTGATGACGATGCCAGTCACTATACTAACCCCTTCAACTATGCACGTAACATGTCGCCGATTTATCCCGTTCACTTGCATGATATGAATACGGGTGAGTATATCCTCGATGCCAACGGCCAACGTCAGTACGATGGTGGTAGATATACCGATGCAAATGGTATTACACACTTGACACGTAATCAGAATCCTGATCGCCATCTGATTTGGGAGAACGAGCTGAATTCAGACAAAACAGTGAGAAATACACTGAACGGAACAGCTTACGTTGATTTTATGTTGCCTTACAATTTCACACTGACGCTGAAAGGAAACCTGAATGTGCGTAACACATCAGAGCAGACCTACTATAACTCTGTAATCGGTGATGGTGCAGGTGAACAGGGACGTGCTAAGCGTAATGATTATCGCTATAAGAACTACACCTTCCAACAGCAATTGCACTGGAACCATGAATATGGCGTGCACTCAGTTGATGCCTTGATCGGTCATGAGAATTATGCTTATGACTATAATTATCTGTATGGCTTTAAGAATACTGAAGTGTTTGCTGGGTACAGCTATATGCGTAACTTTACCAACATTACCGATCTATACGACTACAACAACCACTATAATACTGAGTCATATCTGGGTCGTGTTCGTTATGGTTACGACAACCGCTACAACGCAGAGGTTTCTTTCCGTCGCGATGGTTCATCACGTTTCTCAAAAGATGCTCGCTGGGGTAACTTCTGGTCAATCGGTGCAAACTGGGTAATCAGTAACGAGCAGTTCATGAAGAAGTACGATTGGGTGAACTACTTGAAACTGCGTGCCGACTATGGTGAGGTTGGTAATGATGCAGGTGCTGGCTACTATGGCTATATGGCTCTTTATGCCTCCACCCAGCATGCAAATCAGGGAGCTTATTGGATTAGCAATCTGCCCAATGAAGATTTGAAATGGGAGACCAGCCAATCATGGGGTATTGGTTTGGATGGACGTTTGTTCAATCGTCTGAACTTCAGTATTGAGTATTTTGACAAGCGCAACAAGGACTTGCTGTTCAATGTCTACAACCCATTGTCAGCAGGTGCTACCAGTACAAGTGCTGCCTCGTCAACCGTAACGAAGAACATTGGTACTATTTCTAACTATGGTTGGGAAATTAGTGCAGATATCGATGTATATAAGACACGTGACTGGAAGATTAACTTAGGAACCACTATGACTTTCTTGCGCAATGAGGTAGTTAAGCTTCCTGAGCAGAATAAAGAAGGTATCGTTTCTGGTTCTCATAAGATTATGGAAGGCAAGGACCGCTATGCTTGGTATGTATATACATGGGAGGGTATTAATACTGCCAATGGTTATTCACTCTATAAGTTCAATGATGAGGATTATTACCTGACAGAAGATGCTAATGGACAGGCCATCAATTCAGAAGGTATTGAAGACAAGACTGCCGCTAACATGAAACACATCGTTTATATTGATGGTGTTCCTTATTCATATACAACAAACTATGCTAAGCGTGAGTTCAACGGCACATCTATTCCTAAGATGTTCGGTAGCTTCAACTTCAATGTAGCATGGAAGGGACTGTCACTCTATGCATTGTTCACCTATCAATTTGGTGGCAAGGTACTCGACTCTGTTTATAGCGGTCTGATGGCTGCAAGCGCTAAGCCTTATGCTCTCCATGAGGATGTTCTGAACTCTTGGACCTATGAACAGCGTACCTATACATTGGATGAGAATGGTAATGAGATTCCTCTTAACGCCATTGATCCCAATGGAACACCTGTATTTAACAGTGGTGCCACAGTGAATGGTGACGTTACTCCAAGTCTTTACACAACTTCATCGCGTCACCTGATAAGCTCTAATTATCTCGCTTTGAAGAATATTTCACTCTCTTATCAGCTTCCTAAGAAATTGGTTCGCAAGATTGATTTGGAAAGTGTTGGCATAACTGCAAGCTTCGAGAATCTTTTCATCCTGACCAAGCGTACAGGTTTGAGCCCACAACAGTACTTCAGCGGTGGTCAGGCGAATGGATATGTGACACCACGCGTATTCTCTGTAGGATTGAATGTTAAGTTCTAATCAACAAACATACATTAAAAGCAATTCAATATGAAAAAACATTTGTTATATATAAGTGCTGTCGCCTTAGGCTTGTTCTCATGTTCAGAGAACTATCTGGATACTACACCAGAATCATCGACAGCAACTGCTACTATCTTGGAATCGACAGATAATGCAGAGCTGATAATCAATGGACTATGCAAGGCAATGACACAGCAGTACGGTGCATTCTCACAGGGTTATAATGGTGAGGGTGCCATCAAGACATGGTTTGGTAGCTATCCTGGTAATGACACGCAGAAAAGTAATCTGACAGGATGGACAAATACGATTAACGGAAACTATCACGAGATGCCCACCGATGCCCGTGATATCTACCCATGGTATTATTATTACAAGATGATATCTAATGCGAATTCGCTCATTCTAAACATTGACGCTGCTTCAGGTACAGAACAGAATAAGGCTTATCTGAAAGCCCAGGCCCTTGTGTTCCGTGCCTACTCATTCTTCATGCTTTCACAGCTGTATGCACACCGCTGGAGCGATGAGCAAGGTGAGACTCCTGCTATCGTGTTGCGTTTGGACCAGTCAACAGGTGACCAGCCTTTATCTACCTTGAAAGAAACCTATGCACAGGTTTATAAGGATTTGGACGATGCCATTGCGCTCTTCCAGTTAAGCGGTATGGACCGCAAGGCTGATGAGTGGTATAAGCCTAACCTGAATGTGGCCTATGCTGTCTATGCTCGTGCAGCTTTGACTCGTGAAGACTGGGCCAATGCTTCAAAATATGCTAAGCTGGCTCGTGAGGGATATCCTCTGATGAGCAATAGCGACTATATGGATGGAGGTTATCATACTCCTAATAGTGAATGGATATGGGCTGTCTATGAAGCAGAGGACCAGACTCTTTACTTTTGGGGTTTCTATGCTTATCAAGGTTCTAACGGTGATACAAGTGTAGACCGTAGCTATCCTTTGGCTATTAGCCGTGACTTGATTGAGCAGATTCCAGAAACGGATATCCGTCGTGGACTTTTCCTGATTCCAGAAACTGCTGCAGAATTCAAGGAGGCTTTTGCAAGCAACGGAAATCCTCGTTCTTGTACAAGTACTTTTGGTAAAAAGGCTCGTAGTATGTTTGGCGATAAGGTTCTTGCAAAATCGTTGATATTCCCTTATATGCAGGTGAAATTCACTGCCGCTTTCCAAGTTGGTGGTGGTTCGTTCCCCTTGTTCCGTACAGCAGAAATGTATTACACAGAAGCTGAGGCCGAATATCATCTGAACAACGCTGCTAAAGCCCAGCAGCTCATATATGAAGCCAATAAGGATCGTGATCCTTCATATACCCAGTCAACAAAGACAGGTCAGGATTTGCTTGACGAAATCCGACTCTATCGTCGTTTCGACCTCTGGGGTGAGGGCTATGATTGGTATGACTATAAGAGATGGGGACTTCCAATCTCTCGTAGACATTACAAAGATGGCGGTAGCTGGCATACAAACTTTGCTATTACCTATGGACCAGAGGATCGCAATGCTTGGACTTGGGTAATTCCTGAGCGTGAGACCTTGTACAACGGTGCAGTAAATTAAGCACTTGTTAGTAATAATGAAAGAAAAGAGGGTGAAGGCCCTCTTTTCTATTTCTATAAGTATTATCTTTTTTGTTTAAAGAAATCTTGCATCAATTGGCGGCATTCTTCTTCGAGGATGCCGCCAGTTATGTTGCATTTGGGATGAAGGGCATGAGGGGCATAGTCGTGATAGCCACGTTTCTCGTCGCGACAGCCATAGACGACACGGGGTATCTGGCTCCAACCTAAGGCTCCAGCACACATGATGCAGGGTTCGACAGTGACATAGAGCGTGCAATCAGTGAGGTATTTGCCCCCTAATTCGTTGGCTGCAGCAGTGATGGCTTGCATCTCGGCATGGGCTGTGACATCATGGAGGGTTTCGGTCAGGTTATGAGCACGGGCTATGATATGGTCTTGGCATACGATGATGGCTCCAATGGGTATTTCGCCTTCGTCGAAGGCTTTTTGCGCCTCGTCGAGTGCCTTGCGCATGTATTTTTCGTCTTTCTGTTGTTGTTCCATGTTTGCAAAGTTACTAAATAATTCATAATTCATAATGCATAATTCATAATTATTTGTTAAATTTGCAAGCGTGGAATGGAAAATCATACATATTGACGAGACGGACTCTACCAACCGATGGCTTCGAGAACAGGGTGGGGAGGAAGATATGGTGGTATGGGCTGATTTCCAAACTGCGGGTCGCGGACAGGGTACAAACAAGTGGGAATCGGAACAGGGTAAGAACCTGTTGTTCTCCATCTTGCTGCATCCAAAGGATATTCCTGCGAACAAACAGTTCGCTATCTCCATGCAGGTGTCGCTGGCAATATGTGAGGCACTGGGAGAGCGAATAGGTGACCTCAGCATCAAATGGCCGAATGATATCTATTGGCGTAATGCTAAGATTTGCGGCATATTGATAGAAAACCGATTGCAGGGGAGTCGTATTCGTGACAGTATCATTGGGGTGGGACTGAATGTGAATCAGCGCCAGTTTCATAGTGATGCACCCAATCCTGTGTCGTTGTGGCAAATTTGCGAGCAGGAAACGGATAGAGAGCAGTTGCTGAAGGATATTCTAAAGGCCTTTGACCGTCATCAGGGCAAGGAGCTGAAAGCGCAGTATCTGTCGATGTTGTATCGTAGAAAGGGATTCCATCCCTATGCTGACCAGGATGGGGCGTTTATGGCAGAGATTGTGGATGTAGAAGAGGATGGTCATCTGCTGTTACGCGATGAGGAAGGAAAAGAGCGTCGTTATGCTTTTAAGGAAGTTTCATTTATAATATAATAAGGTATATGGCAAGATTTAAAAGAATTCTCCTGAAGCTCTCGGGTGAGAGCTTGATGGGTAAGCAGGGTTATGGTATCGACCCAGAGCGTTTGAGTGACTATGCTCGCCAGATTAAGGAGGTGAGCGAGATGGGTGTCCAGATTGGTATCGTTATCGGTGGTGGTAACATCTTCCGTGGACTTTCTGGCTCGCAGAAGGGCTTTGACCGTGTGAAGGGTGACCAGATGGGTATGTGTGCTACTGTGATTAACTCGCTGGCACTGAGCTCAGCACTGGGAGCCATTGGCGTGAAGAACAAGGTGATGACGGCTATCCGCATGGAGCCTATCGGTGAGTTCTACACCAAGTGGAAAGCTATCGAGGCGATGGAGGCAGGCTATGTCTGCATCTTCTCTGCTGGTACGGGTTCTCCTTACTTTACTACAGATACAGGTTCAAGTCTGCGTGGAATTGAGATTGAGGCTGACGTGATGCTGAAGGGTACTCGTGTGGATGGCGTCTATACAGCAGATCCAGAGAAGGATCCTACTGCGACCAAGTTTGATGCTATTACCTATAAAGAGGTTCTCGCGCGTGGACTGAAAGTCATGGACTTGACTGCTATCTGCATGTGTTCAGATAACAACCTGCCCATCTACGTCTTTAATATGGACATTGTGGGTAATTTGAAGAAGGTAATGGACGGCGAGGAGATTGGAACCTTAGTACACAACTAATTCATAATGCATAATTCATAATGCATAATGGATAATTAGGCCTCTTCGAAGTCTACATATTCGCCATCAGAGTCGTCGAAAATCTTCTTGTTTTCGCGCTCCTGGTGGCGATTATCTATGATAGTTTCGCCAGTAGAAGTCTGGGTGGTCTGCGAATACTGCTCTGACTGGGTGGTATTAGCAGATTGGCGAGTGCTGTATTGCTGGCGCTTCCTGCCCGTTTCGGTACGGTGGTTGAAAGCCTGCTTGTCTTGGGCATCTTGGACGGCCTTGTTAAACTGTTTCACTTTCTTGAGGATATAGGAGCCCGTCAGCATCAAGATGAGAACTACAAGGAAGAATAAAAAAGCAAAGAAGCCCAGAATACCTTTAAGCATAAATGATAGTGTTTTTTTTGTTATTTTGTAAGGTAGCTGTTAACTACGGATAGGATGACATACCATGCAATGATAGCTGCCAGTCCGCTGATTCCAAGCAAGAGTAATAGAGGAATACAGGTAAGCAGGAAGATAAACTTAATCTCGTTGCCCTTCCAGCCCCAAGTCTTGAATTTCAGTGCAAACATGGGAACCTCAGACACCAACAGGTAGCAACTGATGGGCAGCAGCGCCAGTATTCCGTAGAAGTATATTTCTGGCAACTGATAAGGTTCTAATAACTCTTTCCATTGTAACCTGTAAATGAGTGCTCCCCAGAACAATGCGTTGGCAGGTGTTGGCAGACCGATAAAACCTAAAGCCTGACGCTCGTCGAGGTTGAATTTTGCCAACCGCAAGGCAGAGAAAGCCGCCATAATGAAAGCCAAATAGGGGATGAAAAACAAGTGGGTGTGGAACTTGCACAGGAAGTCGAACACGATAGCAGAAGGAGCAAAGCCGAAGGTGATATCGTCAGCCAGGGAATCCAATTCCTTACCGATGGGTGATGAAACGTGTAGCAATCGTGCTACCATACCATCAAAGAAATCGAAGACGGCTCCGATAACGATAAACAGCAATGCCAACTCATAGTCACCTTGAAAAGCCCAATAGGTGGCTATGCAACCTGAGATGAGATTCAGGCAGGTGATGGTATTAGGGATATGTTTCTTCATGCCAGTTTTGCTATTACGGTCTGATCACCAGTAGTAGGCTGATCCATGGTAACACAAGGTTTTGCCGTTACGGGCAGATAAACATCAACGCGAGAACCCAGCTTAATGAAACCTAAGTGCTCGTCGATATAACATTCCTCTTCTTCTTTGGCATAGGTGACAATGCGTCGAGCCAAGGCTCCAGCAATCTGGCGCACCAATACTTCCTGTCCGTCGGGTGTCTCAATCATAATGTCAGCATGCTCATTCTCCTCGCTGGCCTTAGGCAACCAAGCTTTGTGGTAATTGCCATCGAAGTGCTTCACAAACTTTACCTTGCCATCAACGGGGAACCAGTTGGCATGTACATTCCATGGACTCATGAAGATGGAAATCATGAGTCGTTTGTCGTGGAAATAGGTATGCTCGTCAACATCCTCGACAACCACAATCTTGCCATCGGCAGGGGCTACAACCAACTTCTCTGAATCGCCATTAAAATAACGGATAGGACAGCGATAGAAGTTCAGGGCTATCATCCAAACAGTGCCAAAGACAAGGATGAATGCCCAGAAAGGTATCTTGTTATCGATGTATGTCCAAAGTAATGCGCCAATAATACCCAAGGCTATCATACTGAGGGTTAATTCGTTGGTGCCTTCACGATGAATTCTTATTTTTTTTAGCTTCTTTATTCTCTTTCCCATAGAGTTTTTATCCGTAGTTTTAGCATTTTACAGATGCAAAGGTACGAAAAAAAGTGAAAAGCGGAAAGTGAATAATGAATAATTTACATATAACACCTTAATAATTATGAATTTTTTTGGTTATTTGCGCTTTTCATCGTAACTTTGGACTTCAAAAAAGACAAAAACAGCACATTTTATGGAAGATTTCGTACATCTTCATGTACATACATATTACTCGATTCTTGATGGACAATCGAGCATCAAACGGCTTGTAGACAAGGCGGTGGCTAATGGCATGCGAGGTATGGCCATTACCGATCACGGCGACATGTTTGGCATCAAAGAGTTTCATGACTATGTAATAGGTGTCAACAAAGGACGAAAGAAAGAAGGATTGGAGCCCTTTATACCGATTTTCGGTTGCGAGATGTATGTGTCTCGCTATGGCTCTAAATTGCTGAAAGGCGACAAGAAGCACCAAAGCGGTTACCACCTTATTGTTTTAGCCAAGAACTACAAGGGCTACAAGAACCTGATTAAGCTGGTCAGCAACTCATGGGTTGACGGCTACTACATGCGTCCTCGTACTGATCGTGAGGATTTGGAGAAATATCATGAGGGTTTGATAGTATGCTCTGCTTGTATTGCAGGTGAGGTGCCCCATAAGATACTGGAAGGCGATATTGCCGGAGCCCGTGAGGCTATAGAGTGGTATCATCGTGTGTTTGGCGACGACTATTATCTGGAGTTACAGCGTCATGAGGTGAAAGACCCCAGTCTCAGGGCTAATCGTGAAACCTTCCCCTTGCAGCAGAAAGCCAATAAGGTGCTGATAGAACTGGCTCATGAATATGGCATCAAACTGGTTTGTACCAATGATGCCCACTTTGTGGATCAGGAGAATGCTGAGGCTCATGACCATCTGCTCTGTCTATCCACTGGAAAGGATTTGGATGATCCAACCCGTATGCTTTATTCTAAGCAGGAGTGGTTTAAGACGCGTGAGGAGATGAACGAGGTGTTTGCTGACGTGCCTGAAGCATTATCCAATACCTTAGAGATATTAGATAAGGTAGAGACGTACAGCCTGGATCATGACCCTATCATGCCTTTCTTCCCTATTCCCGAATCGTTTGGTACAGAAGAGGAGTGGCGTAAGAAGTTCACAGAAGAAGACCTGTTTAAGGAATTCACTTGTGATGAGAATGGCGAGAACCAGTTGCCACAAGAAGAGGGAGTGAAGAAAATCAAGAAGTTGGGTGGCTATGATAAGTTGTATCGCATCAAGTTCGAGGCCGACTACTTGGCCAAGCTTGCTTACGAGGGTGCTGCTCGTCGCTATGGGACGCCACTTCCCAAGGAGGTTGACGACCGTGTGCGCTTCGAGTTGCATATCATGAAGACGATGGGTTTCCCTGGTTACTTCTTGATAGTGCAGGACTTCATCAACTCTGCCCGCGATGAATTGGATGTCATGGTAGGACCAGGACGTGGCTCGGCAGCAGGTTCCGTGGTAGCCTATTGCTTAGGTATCACGAAGATTGACCCATTGAAATACGACTTGCTGTTTGAGCGTTTCCTAAATCCAGACCGTATCTCGTTGCCTGATATCGATACTGACTTCGATGACGATGGTCGTGGACGCGTGCTGAAATGGGTGGAAGATAAGTATGGTCATGAGAACTGTGCACACATCATTACCTATGCCACGATGGCTACCAAGAACTCTATTAAAGATGTGGCACGTGTGGAGAAAGTGCCCTTGAGTGTTGTCAATGCTTTGTGTAAGGCTATTCCCGACCGTTTGCCAGATGGCATGAAGATGAATCTGCCCAATGCGATTAAATGTACCCCAGAACTTCGTGATGCTGAGGCCAGCAATGATGCTGCGTTGCGCAACTCTATTAAATATGCCAAGATGCTTGAGGGTACTGTTCGTGGAACGGGTATTCATGCCTGTGGATTTATTATCTGTCGCGATCCGATTAGTGATTGGGTGCCTGTATCAACGGCTGATGACCCTGACTTCAAGGATACCAAGACCAATTGTACGCAGTACGACGGTCATGTGATTGAGTCTACAGGACTGATTAAGATGGACTTCCTGGGACTGAAGACGCTTTCGGAGATGAAGGAAGCCTGTGCCGTCATCAAGCAGACCCGAGGCATTGACATCGATTTGGATAATATTCCCATTGACGACCCCAAGACGTTTGAACTATACCAGCAAGGGCGCACTATTGGTACCTTCCAGTTTGAGTCAAACGGTATGCAGAAGTACCTGCGTGAGTTGCATCCAACAGTTTTCGAAGACCTGATAGCCATGAACGCGCTTTATCGTCCAGGTCCTATGGATTATATTCCATCCTTTATCGCCCGTAAGAATGGTAAGGAGGAAATCAAATACGATATTCCCTGCATGGAGAAGTATCTGAAGGATACCTACGGCATTACCGTCTATCAGGAGCAGGTGATGTTGCTGTCACGACAATTGGCTGACTTTACCCGTGGTGAGAGTGATGCCCTGCGTAAGGCGATGGGTAAGAAGAAGAAGGATATCGTTGACGCGATGAAACCTAAGTTCATTGAGGGTGGAAAGAGAAACGGACACGATGAGAAGGTGCTCGACAAGATATGGGCCGACTGGGAGAAGTTTGCTTCTTATGCCTTCAACAAATCGCATGCCGCCTGCTATTCATGGGTGGCTTATCAGACGGCTTACCTGAAAGCCAACTATCCTGCTGAGTTCATGGCAGCTATCATGTCAAGACGTCGCGACCAGATAACGGAAATCACCAAGTTGATGGATGAATGCAAGGCGATGGGTATTGCCACGCTAGGTCCTGATGTGAACGAGTCGTACCAGAAGTTTGGTGTGAACAAGAAAGGTGAAATCCGATTCGGACTGGCTGCTATCAAGGGTATGGGCGATGGTGTGGCTCAGGCTATCATTGATGAGCGCGAAAACAATGGACCTTATAAGGACATCTTCGACTTCGTTCAGCGCATCAACTTTGGTCAGGTCAACCGCAAGGCTATCGAGGCATTGGCATTGAGTGGTGGCTTCGACTCGTTTGGTATCCGTCGTGAGGATTTCTTCGCACTGAATGCCAAGGGAGAGACCTTTATCGATACCATCATGCGCTATGGTCAGACCTATCAGACAGAAAAGCAGGAGATGCAGAATTCACTTTTCGGTGGCTTCGATGGTATTGAAATCCAGACTCCTCCTCTGTTGAAATCAGAAGCGAAGTGGAGCGATATTGAACGACTGAATAAAGAACGCGAGCTGGTGGGTATCTACCTTTCTGCTCATCCGTTGGATGAATACAAGATAGTACTTGACAACCTATGTAACACCCGATGTGACGAATTGGCAGACTTGGCTAAGTTGAGCGACCGCGAGGATGTTATTCTGGGTGGAATTGTCACAGGAGTGAAGACCGGCTTTACCAAGACGAGCAAACCCTATGGTGTCGTGACACTCGAAGACTTCAATGGGTCGGGCGAACTGTTTTTGATGGGCGAAGAATGGGGACAACGTTCAGGCATGTTTACCATTGGTGCCTCAGTCTATGTTACAGGTAAGGTGCAACCACGTTTCCAATATAATGAGAACGGCCCCAAAGACCTGAAGATAACGGGTGTGGAGTTCCTCCAGACGGTAAAGGATAAGGCTATAGACCGCATTACCATCTCGTTGACCACCGATTTGCTGGACGACCAAGTGGTGACAGAGTTGGGCGAACTGATAGCGGAGTATCCTGGCAACACGAAACTCTTCTTCCAATTGCACGACTCCATGGGAAAGAATCATGTGTTGTTACGCAGCACTACAAAGTCTGTTGATGTGAAGAGCAAACTGATTCAGTATATCGAGCAGACAGAGGCCCTGGACTATAAGATCAATTAGTGGCACGTTATTTGTTGTAAAGAGAATTGAGAAATAAATAGTAAATTGTTTAATTGTAAATTAAGATTATGGAAGTAACAATCACAAGCGAGAATTTCGAGAGCCTGAAGAATGGCGCACAGCCATTAGTAGTTGACTTCTGGGCAACATGGTGTGGCCCCTGCCGTATGGTTGGACCCGTCATTTCCGAGTTGGCTGAACAATTCGACGGTAAGATTACCGTAGGTAAGTGTGATGTCGAGGAGAACGAAGAGCTGGCTGTAGAGTTTGGCATTCGCAACATTCCCACCATCCTTTTCTTCAAGAACGGTCAGGTGGTTGACAAGATGGTAGGCGCACAGCCTAAGGCAAAGATCGAGGAGAAGTTCCAGTCATTACTCTAAGCTATGGCCAGTCTTGACGAAGAATTAAGAATAGATGCCGAGGAAGATGCCCGCGAGGCGGATTTCATCCTCAGCCAATTGCCTGCAGACCTGAAGGAGCGCTATACAAAAGACGATATCCTTCGTCTGATGGATCTCATCGTTGAGTATTACTTTGAGAGCGGTGTGCTCGATTTGGATGACGATGAGGTTGAGATTGACTTGGAGCAAGTGGCTGATGCCGTTTGCAAGAAAGCCAAGAAAGAAGGCCAGGGCGACTATAAAGCCGACGAGGTGTTCTTCGTTGTTCAGGCTGATCTAGACTATCAAGAGCAGACGCTCTAGAATTTCACGAGCCTGCTACCATCCTGTTGCTCGATGATGCTGACACGTACGGCATCATCGGGCAATATTTCTTCTATCAGCTCAGGCCACTCAATGAAGCAGAGTGCTCCACTGTAGAAATAGTCTTCATAACCCATATCATAAACCTCTTCCAACTTCTTGATACGGTAGAAGTCGAAGTGATAGATACGTTGAACGTTAAACGTTGAACGTTGAATGTCATGATTATCGATACTGTATTCATTGATAATGGCGAAGGTAGGACTGGTAATGACATCCTCGACACCCAGTTCTTCGCAGATAGCCTTTACGAAGGTGGTCTTGCCTGCTCCCATCTTGCCATAGAAGGCAAAGACGCGAGCCTCGCCCATGTGTTGAATAAACTCGCGTGCTGCAGCACGTATGTTGTCTAAGTTTTCTATTCTGATTTCCATATCTTATCGTTTTCTGCCTTTCATATTAATAATAGGTATAATCATCTCCTCCATCGAGATACCTCCGTGCTGGAAGGTATTGCGATAGTAGGAAACATAATAATTGTAGTTGTTGGGATAGGCAAAGAAGTCGTCGCCTGTAGCTATCACATAGCTGGTGGATAGGTTCGGAGCAGGCAGTTGTGCCTTATGCGGGTCTTTGATGACAAACAGGTCCTTCGAATCATACGACAGGTTCTTGCCTAGCTTATAGCGCAGATTGGTATTCGTATTGCGGTCGCCAACAATCTTCACAGGATTCGTGGTGCGAATGGAACCATGGTCTGTGGTGATGATGACGCGATAGTCACTCTGTGACAATTGACGGAACAGGTCTGCTATTACCGAATGGCGAAACCATGATAGGGTAATGCTGCGATAGGCCGATTCGCTGTTAGCCAGTTCGCGAACCATCTTCGATTCCGTACGGGCATGAGAGAGCATATCGATGAAGTTGAAAACCACCACGTTCAGGTCGTTCTTCTCCAGCTCGTTAAACTGGTTCATTAACTTGTCTGCCTCTGCCGAAGTGTTGATTTTATGGTATGAGAAGGTGTTCTTTCTGCGATAACGCTCCAGTTGGGTCCTTATCAAAGGCTCCTCGTTCAGGTTCTTGCCCTCCTCTTCGTCCTCGTCAACCCATAGTTCTGGGAACATCTTTTCTATCTGCTCGGGCATGAGTCCTGAGAAGATGGCATTGCGGGCATACTGCGTAGCTGTAGGCAGAATGCTGCAATACAACGCTTCGTCTATTTCAAACTGGTCGCCAATCTCTTTCTCCAGCATCTTCCACTGGTCGTAGCGGAAGTTGTCAAGTACAATGAGGAACACCTTTTCTCCCTCATTCAACAAGGGGAATATGTTGGTTTTGAAGATTTCTGGCGAGAGGATGGGCATATTGTCGTCCTTCGCTCCCTTGCCATCAAACTTTCCCATCCAGTCCATGTAGTTCTGCTTGATATACTTGCAGAAACCACGGTTGGCCTCCTCTTTCTGCATGTCCAGCATCTCTGTCATCTGAGAATCGGTAGCGCTCAACTCCAGTTCCCAGCGAACCAGACGCTTGTAGATGTCAGCCCATTCCTGCCACGTCCTACAATCCATAATCTGCATGGAGAGCTGTTGAAACTGCTGTTGATAATTGGTCTGAACCGTTTCCGTCACAATCTCCTTGCGATGGATGTTCTTCTTCAGCGACAGGAGTATCTGGTTCGGGTTCACCGGCTTTATCAGGTAGTCGGCTATCTGCTGTCCAATGGCTTGATTCATGATGTCCTCCTCTTCGCTCTTGGTCACCATCACGATAGGCACCTGAGGCGTAATCTCCTTGATGCGCTGAAGGGTCTCCAGTCCGCTCAAGCCCGGCATCATCTCGTCTAACAATACCAAGTCGAAAGTGCGCTTCTTGCACTCCTCAATGGCATCGTTGCCGTTCGTCACGGTGACTACCTCATAACCTTTCTTCTCAAGGAAGAGCAAATGGGCACGTAGCAATTCCATTTCATCGTCAGCCCAAAGCAGTAATCCGTTATTCATATCTCTAATCGTTTTATAAACGCTTTGTACCTTTAGGTCAAAGAATTATCATTATCAATTATCAACTATCAACTGTCATTTAGCGAATGCGCCCTATCTCCAAAAGTCATCATCGAACTCTATGTATCCACCGTTGTCCTCTGATGCATCCTCTTCATCTTCCGTTTGCTGTTTGTCCTCTTTCTCCTCTTTCTGGATAATCGTTTCGGGCTCGTTCAACAATGGAATCTTAGATATCTCAATAGGAGCCAGTTGTTTCTCGAAGAACAACTCATAGTCTGCATAGCTGAATGCCGTACCCAACAGAGGCAGGTTCTGCTCGCTGACAATGAGGCTTCGACAATGCTTCAACAGTTCTGCCAACAATCCTCCTGCACCATGCAGCTGACGGGCATATTGGCGTGCCTCGTCGTAGCTGAGGAAACCGCTGATAATCATTCTGCAGAGTCCGTGCTGGTCTTGGTCTGTCACAATCTCAAAGTTGCGCACCAGGTAGTTGGAGAAGTTGTGCTTTGCCATCTCGTAGAGCAACTGATTCTGATTGACTGAGTCAGGTTGGTAAGCCAACAGGAATACATGATTGACGTTCAACTCTACGCTGAGCGTATCAACATGCGCAGAGTCTTGTGCCATTCTGTCAGCATCACGCAGATGCCATACGTCGCTCAGGTCAAATGTTCCACCATGCAGTTGCCTGCCTTGCTGCACACCACGGATAATCATACCAGCCAGTTCGCTGACCTCGCTCTGTGGATATTTCTCCACCACCTGTTTCATGCGGTCGGTACATTCGGTGGCGTTTCCTTCATTCAGCAGACTCAGTCCTTCGATAAACAGAAACTTCGGACGGTGCTGTCCTAATGGGAAACGACTTGCTGACAACTGCGTGTTCGCCTTCACCTCCTCAAACTTATTCTCTTTAAAAGCATCGTAGGTGGCAGCATACAGCGAGTCCTCAATGTGTACTCCAAAGCGTTGGTTCTCTGCAAAGTAAGGATCGCTCAGTAAGATGGTCCATTCGCTTTCAGGGAAGTCTTGCTTCAGTTTTTCCACACACTCGTCGGCTTTCTGCTGATTTCCTTGTCGTGAGTAGAGCAGGAACAGGTGATACCACGCCTCGTCGTTATGCTCATAGTCTGCATATTGTGTGGTCAGTCGTTCCAAGTATTTGCTGCTCAGGTTCAGGTTGTCCAGCTTGTCTTTAAAGATGACGCCCGCATGGAACAAACCGTCTTTTATCAGATTGTTACTCTCGGCAATCTGTTCTTCGGTAAACGGTATCTGGGCCAGATAGTATTCGCGTTGATGAGGGTCGTTCAGGGAGGCGGAGTCTGGTTGCTCCTTGTTATCTTTTTCTTGATTATCTAGACCGTCTGGATTATCTAGACTATCTGGTTTCTCTAGAGTTTCGTTTTCTGCGGTTTCTGTGCTCCCCACTACCGTCTGGTTGGCACGCTGCCAGTTGTCTTGGTTCTCGCGCTTGCCCCATAGTCTTTGGAACACCTGCTTACCTTGGTTCACAGCCTGTGGATTATAGAAATACCAAGCGCTAGCCCCCGTTGACGAGGGCAGGGTAGGCTGGGGTGTTGTTACCTGCTGTCCCCCTCTTACCGATTGCTGTTGCAGGGTTCTTTCAGCCTCCGCTTCCTCTTGGTTGCGTCGCTCTTCCTTTTCTTTCTTTATCAGTTCGGCTATGATTTGGTCTATCACCTTGTTGCGCTCCGTTTCCGACATGTTGGCCAGTCGTTGCAGTGAGTCTTGCAACTCTACCGCACTGGTATGAGGCGCCAACTCGTCCAGTATCTTCGAACGCTCCGACAATTGCTCATAGTCCTTGCGGTCCTTGTCCAGCAATCCGATGGCTTGTCCGTAACAGCGCTGTGCATCGGCATATTTCTCTTTTTCCCAATACACATTACCCAATGTCAACAACAACACACCTTTCTCCACTCCGCTGCGCGTAGCCTTCTCACATCCTGTTTCGTAGGCTTCTATGGCGTGCAGGGTGTCTTTCTGCGACAGATACGTGTTGCCGATGGCATAGTAAACCTGATCCAGATAGTCCTTGTTGTTGTCCGATGCTGCCATCCTTTTCAGCTTCTTGATTTTACGCTGATGGTCCATGGTGGGCAACACCTCCGTTTGGGCTATGCGGGCGTTGAACTCCAATTCGTAGGGAGGGTTCAGTCTGACAACGTGCTTAAAAGCCTCGTAGGCTTGGTCTTTATGTCCCAGGATGGTTTGCAACTGTCCCATCAGGAACCACTCACGGGCTTTCTGCTTCCTTCTGCGTTCGTGCTTGATGGCCTTGCGCAGATATTGCGTGGCTTCCTCGTAGCGCCCGCTGTGTATGTAGTAGTCGGCATACGTGTAGTCCCAGTCCTTCACAGCTCGGAAGTCCATCGAGTCGCGCTGTTGCTTGGTAATGATGTCTTCAGCGTCGTATAGCCAATCCAATTCTGTGTAGCTCTTGGCCAACCAGGCACGCGCTATGCCGAGTATGGCAGGCTGTGTCTGATACAGTCGTGCCATATAGGAAAAGGTGGCTGCAGCTTCTTCAAACTCGCCCTTCTGGAATTGCGACTTACCCATCAGCAGCCAGGCTCGCCAGAGGAAAGGGTTGTATTCGCGACGTCCCAACCACTCAATGTCCTTTTCCGTCTTCCGACGGTCCTTTTTCCATTCCGGTCTGCGCTTGATGCTGTGTTGCTTAATGGCTTTCTGCGATTTCTCTATGGCGCGGTCAAACTGCCCTTTGCCTAGGTCGCGACTCTGCTTGTTGCCCACCGCATAGAGTGGAATCAGCTCTGTACAGTTGTCGCGGTTGCCGTTTTCCTTTTCTATACTACCTTCTATGAAAGCCTGTGAACCATTGAAGTAAGTGTTGTATTTGGCAGTAAACGCTTGCCAGAACCTGCTTTGTGGCGTGTTCTTCTTCGTCGAACAACTTGCCAGTAGCAAGGCCGCTGATGTAAGAAGTAAGAGGTAAGAGGTAAGAGACGATTTCGCTCCTTCCGTCTTACAGCCACCCTCTTCCTTCTTCCTTCTTCCTTCTTCCTTCAACTCCGCCAACTTGCAGTCCTTTCTGCTGGTGCACGATGCACAGCCCTCCTCTTTGTTAACGATAGGCTCGTCATTACTGCCTATCGAGAAGATGGCAGCTATAGCGCCCAGCGCTACTAACGATAAGATGGCTATCAGCAGGAATTGCATCTCTTAACTTTTCACTTATCACTTATCACTTCAAATCCAACGGATTTGATGTCTTCCCAGAAGTGTGGATACGACTTGGTGACTACCTGCGGGTTGTTGATGCTCAGTCCTTCAATGCAGAGCGATGCAGGTGCAAACGACAGGGCCATGCGATGATCCTCGTAGGTGTCAATGCCTCCTTCTATTTCAGGCATACAGCGTTCGCCATCCCATATCAGCTCACTGTTGTTCTTGTCGTGTATCACGTATCCTAACTTTCTCATCTCTTTCTTCATGGCCTCTATGCGGTCGGTCTCTTTGATTTTCAGCGTAGAAAGTCCAGTGAAGTGGAAGTGTACATTCTTCAGCGCACAGCATACCACGAAGGTCTGTGCCAAGTCGGGCGAATTCACGAAGTCGTATTCCAGTCTGGGCACACAACGGTTCGTGTGGCGCAGCGTCACCGTTGTAGGCACCCCTTCCTTTCTGCTTTCAAAGGTGCTCTTCACCCCCAGCAGACTGAAGATGTAGCGCACCGATGAGTCGCCTTGTTTTGAACCGTCCATCAGTCCTTCCAGTCGTATCTCGTCGTCCTCGTGGGTGCTCAGAGCCATCATCTCATACCAATAAGATGCCGCACTCCAGTCGTTCTCAATAAAATAGGTACGCTCCTTGTAGGGCTTGGGTGCTACGCTGATGGTTTCAAAGTCGCTCCAATCGGCATCGGCTCCGAATTCGCGCATGGTCCATAGCGTCAGGTCTATATACGGACGTGATATCACGTCGCCCGTCAACCTCAGTGTCAGTCCGTTCTTCAGCGTCGGACCTATCATCAGCAGTGCCGAGATATATTGCGAACTGATGTTTCCAGGCACTTCCAGCAATCCCCCTTCCAGCTTCCTGCCCTTGATGTGCAGGGGCGGGAATCCCTCTTCACCTGCATACTTGATGTCTGCACCCAAGTGGCGCAATGCATCCACCAACACCCCGATGGGACGATGCTTCATGCGCTCCGTTCCTGTCAACACGTGCTCCTCGCCGTCTTTCACCGAAAGGAAAGCCGTCATAAACCGCATGGCCGTACCTGCCGCTTTGATGTTTATTTCGTGAGGATTGTTCTGCAGAGCGTCGATAATCACCGTCGTGTCGTCGCAGTCCGATAGGTTGTTTGGCAAGATGGCGCCACCCGATAGCGCATGGATTATCAGGGCGCGGTTTGATATACTTTTCGAGGCAGGCAACTTAATCGTCTGGTTCAGCACTTGTGGTGCTTTTATTTCGTATTGCATGTACTTCCCTATTTATTAAATATGTGTAAAGAACGGTCAAAGGTACGAATTATTTAGTGATTTGCCAAAGAAATAACATTAATTATAAAAGATTTCAGCAAAAAACAGGGCGAAAATTTGCTAGATTCAAAAAAACGTCGTACCTTTGCAGGCGATTTCGAGAAAAATCACCTGCGAAGATGGGCTGCACCTCAGCATAAAACAAGTTTTCTGCATTCGGTTTGCACCATCCTTGCAACCTTGAAAAACGTTCGGGATTTAGCGCAGTTGGTAGCGCACACGTCTGGGGGGCGCGAGGTCGCTGGTTCGAGTCCAGTAATCCCGACAGAAAAAGAACCTAACTGATAGATTTTCAGATAGGTTCTTTTCTTTTAGCCACATATTTAGCCACACGCCATCCACTTTCAGTCATTTTGGTTGCGTTGTAAGTTGCGTGTCATTGTATTCTTTGTTAAGTATCAGCACTGATGACGTCCGACTGTTGTTCATCTAGAGCTTTGGCCAATGCCTGGTTCACATCCTCAGTCACCAACTTCTCAGTGGTCTTATAGCTGGTTAGGCTCACCATACTCGAAGCGATTATCAGTGCAAAGAGCACCACTACTGCGTATTTCTGTTTCATAAAATCACATTATTAGTATCAGAATACACACGCCCATCCGAATTTACGGACGAGTTCTTGTAACAGATTCCTGTCACGAATAGGGATTGTAACCGAGACAGTCTCTCGCTGGTTATCACGTTCAGCGATATTGGCTGTATCGAGGTCATGCTGTGTCTGCATGTTCATCCAAATGTCAGCAGGGATGCCAAGTGCTTTCTCCAAGGCTACAGCCACGTTGAGCGATACCGAACGTTTACCGTTGATGGTCTCGCTGAGTACGGATGCCTTGATGCCAGTCTCGTCAGCGAGTTGCTTCTGCGTCATACCACGTTCTTTAAGTTCATCCTTAATCATTTCACCAGGATGTGTAGCAATAAATGGGGTTAGAATTTTCTTACTCATAATGCTTGGAAATTTCAAATATCAATGCGTTTACAATTATTCCGCTTTCATCGGGAGAACTATAGAAGAACAGACGGTACTGATCGTTAATCCATACGGCATCTACACCATTCAGATCACCTTTCTTCTTCTCATAGTGGAGCGACTTAATAAGGAATAGATCTTCCAGTCGCCGAGCAGCTTTAAGATAGTTAACCACCTTGATGAATCGTTTCACAATGTCCTTGGACAGCTTCTTATACTGGCTGTCCTTGGTTGTTCCTGTGGTGTACAACTCCTCTAATGCCGCATTATCGAATTCAATGTTCATTGTCTAAATTGATTAAGACGGTGCAAAGATAATGATAATTTTCAAGATATTAGCAAATTTGCGAATTATTTTAAGATTTCTTGCGAATTTTATTAAAAATCTGGTTCTGCATCTCTTGGCGTTAATTGTTCTAAAGCGAGAAATAAGATATGCGGACAGCATCGGTGCAGAATACCGATAACTGCCCGCTATCAACGAGAGAGTTATGCTTCAAAGACTAACTTCTGGAACAACCTGGCCATCGAGGAGGTTGATGATGCGCTGGGCGTAACCAGCATCTCGCTCAGAGTGGGTGACCATCACGACGGTAGTGCCCTCCTGGTTCAGCTGGGTGAGCAGTTGCATTACCTCCAGACCATTCTTGGAGTCAAGGTTACCCGTAGGCTCATCGGCCAGGATCAGCTTGGGGTTCATCACGACGGCACGGGCAATGGCGACGCGTTGCTGCTGACCGCCAGAGAGCTGCTGAGGAAAGTGGTGTGCGCGGTGGCTGATGGCCATCCGGCGCAGCACTTCTTCAACACGTTGCTTACGCTCCTTCTTGGGAACGCCCAGATAGGTTAGCGGCAGTTCCACGTTTTCTTCTACATTCAATTCGTCGATCAGGTTGAAGCTCTGGAACACGAAGCCTATCTGGCCTTTGCGAACCTTCGTGCGTTGACTCTCCTTCAACTTGCCCACTTCCTCACCATCAAGGTAATAGGTGCCACTAGTGGGATTGTCGAGTAAGCCTAATATATTCAACAAGGTCGATTTGCCGCAGCCCGAAGGCCCCATGATGGCTACAAACTCACCTTTCTTTACTTCGAGCGATACGCCGCCCAGTGCTACGGTCTCCACCTCTTCCGTGCGGAACACCTTCTGAATGTTTTCTAACTTAATCATAATCTTATTCTGTTTTTAGATAATTAACTGGATTACTGCTGGCCACACGATAGCAACCAAGACATACCACACTGAGGATGACTATAATCACTGCCAAAGCACCGCCCACAAGGATGATGGGCGAAAGTGTGGTCTTTTCACTGAACTGCTCTAACCACAGACGGGCTACATACCAAGCACCAATAGCACCAATCATCACTGCAGGTAAGGCAACACGCAAAATATCTGTATGGAACAATTTGAGCACATCCGCTATTCTTGCGCCATTCACCTTTCGGATGGCAATCTCCTTCTGACGACGGGCTATCTCACCTGCCAGGTAGCCAATCAGTCCGATGAGCGCGATCATCAGTGCCACTAGACCGCCTATCATCACCGTCGTACGGAAGCGGTGGGCATCGGCATAGAGTTCAGTTACCATCTGATTGTATGGCACGATGGAGATATCTGGATTGTCAGTTACCAGTTCCTTCACTAATTTATTGGCAGCCTCTAAGCCATCCATCGACTGGAAGCGGATGAGGATATAGTGCATCTGTTCCGGCTTACGGCTGTAGTAGCAGACGCTGGGGCGGGTATCTGGATTGGTGATGCTGCCGATGCGGGTATCCTCAAAAACACCAACGATGGTGTATGGTCCTTGAAACGAGGTACAGATAATCTGTTTGCCCAAAGCCTGATCCCAGCCTGCCAGTTCCTTCATGCGTTCTTCAAACTTCCGGCTCACCATCACCTCGCGCAGGGTATCAGTCTGCTCCGTAAAGGTACAACCAGAAACCAAAGGGATTTCCATCACATCAAAGTAACCGTCACCAACATAGTAAAGATCGGCAATGTTCATATACTCGCGATCATCGCCAGGCAACAGGATATTGTCGCCGCTCTGATGCTGGGTCAGGTTAGCGTATGACATTGTTACACCCTTCACGGATGATAACTTGCGCAGTTCATCCATCGCCAACTGACGCTGTTCAATAGAAACACCATCAACCAGAAGCGAGCCTAACGTAGAGTAGTCGTAGCCGGGATCATCGTTCACCATCATCCGATATTGACGGCCTACCACTATTAACAATATAATAAGGAATGTGGCCGAAGCGAACTGCAGACCTAACAGCAGGAGTTTCCATATGCGGTGACTATGATTATAGTTCTTGAAAGCAGCCGCCAGAGGGATATGGGTGTAAATCCAACTGGGCACCAAACCTGTAATAAGTAGTACTACGAGACAAGTAGAGACAATCAGCCAGATATTACTTCCTGTCAGCAAGAGTACTATCAAAGGAGCACCAACCAATTCCTCGATAGTATCTTTGAAGAGGAACAGCAGTAGTGCTGCGAGTGTCAATGACAGCAACAGATGGATTACGCTCTCCGTCAGCACCTTTTGATAGATATGACGAGCCTCCGCTCCATAGCACTGATGCACAGCCATTTCTTTGGCCCGTTGGCTAATGCCGCCTATGACAAGAAGCAGGTAATTCATCACGGCACACCCTATCAGCACTGCTGCCAATATAGAAACAATCCAAGTCATACGGCGTGTGCCCTCATCCTTGGTGTGATAATCCACAAGCGGCTGTACGGAGAAGCCCAGGTCCACCCCAGCCTTTTTCAGTTCGTCCAACGGCAGGTTGTCACGTTTCATCTTTTCTATCTGCGGCTTCAAGTCGTCTGGTGTGATGCCTTTTGCCAAACGCACGTAACTTTCGTAACGATCATTGCCTACCCAGTTATCGCGTCCGTCAAACATGATTCTAGTAATGGTTGGCATACTGACCATCACCTCCATACCGTGCAGTTTGGAGTTCAAGGGAATGTCCTCATAGATACCGCCGACGGTCAGCGCCCAGCCACCACGTATATTGTAGTAGATTTTTTTCCCCACAAGGTCAAGGGGATTTTCAATCCCCATTAACTTCTCAGCCAATGAACGGGGTATCATACAACAATCTACCTGACTGAGCGTCTTCTTCGGGTTTCCCACCAAAATGCGGAAGGGGAAGACATCGAAGAAACAACTGTCAACTAACGCATAGTTGGTGCGGACCCGTTTGTCGTCATCCGTCACGATAGGCATATCCCATGCAAAGGAAGTATAGCGTGTGGCAGCCTCCACCTGAGGACAATAGCGCTTTATACCGTGAGCGACAGCACCAGCCGTCTGAGGATAGTGCTTATACTCACCATTCCTAATGATATCTTCGCAAACCACATAAATGCGGTCACTTGTTGGGAAGAACTTATCCCACGATTGTTCGAACCCAGCCTTGCCTATCAATACAATACCAGTTGCCAATCCTACGGCCAGGCACACAATTTTAATCCAATTGTGCTGCCCTCGCTGATTGAGAGATTTCAATACGTTCATATATCAATTTGTTTAATCCGTTGTTCTTACTCGTTCTTGATGCTGTTGACAGGATTCTCGTTAGCGGTGCGCCAGCTCTGGATGACAACCGTCAGCAGGGTAACGAGAGCGATGACAAGCAGAGCCAGTGGGAAGAGCCACCAGTAGATAGGTGTGCGCTCGGCGAAGGACTGGAGCCACTCACGTCCGATGTACCAAGCCAATGGGGCGGCAACGATGAAGCTGCCCACGAGCAGCCAGACATAGCTACGGCAGAGCATCGTGAGAATCTCGCCTGTCGAGGAGCCGAACACCTTGCGGATGCCAATTTCCTTGCGGCGATACTCCGTCTCGAACATCGTCATACAGAACACACCAATCAAGGTGATAATCAGGCAGATAAGCGAAAATACAAGCACCTGACGGATAAAGCGGAACTCGTCCTCATAGAGCCGTTCCAGCTGCTGGTCGAGGAATTTAGCCTCTACCTTCTCGCCACTGCCCATGGCCGTGAGCCGCTGGCTTACCTGCTGGCGCACGGCCAGTTTATCGACACCCTTGCCCACACGAATGTTCAACATACCCAACTGGTCGCCCCACTGGCTGTACTTCTCGCCGAAGATGATGAAGGCGACGGGATCCTGCGTGCGGTCCTGACGGGTGGAGGCATAGCGCACGTTCTCACAGACACCGACAACCGTCAGGTCGCCCTGCAGCAGCGGCTTGTCCATTTCCACCCACGGCCACTGCTTGCGGGCGGCCTCGTTGATGATGTAGCAGTCGCCGTCGTGTTCGTTGAAGTCGCGGCCTTCGATGACCTTGATACCCATGGTGCACAGGTAGTGGTAATCCACGGGCAGGCAGGTGAAGGTAATCCTATGGTCATTGTCACCGCGCCCCCATGTCATATATCCGTTTTGCGAACCCAACACGAAGCGTGAAAAACTGACATCCTCGACACCGCCTATTTGCATCAGTTCCGTACGCAGAGCATTTTTCTTAAGTCTCAACTCGTCGGTGAGCTGTGCATAGAGTACTTCGTCTTTCGCGAAGCCGTAGTCGGAATGGTAGATGAAACGACTCTGCAAGAGAAGGATGCCGATGTAGGTGACCATCGTGAGAGCAATGCCGATTTGCAGACAGACGAGGGACGTGCGTAGCTTTCGTCCTTTCGGTGTAAGGCCGAAGGAGCCTTTGAGGGCGAGGGCAGGCTGGAACGAGGTGGCAAAGAAGGCAGGATAGCTGCCTGCAGCTATGCCTACTGCGATGGCTATCAGAGCGGTGAGAAAGGCAACACCAAGGTTAGCGGAAAGGCTGGGGTCGCCCAGCAGCAGTTTGCTTTGCCAGCGTGATACGGCAATGGAAAGAACAAGAGCCAAGGCACAAGCCAGCAAAGCGGTGACAACGGTCTCGCTCACCATCCCGATGCGTAACCGCCACAGGCTCTCTCCTAAGACGCGGCGCGTGTTGAGACCTTTAATGCGCATGGGACTCTCGGCCAGTACGAAGTTGAGGAAGTTGATGGCGGCGATGACGATGATGAGCAGCGAGGCGAGTTCAAGGATGAAGAGCATGGCTGGGTTGCCTTTGTCATCTGAGCTGACACCAGAGAAATAGGTGTCGTGAATAGGAGTCAAGCGGAATTCGTAGTGAAACTGGGCATCAAACTGCGCCTTGATGTCTGCCTCCTGACTCTCGTTGAACTGGCCAGCGGCAACAGCCTGCCCCCACTGTTCGCGCCACATCAGCCCTCGCATCTGCTCGGGGAAGTCCTTCAGCAGGGCCTCGGCATCGACGTTCTCGGCCAGCTTCACGTAGAGGTTGTAGCTCCATTCGCTCCATTCGTCAAGGTCTTTTCGGCTGGCATAATAGACATTGTTCTTCATTGAGCAGTTGTCGGGGAAGTCATCATAGACGCCTTGTATGGTCAGTGTGTCGCTCTTTGAATAGAATGACTCGCCAGCCACGTCGACACGCCCAAAGACCTTGCGGGCCAGCGAGGCTGGGATGATGGCACTGTGTTCCCCATAGTCGTCCCACGACAGGCGGCCGTCGAGGCAGCGGGCGCCGACAGCCCCGAAGGGCGTCAGGTTAGTGCCGATACAGGGATGCTCAACTGTGGTCTCGCCGATGATTATTTCCCTCCAGTCTACCCATGTGCACAGTTCCGATACGGCCTCCACTTGCGGCAGCCTGGCTATGAGCGCGATGATAGGACGGCTGCAGTTGATGCCCCACTGTGCGTCGGGGTTCATCTTCGACTCTAAGCGAAAGACACGGTCACCATCGGGGATGGAGGCATTGTAAGAACGATTATACACCACCTGCGTCATCAGCAGGTAGAAGGCGGTAAGGGCTACCGTGAGTCCGATGAAATTAAGTACCGTCGCAGTCTTGAAGCGACGTGCGATGTAGAGCATGTTTCTGAAAATATTCATATTCTTTTGTCTATTTTATTTCCAACACTTCATTGTCTTTAAATGCCTCGTAGCCGCTGGTGACAACACGTTCGCCTGGCTCCAAACCTTCGAGCACTTCGTAGTGCTGCGGGTTCTGGCGACCGATGCGTATGTTTCGGCGATAGGCTTTCTGGCCATTCTTGTCGAGCACGAAAATCCATTGTCCGCCTGTGGTCTGGAAGAAGGTGCCGCGAGGGATGATGATGGCCTGCTCAGGCTGGCCAAGTTCGAGGTCGATGTAGTAGGTCTGGCCCGTGCGGATGTTCTCGGGTCTTTCTCCCTTGAAGATGAAATCACAGCGGAACTTGCCCTCGCGAACTTCTGGATAGACCTTGCGAACCTGCAACTGGTATGTCTTGTCGCCACGCGTAAAGGTGGCCGTCAGACCTTGGCGCACGCGGTCGATATAGTGCTCGTCTATCTGAGCCTGCACTTTATAGTCAGAAAGGTCGTTCAATTGGCCAATCTTCTGTCCTGGACTGATGCTCTGTCCCAACTCCACATCAAGCAAGCCTAACTCGCCGTCGATGGCAGAGCGCACTTCGAGCTTATCCTTACGCTGACGCACGAGTACCACGTTACGGCGCATATTCTGAAGGTTATCCTCCATCTGATCCATCTGAACGGTACGATAGATAGAGTCTTGCTTCAGCCGCTTCGTCACAAGCGAGCGTTTCTTGGCAGAAAGCTGGTAGTCCTCCTGCGACTGCAGGTAATCCTCTTTGCTGATAAGCTTCTCACCGTAGAGTCGTTTGTTCTGCTCGAAGGTCCGCTGCTTGCGCTGGGTGTCCATGTCGA
>Ga0256404_1001351_pt1 | contig 60197 bp, 86 predicted proteins | sample RumenRJG_01DNA_FD_185990 | JGI IMG/M metagenome (GOLD analysis project Ga0256404, IMG submission 185990) | Bovine rumen microbial communities from Lethbridge, Alberta, Canada - RJG_01 | ecosystem: Host-associated > Mammals > Digestive system > Stomach > Rumen | place: Canada: Alberta | collected...
GTAAGTCTGTATACTTCCATAGCGAACTTGAGAACCCAAGCCACCTCTTCGGATGTGTTGAACTCGCTGTTGCTCTTACCTTCCCAGTCGAGAGCGAGGATACATTCACCAACTCTGGGTCCGACCTTAGCGCAGAAATATCGAGCTTCCTTAACCGGATCGCCGCCTTCTCCATAGTGATATGCAGCAAGGAGTTTACCGGCCGCTTTAGCCTTTGCGTACTGCTGGTCACAGTAAGGATTGGTGTACCAGTCGCCTTGCGTGAACTTAACAATGAAAAAATCCGTGGTCGTCATGGCCGCCGGATTAATGTCGTACTGATATGAAGCTACATCACAGCCATCCATAACGGACTTTCCTGTAATCTCTGTAGCGTATCCATCTTTATCGAAAGAATATAACTTACCGCCGATAGTAGCACGGCAGTTAACGTAGCAACGACCCTGAACGTGGTTCTTGTCGCTGACCGGTTCAAGGTAGCAAAGTTTTCCTTTCCATTTGATCCAGCCCGTTCTCATTGCTCCTGTATCGGGATCGAGATAGAACCAAGAGCCGTTCTCATATACCCAGCCGGTCTTCATTGCAGCACTGTCAGGATCGAAGTAGAACCAGTTCTGTCCCTTAGACCATTCAAGATACTGCCAACCGTATACGCAGTGACCGTACTTGTCGAAATAGAACCAGTCCTTACCCTTAGACCATGTAAGTAGAGCCCAGCCGTAAGTAAGTTCTCCGTTGGATTTAACATATGTCCAGCCGGTTCCGTCGTGTTCCCATTTACTCACTGGCGTAACGCCTTTGCCCTTATAAGGTATCTTAGCGCTGACCGTTTTGCCGCTCTGTCTGAACGTAATCTCTCCGTTCTCAGCATGGAAAGCAATTGGAGAATCCTGCATCCAAACGATAATGCCTTGTTCTTTAACCCTTCTACCCCCATACTGAGTCCATTCGGTTGTGCCGGGGCCATTCTTTTCGACGCAAGATTCGTAAGCGATTATGGCTCCTGCTTCCTTGGCTGCCGCAGCATTTGGTCTGTTGAAAGCTCCACCGTGGTGCGAAATGTCGAACCACACAAGGATCTTGATCTTACCGAACTTCTTCTGGAAATATGCGATTGCGTCTTTGGGCTCCCGCGGACCATCGCCAAATAGCATACCGCAAAGTTCTGGAGAATACAGCACGAGAGAGCCATTGTTGACATACTCCCATGCGTTGTCATCATCAGGGGCTGCCTTTGCGGGCTGATTGCGGTAAATATGCCACGAGATGTCCTCGAACTTGATTACGTCACCGTGGTCAACAAATAAGACTCTGGTGCCCCTTGCCTGCAGCCAACGAATGAGCTTGAGTAGGTTATCAGAGTCTTTCCTGGATTCCGCATTACCACTACGGATGGAATCGATGTGGTAACAACGAAATTCCTTAATTATAATACCATTTTCAGCCGCTGTGTAAAAACCACCGTAATGATCGCCGTGCGCATGTGTGCAAACCGCGAGATCAATCTGTGTGATCTTGTTGGACTTAAGCCAGTTAACAGCGTTTTTACTCGCTTCTCCGCCATCAAACAAATCGACGGCCATTACTTTCCCATTGCAGAGAAGTAACAAGCCGTCACCTTTACGAATATCGGTCTTATTAGAGGGAAGTGTGATCTTAGGGAAGTATCCATCTACTGCCATTTTGAAGTTCCTCCTTTACTCGTATCCGTCTGATGTAGGTACCGTGAGAGAGAAGAAGAATTCTCCATAAGTGCTTGCACCATAATTCGAAATGTAGATCTTACCGTCAGAGCTGACTGTTACTCTTATCGCCTCTTCACCGTAACGATGTGGGACATTTAAATACTCGCTTCTAGGCGTTGTCCAACCGGATATCGTCGCTACATGAACATTCATCGTTTGAGTAGGAATGGTTGAGCTTATGCGCAGATTCCCTCTCAAATGCAGCCATCCATTCTTTTTAGAAGCTGCAACTTCGTTAAGGTCTATTGCTGTACAATACGGATTATTAACCCGGGTAATAGCTAAGTTGACGTTCACCGGACTAATATACCTAAGCCACTGACTCCATGTTCCGCCGTTCTTAAATCTTGCCCATAGAACAGAACTGGCGTAAGACTGACCTCCAGATCTAAGAAACTGCATAGCAGAATTACTATCAATTCCTTGTACATGGCCGATGGTGCCATAAGTATCGCTAAGCGGAAATGTGCCACTTACTTCGGATCTTGTATATACCCACCAGCCAGAATCAACCTTTGTCAAATTGTCAATATTAGTTCCGGAAGAAAGTTTGGTACCGCCAGAATTTGTTCCTGCCGCCTTCATCGCTTTCTTGGCGTTAATATCCGCACTAGGAGTCCAGGTAGTAATTTTACCGCTTGTCGGGTTGACCACAACGGTACCAAGAACAAAGAAATCAAAACCGTCATGAGTATTAAAGTCATCTCCTGACGCAGATTTAAGCTGTTGGTATTCTTCATACGTTGCCGGTGTAATGATCTCTACACTAAAAGGATTTAATGTGGATAAATTACAAGCGGCTACCAAATAGCAAGTAACATCCGCAGAACCAGTAACGACGGGTGCCGCCAATTCTCCGCTTTCTGTTACAACGCCTAATCTACCATGCAGCATAATTCGTCCGCTTTCAACCGATAGCGTTCCAGCGGTAGAGTTAAAAGTTATTTCGCATCCTTGAATAATTCCATCGCGCGGAATTGTGGCATCGAGGATTTCCGCCATATCAACCGCGAACATCTCCTTCTGTGGAAATATGCGGATGTCTGTAGTTAATGCCATTAGCGTCCTCCTTTCGTCCGCTTAGTGTATTCTATTCTTTCTGACCCAAACAATAACACGATGCAATTATCCTCAATAATTTTGCCTGTTAACATACTAGAATACGTTGCGTTCTCGTACCATAGAGTAATTTTTTGTCCTATTTCCAATTCCATTGGCCGAATGTTTTCATCATCGGGATCTACTTCTAGTTCAATAAGATTATCCCATGAATTTCCTGAGAAAACGTTATAGGCTTCATCTAAAGCCGCTGCTTGAAATGCTGCCTGAGTATTCTCGCTAGGATTTACAATGCGGGTTTCAAACGCTACTGGAGTAATGCGATTTGTGTTATTGGTATCAAATGACCTATCAGGATGAACATAATACGTTATCTGTTGATTTGCATTATTACCATTGACCAGTGTCAGACGATTCGTTCCAAGAGGCTTATCGTTGAATTTAAGAGTACGAACTGTTACATTATCTTGATTACCGTCTATATTAAGCGTTTTAGAGCTCTTTGTAATTTTCAAATCTATTTGTCTAGCGTTAAAGTCTGGATTAACAACTATGGATACCCCATATTTCTTCAGTGCCGGAACAATAAGATCTGTATAAATGTCGGGTGTAGCATAGTTAAAACCTTCTTTATTACTAATTATCCCGACATACCATTTATTAGTCTGAGTAATATTAGGATCAACGTAAACCCGTAAAGGAAGCCTTACATATGTATCTGCATGATTCACATAATATGCGGCGATGTAAGCCCTAATTCTATCTTCGAGAGTTACACTGTGTCCCGCTTCAGTTCCTTGATAACCTAAATAGAATAAAATAGTTTCTCTGAATATAGAGATAAACGAAGAAAAATGTATAGTTGTCTCAACCTCTCCTGGCGAAACATCGGTAATAACGCCGAAAAATTCTGTTTTATCGTTCTCAAGTCTTATGAAGTAACCGGCGGAAAAACTTTCTGCAACATTAGAGATAGAAATAGTATTTGTTTGAGGTGAGATATAATCATCATCTATACTGGCAATAGTCGTTTGCTCATTGGTAACGTAGGTTAGCGTACGGTCAAAAATATCGACACTAAACTGTTGCATAGTAAATATGACCCTCCGCTTCTATCTTAATGGCGTCGTCGTTGCTACTATTAATAACGATTTCATTCAGACCTTGCTTTAATATAAAGAAGCACTGCTTGTTAAAATCTCTATACTGATAGATGTTTCGTTTTAGACCGGTTTCTTCGTTATAAACGGTCAAAGAATATGATCCACTGGTATTGTCAATAGTTAAAACCTCATTCTGATCTATTGTCACAGGAGAATTTTCGACTAAGCCGCCCGTAGAAACTACCTTTCCATCCACATAATGCGTCCATGAAGGGTTAACTAATGGACCATGAATAGAAAGCTTGATCGGGCCTTCGCCATTAATATTTGTGTTAAAACGAACAGTTCGTCTATAGCTACTGTTAAACTGATAGTGGTAAGTACTATAGTCAACGTCGAAAGAATCTCTCCACTTATTGCCTCTATCCCATATCCAGCCAGAATTCACTGAGCCTTCTTCGGGAAGTATTTTATCCACAACGATCTTGTACCATGGTGTATAAGACGCAAATTCGATGTCGCACTCCAATACGCCAAGTTCAGTGATTTCGCTCTTGTCAAGCTTGGATACCCTTACCCTTTTTCGGTACTCCATCGTGTTAAGACCGTTGGGGTAATATAACAGAACCAACGGAGTTTTGTTAATAAATGTATAAAACTCTTTATAAAGGGTGTATGGAGACGTCTGGTCGATGCTATGAAAGCACATCGTTCCTGAGACAATGCCCTGCTGGTAAACGGATCTATTCAGCTTCCATACACGTCCGATAGATACGAAGTCGTTATCTTCTTCAAAACCTATACCCGATATATCGTGGAATAGTAATTGCTCGGTGGTGATGTCCAAAATTTCCCCAGCCGAATTTTCGAGCTTAAAATATCGCATAATAATCTCCACCGTTTAAACAAAATAAAAAGAGGCCCTTCCGGTGAAAGAAGAGCCTCCTAGTATCAAGCCATTCCCATACGCCTGTCGACGTACGTAAAGACCTCATCTCCGTCGATATGAGCGTATCTGTTCTTCTCGACGGCATTAATAATTTTCTTAGTATTGTTAAGCAGTGCGGCCAAATCCTGTGTGTAGTTAACAGGCTGTTGGACTGTCCTAGACTGAGCAAGGGCTTCGTTCTGCTGAGCTCCTATGGTTATAGCAGCCGCTGCAGTAAGTCCATCAGGATTGAAACTAGACAACATCGTATTAGCCATACTCATACCGTTCATCATGTCGGCCAGGTCCAGCACCGGCGTAATAACCGGATTGAAATCCATACCGGTGTCGATAGTATCTCTTATACGAGATATAGTATCCTGCATAGCCGAAATACCAGCATAACCAGTATCTTCGACAGCATCAACCACCATCGATACGTTGTCTCTGAAGCCAAGAGCATAACCATCCACAGCATCGAAAGCCAAGCTTCTGTACACCTTTGAAGGTGATGCAGAATTCTGAGCTCTTCTAGCTGCTTCGATGGCATCTTCAACCATTTCTCTAGCTTCAGCAGCAACGTCACGAGCCTTCGACCTAATACCTCTGGCATAGCCGTCGGCAGCATCCTGACCCAGATCGTAGAAATCGTTGGTCTTTGTATCTGCACCATCAAGTGCCGAACGAGCCATAGATTTACCAGCTGAGTACGCTGATGAGTTTGCTGCTGTAATGATTGCGATACTGTAAGTAACTACGGCTGTTCTTGCGACTCTTATAAGCTCCGACGTTTGAGACGTTATGCCTCTGACAAGAGCTTTCATCAGCCCTTCGCCTGCCGCAGTCATATAAGCCAAAGAACCAGCAGCCACCATAATAATCGAATACGACTTAACAATGCCTATAGCACTTGTCGCAAGGTCTTCGCCCTTATTGGCTATTCCAGACAAGAGATTACTGATCATGCGTTCGCCAGCTGCCTTCATATAAATGGCACCGTTAAGCATAGATAGCTCCGTGGTGTACGTTATGATGAGATCTCTTGCTTTGGATTTTACAGTTTCAGGATCTCCTTCAAGAGCTGTCGTCACTGCTTCCAAGAAACCGTTAACAGCTTGCGTGGCAAGATCTGTGTTAGTGGCGAACGTTTCAGTGAACTCTGCTACAGACGAGTCAGCCAGCTTCTTAAGTGCTTCTGTAAATCTGTCAACGCCTGAATAATCCGATGCTGATATGATAAGCAACAAATTGTGCAGATTCGTCAAGCCAGCGATAAGGGAATCGATTCGTTCTGGAGTTACGTTCTCTGTATCCGTATTAAACGAGCCTAATGACCGTCCAACAGTTACAAGTCCTGAACCGAACGTTGCCAGGCCCTTTTCTTTTACTTCGGATTTAGCGTTTAAGTCAGCAAGCCTAAACAAAGTGTCCGTAAGTCCTGTCATTTTGAAGGTTGAGACATCTGCTATGCTGTCGCTGAACTTTTTGATTCCTCCGCCAAAGTCAGCCAGGGTTTCACCGAACTTACCAAGATTTGTACGACCTGTAATTGCGTCAATGATGGATGTGTTGGACTTGATCTTACTAGCGAGGTTAATCATCTCCTGAGTTGCAGGGATAATGTTGCCTCTAAGCTTGCCAAGGTCAGCCTCGCCAACCAAATCGACACGAGTTACAAAGAGTCCATACTTGTCATAAGCAAGGAACTCGGCCATAGATGCTGCGAACTTACCAAGATCTGCTGTTCCGTCGATAAGAGTAGAGATGATTCCGCTCTTAGGCAACGAATTAGCAAGATCGATCATTGCAGAAGTTGTCTGCTTGACGACCATCATCTTGGGGATCAGCATCAACGAAAGATTCATAGACTCAAGAGAGGCAATGAAATCTTTAAAGCCGCCTTCCATGAATTCTTTCATATCAGCAGCAAAGGTTCCAAGGTCTTTAACACCAACGATCTTCTGCAGGATACCTTTAGTGCTAGGAAGATTTTTAGCAAGATCTGTAAAGGTAGAAATTATCTCTGAGACCTGACCGATCTTTGCGGTATCGATGTTCTCTCTGGCAAGCATTTTATTCATAACGATGATGGCGCGCGTCAGAGGCATTAAAGAAGTAGCGAACGAACCAAGATCCTTACCGCCTGTTATCCAGGCAGTAACAGCGTCCAGAAGTTCAGCACTGCAAAGCGCAAGAATAGCGAGAGCCAAATTCTTTGCGGCCGTTGCTGTACTCTCGTCAACCGTGCTAATGCCGTCAACGAATCCCTGTATATAGGAAGCAAAGTTACTAAGACTACTTCCAAGTTTGTCAATTTTGTCAGTCTCATCGTCAGCACCAGTAATGCCGTCGATAAAGCCTCGTATTACTCTGCCAACTACATTAGCGCCGTTAACAATCGCGTCGCCGACGGCACCGTCACCCCATGTAGCAACTTCTCCAAGAGCACCCAAGCAAAGGGCCATAGCACCGAAGAACACCATAGCGTTTCCAGCTGCTACTACACCTGCCTGAAACGGAATCTTAGAAAGCACCTCAATAGCCGGAGCCATTATTCTGAAAGCCACTAATATAGCAGCGATTCCTAAAGCGCTCTTAAGCTGTTCAGTAGAGTCACCGTAAGTAGACAGTAAATATAAAGCTCCACCGATGAGACCAATTGCCATAGCAAGGCCTGCTACACCCTTAAGGATCTCGGTGAATTTCATCTTGCCGACTTTGGACAGGGCGTCACCAACGGCGTTGAGTACCATTGACAACGACTTAGACGACATAAATAACGCCGCCCAAGGAAGTCCTGCTAAGACGTACATAGCTCCGGTAATAACAGCAATTGCTACTGCCATACCTAAGAAGCCCTTAGATCCACCGTTGGCTCGTTTAGCCGCTTCGGCCATCATAAACATTAAAGCAACAACGGCAGCTCCGCCCTTAAGTAGAGTAGGAGCATCCATGTTACTTAATATCTTGATAGATGGAATAAGAAGCAGCAAGCCTAAGGATATACCTAGAAATGCTCCGAGAGTTCCCTTTGCATCCCCAGCAACCTTAGCAGCCTTAGCGATCATAAGCATAAACACAAAGACGGCTGCGCCACCCTTAACAAGAGTATGCGTATCCAACTTTGAGAATATAATGACTGACGGAATCAGCAATAGTAGCGCAAGGCCAAGCCCAGCGAATGCTGCACCAGCGCCAACACCTACTTTACCGGCCAATCTAGCAGCAACAGTAACAAGAACAACAAAAGCAACGAGCGCGCCGCCACCTTTCTTCAGTTCATTCTCGTCCATTCCGCCAATGATTTTAGCAGCTGCAGCAACTGCTAAGAAGCCAACACCTAAGCCTGCGAATGCGACTCCAATAGACTTGATTTTATCCTCAGGAATTTTAAGCGCTGAAAGCAGTAATATAGTGCCGGCCATAGCCACGAAAGCCACGCCAAGAGCAATACACACTTCTCTAAACCGCTCTGCAGGTACCTGAGCCAAAAGCCAGATAGATCCAGCAATGATGCCAATAGCCGCAGCAATCTTAAGGAATCCGTTGTACTTATCTACTGCTGTCTGAGCTACCTTACCGCCGTTCTTGATAAAGTCTCCTAACGCCTTAATAGCCTTAGCAGAACTCTTACCGACCTTAGACCATCTGAAGACAAATATACCAAGAGCACCGATCAGAGCTGTAATCGCTCCGCCTCTGAAGTCGATCTTAGAGAGTTTCTCTACAACACCAGAAATAAAGAGACCTACAGAACCCTTACCAAGCTCTGCTGTGGTCTTAAAGTCTTCGAAAGCCTTCTTGAGTTTTTCAACGAAGCCTGCAAACGGTCCAAGTTTCTTGGCGTCAGGAAGATTACCAAGCGTGTCAGTAATGCCCTTAAACCAGTCCTGAATCTTCTGGTCGATCTTGGTTTTGACGAACTCTTTCAGATCCTTAAACGAATTTACGAACTTCTGGAATGCTTCTGGAAGATCTCCAATAGTCGGCATCTTGCCCGCTTTGAAAGCTTCGTACAGAGCTGTTATAGTCTCAGGGATAGACTTGATAGCCTCCTTGAAATTTGTAAACGTCGTACTAACTTTCTCAAGGGCACCAGAATCTTTAAGACTCTGATAGAACTTCTCAAGATTGTTGCCGGCCAGAATAATCCAGCCTTTAACCGTCTGAAACGCGTCAGAAAGGATCGGTAATATAGCGCTGCCGAGCCTCTGCATCGTCTTAGATACTTCGGTAATAATCGGCAGAAGAACGTCTGAGTAGTAGTTGGCATCCTTTACAGATGCTACAAACCCTTTGAATTCTTCCTTAAGGTTCTTAATATGAGTAACAATCTTGCCAACAATTTCCATGTTAGCGATCGTGTCCTTAAGATCCTTAGCGCCGTTGTAAACTCTAACGATAATATCCGCCAGAGCGTTAAGCGCTACGAGCAGTACGCCACCTACGAACTTACCGATCGTAAATATAACGTCCTTTAGCTTCTCAAAGTCAAACGAATTAGCTCCATTGACCAGATTCGTAAAGAACTTCTTAACCTCACCCTCAGCATAAGACAGACCTTTGCCCATCTTAGTAAGAAGCGTTGTGATACTCTCGAATGATAAGCCAGCGTCCTTTAACCCACCGGTCATTTCGTTCAGTTTCATCCTAAAGCCGTTGAGTAGGCCATATATATTACTGAAACTCAGAAGCCAGGTGTTGAACGCGTAGACTTTACCGCCGATCGTACCGAAAATATCAAGAATGAATCCCAGAGCGTTCTTAACAACCGTAAGAACTGAGGCTCCCTTAGCGAGCGTGTTCCATACGGCAGATAGACCAGTTTTAAGTACCTTTACTGTTGACGATACACCGAGTACGATCTTCGCCAGATTGCCGATAACCGGATTCTGTTTCTTAACTTCATCTGTTACAGCTTCAACGCCTTCAGCTTGATCGCCAAGAAGCTCAGCGTTCTCGGACAGAACTTCGTTAGCAGATAACCCAACGGCCTCATTGTCAGACACTACTGTTTCGTAACGTTTCCCACAGCCGAGGACTTCGTTAACAGCGTTCTGTAAGTTCTCAAACGCATAACCAGCTTCATGGAGCCTGTCGATACGTTCCTGACCGTGACCCCAGTCGCCATTGATGATCTGCTGAACTATTTCATTGAATTTCTCCGCTCGTTCAGCTACATCGGAAACAGCTTCTGCGGTGTCTTTGACCTTTTTAGTGACATCATTAACGCCGTCAGCAACCGGCTTAATTTTTTCGGTAATGGCATTAAAACCCTTGGCAACAGTTACGAGTGGTGTGGCGTCAATGTTACCGAACACCATTCCTAAAGCGCCACCAATTTCTTCTACGTAGTACTTTACAGTCTCCCAAATATTACCAAACGCTGATATGAGATTATCTCGTCCGCCAAGATCATGCCAGGTTTTGAAGAAATCGTTACGCCATTTATTAAAGCCATCGGTCATCCAGTTTAATCCACCTAAGATATTGGTGAATAACTGCTTAGATTCTTCGTAGTCACCGAAAACATAACGCCAAGTCTTAGACCATGACGTCTTCTGTGATTCAGCGAATACACTAAGCATCTGGCTAAATGTATTAACTTCTGTGGCTGCCTGATAAGCCTTAGCGCCTATCGGGTCCATCTCGTTGGCATATTTCCCCAAGGTCTTGATCAAGACTTCAGAGGTCATCCATTGCTGCTGTAACGAATCTTCAAATTTACTACTGGCATTGAACGCTTCTTCGTTAGCCTTTTTGCCAGAATACGTTGTGGCAATGTATTTGTCGCCGACTTCTTTTAAGGTACCGAGTTCTTTTGCTGTCTGAATCAACTGTTCCTTGAACTCGATTGTACCCATGTTGGCGTTGTTGATAGATTTCCAGTCGATCAACTTAACAACGCCCGTACCCAAGGCCTGACCAAAGTTATACATTGCCGAGGCTGCGTTCTGAGCATTTGCACCAGCTGACGCGGCAACGTTCGAAATACCTTTGATGGCTGTAACTGAGTCTTCCAAGCTTACGCCAGCATTAGTGAACTTACCAATATTGGCGGTCATATCGTTGAATGAATATATAGTCTTATCGGAATAATCATTCAACTGATCAAGAGCCTTGTTAACCGCTTCAAGCGTAACAGGTAAACCATTGGCATCCTTTGCCGAGTTACTCAACTGCTTAGTCGCAGATATAAACGACTCGTAAGTCTGCATACCGCCTCTTGGAGCCTCAGTAAGAGCATTTATAAACTGATTTCCCAGATTCATAGCAGCATTAGTGAGGTTCTGCATTACCGTCATGCCGACGATACCGAGGTTAGAGAACCTGGCATTGAGCTTATCGATACCGTCTGCGATGTGACTCAGGTCAAGATTCTTAGCACTCTTAGAGAGGTTGTCGAGACCCTTACCGGCATCTTCCAGCTTCGTAGACTCCTTCAACTTGCCAAGAGTGACTAAGCTTTGGGCGACTTTTTGCTCGAAGTCAGAGTTGTCAAACTTCATCTCAACAATCTTCTGTTCGAGTTCTTTGTTCATAGCTCAGTCACCTCCTTCCATAAAGCATCTGCGAGTTGATCAAAGATGGGAAGAATCGCCGGTTTGATGTAGTCTCTTCCCTGGACGTAACCACCTGTTCCGGTGCCGTGTCCGTACTGTATCAGCAAAGCAATAGGGACGCCGTTGTTCACGTTGGAGTTTGTCCAAGTGATTGTAACGACGCCCTTTCCTTTCTCAATCTTGTAGTCCCAGCTTGCCGCTGTCTTTCCAGTCTCAACCGGTGTAGCGTTGGCCAAAGCCTGTACTCCAAGTTTACCGTACTTATCTAAAACGGAATCGAGATCCAGCTTACGAAGCTTCTTAAGAAACGTCTCCGTTTTGCTGAAATCTCCCTTCTGTTTAAACTGTATAATCGATGCCATATCAGCCTCTTGTTCCGAGTTTTGCACACCTCATTCTGTTAATCTCTGCTCTTTGTCTGTCTGCCGCTGCTTTGTCTGCTTTAGACGGCTTGGAGTTCTTCTTAGAGCAAATCTTAATAAGCATCATAAGCCGGTTAATGTGCCACTTCTCGAACTCAACAGGTATCCCGAATGTAATCATCCAGTAATAGATAAGTTCTGACGACACAGGTTCATGAGGACCGGCTTTACCATAGAAGTTAACCGTTGATGCTGTCATCGGGTCTTCCATGTACTTAATTATGTCTGTGATGTTCTCTTGACTAAGGGCATAGTACACGTAATCCGGAACATCTTTGTTGATGGTCATACAGCGAATGTAATCGATGAGCTCCTCTGTTGTCTTTTTGGGCGTTTCAAGGTACATCTTGTGCCATTTTGACTCCCATTTTGAAATTGAAACAAGTGAGTGCTCGAGGATCAAAGTGCAAGGCTTTGTGTAATAGAAAGTTCCATTGGCCTGATTGAACAGCTCAGCTTCTTTTACATGAATCACTAGAGGCATGGCACATTACCTTAAGACAGAGGTGTAGTTACGCCTTCGATCGGAGCTCTGCCGGGGCCTGCTACTACCTGAGCGCCAGCCTGAGGCTTCGGAATGATCGCGTTACAGAAAGCTGCAGCCGCATCAGCGCTACCAATGAGCTCCATCATCAGCTTGTCGTATGCAGGACACTGAACGAACTTTCTTGTCTGCTCCGGATCCTTATCAAAGGACTTGCCGTCAAGAGACTTGATACCATAGGAGTTCTGAACGATCTGCTCAAAGTATGTGTAGAGTGTAGGCATGTCCTGCTCGGCAATGATGCGGTTATAGAACTCCTCAAGGCCGCCCTTGGTTGTGAAGTTCATTCTCATGATCTCCGCTTCAGACAGATTGAAGTAGAAATCCTCTTCTCTTTCCATTCCGTTGTAGTCTGTGTACTTAATTCTCTTTTTAAGCATGTCTCTTTCCTTTCTTTAAGTAAAAAAATAAAGGCCCCAGAATTTGCTCAGGGGCCCTTTAACGGATCAAAAATAACGATCAGGTTTTCGGTACCCAAGTACCAGTATTCTCGTCATACTTCATGCCAAGAAGTTCAAAGACCTCTGCAGGCGTAGGCAGCTCGGGCTCATCCTGTTCTGTGCCGAACAGCTTGTTCTCAAGAGCGGTGATCTTATCCTTATCAGTGAACAGAGAGGTATCAATCGTAAGAGAAGCAGTGTTCTTGTAGCCCTGGACCGCGATAGGAGTGGTCGTAAGCTCGAAGGAGAATGTGCCTGCCTCGGGGCTGTCGTTAACAGTGCTGTACTGTTTCTCGGAAGGAGAAGCGGTTGCACCATAGATCAGATGCAGCTTGTAAGCATAGTCATTACCCTGCAGATCGTTACCAACGATCGAACGATAAGCCAGGCCAAAGGTCTTTCTGGACTGCTGGCCGATGACAACGCCGTTTGTGACGATTGCTTCGCCGTTGCACTCTGCGAATTCCGGAGGATAAGTGTAGCACTCGACTGTAGCGCCGAATTCCTCTGCGGATCTCAGATCCAGGTACTTAATGTTATCTGCATAAATCGGGTTGGAGTCTGCTCCGGAAGGAGACTCGGAGATCGAAGAAACGCCGTTCCATGCTACGCCGCCGACGTATTTCTTCTGAGCATTAGGTTTATAAAGGGCTACGTGGTCGACACCAGTCTCGTACTTGTGTTCGCCGATAGCATCCCAAACAAGTTTAGGCATATCATTACCTCCTTAGGTATAGATGGTGAAATTAGAGTGATGAAGATTGTCTGCCACAAACGGAGCTCCTTCGTCGCCGTAGTCGAAGTAGTTAAGGAATGTGTCAAACAATTCGAAATCGGGGTCTTTTGAAATTATCTGTACGTCCCACGGATACCAGATGATGTACCTCTTGTTATCGGCATAGCGAGGAGACGCTGGGTTTCGCTTATAGACAATACATGGATAATTCATGTGTATGGTGGAAGGGGGATCGTGGTATACATTGCGCGATCCCAGAATTGTACAAAGTTTCTCATGAAGAGCTGAGCGATTCCGTTCCCGCATTGTAAATATCTCCTACTTCCAATACGAGGCGAGGCAGACGAAGCGTAACAGTCGGGACTGACCATTGATGCCCCATCCACTCGATGCATCGTATTTGTGTAAAGTTAGCTAATGAAAAGGAGTCCGCAATAATCTCGAGTTCGTTGTTAACCCTCTTGTCGTCGTTGATCTTACTGCCGGGGGTCCACTTAGAAATAAAGCGCTTCCATTCTCCCTTATAGGGCTTTACGATGGTGTACTCCTTCCAGTCGCCGGGAGCTTCAGGATCTTCTCGTTGAATTACGAACGTAACGTTACCGTAGAACTTCATTGTGGACTCCTTTTACTACCATTTTGAACCGATCAGGTCGTCGCCTTGGTCAGTCTGATCGCGCTGAAAGGCTTGGTCAGAGCGCCGGAGCATCTGGTCTCGATCAGGTACTTCATCTGGTTGACATCGATGTCGAAGTCGTCGAACAGAGCAACAGCACCGCCCTTGTCAGCACCATAGCTGTAATCAACGGGGTTCACGATGATACCAAGCAGCTCAACGCCGGTGGTCTGATCGTAATCAGTTGTATCAACGTGGAAGCCTTCCATAACTTCAACAGTGATGATTCTGGAGACACGAAGTCTGGTGCAAAGCTCCTGCTCGGAAGCATAGAGGAAGTGGCCGATGCCGTCCTCGATCAGCAGCATAGCGGTAAGAACGTCTTCAGTAGTGAAGAGGATCGGGTTGCCGGAACCCTTGTAGTTCTTACGAGCCTTGATCGCGGATACGATGAAGTTCTTAGCCATCTCCTGTTCGTTTGCGCTGGGAGCGACTGTTGCACGGATGGTGAACAGCGGAACATCGGTAGCGATAGGTCTGATGTGATCCTCGGAGATCTTATCGTCATCAGATGCAAGTCTGCCGTCACCGATAAGGCCTGCCCTCGCGATTTCCTCGTCCAGCTGACCTCTCATCTCGCCCTTGATCCAAGCGATAACGTCGAAGTCAACGATGTCGATGGTGTCATCTCTGTCCATCTTCTGTTTCTTGTAGATGGTCTGGGGATCGGTTGTTCTCTTCAGAAGGCTGAAGACCTGTTCTTTCTTCGTGTTGCCCTTCAAGTAACCTCTCGCTCTCGCCTGCTCGCCGGTAAGATCTGCGAACTGGGACTTAATGCGGGAGAAAGGAAGGTGATGAGCACCATTCAGGAATACTGATACCCAGCCAGTGTCTCTCTTGATCCATTCCGGAGGAGTGTTCAGAGACTTATACTCCGGGAAGAGCATGTCGGGATCACGGAAACCGTAAGTCTGGTTTGCTGTAGCCTGGGAAGGGCCAGTCATGCCGTCCATAGGAACTGTCATAGCGTGAGTAAGCTCACCGTTCTCGATCATCTGGGATACGGCCTCTTTGTAAGAGCCGACCTTCTTAGCTGCGGAATGAATGAGAGTCATGTCAACCGGAACCGCACCGGTATAAACGCTGTTGGAAGCGTCGTTAAATGCGTTGTGCTTCATATCGGATCCTCCTTCGGAATCTTCTTCATCGTCTTCGTCGTCTTCTTCACCAGCGCCTTCAGCGGCCATGCCAACCAGCGCATAAAGAGCTTCCTTCTGCTCATCTGTCATAGTGTCAACGATCTCTCCGATGGTCTTTTCTTTCTTTTCAGTATCAGCCACGGGTTTTTCCTCCTTTGTTTCCTCATCTGCATGGCAAAGCTCAATGGGCTGACCGGAATAGATTTCAGCTGAGAACATACCTTCCTCATCACCGTGAGTAAGAACTTCCTCGATGTAAGCGCCGGGATTGGCACCTGCGAGAACAAGACTTACCTCGCGAATCATTCCGTGCAGCACATCTCCGCCAACCTGCTTGAGCTGATTAGCATAGATGGACAGAGATACAACGTCACCATGTTCGACGCACTCCTTACCATCTTTTCCTTTCTGCGTGCTGTTAAACGCACAATGCGCAAGAACGCCATCAGAGACATTCTGCAGATCGGCGTATCCAATAACGTTGGACACATCGTCATGCTGGTGATTCCATACAAGAGGGACTCTCTTGCCATCACAGTCTTTGAAAGCGTTCTTTCTAATTACTCGTCCGTCAGAGCACTGCAGATCATTACGTGTGGCATAACCCACGAAATCGTACTTTACTGCCATTTTGACGTTCTCCTTTATTCAGTTTTAGTTAGACTGGCTTGTCTAAATTAGCATTAACTACTGCCGCTCCAGCTGGATCGAGAGCCGGCCCTTCTCCAGGAACCATGTCGTGCTGTCCCATCTCATCAGGCGACTGATTGAGGTTGGCGTTGACCAGCATGTCTGCCTTAGGATCATCGGAAGGCTTCCATCCAATAACCGATCTGATCTCGTTCGAAGACGCAATCTCGTTACGAGTGAACTTATCAGCAAGTTCAGCAAGATCCTTGACAGGAATGAGCTTGAATGCGTCTCTATAGAACCGAATCGCCTGACCCTGAGTTCTTGCTGTCGGAGTCAGGAACTTACGCTGCATTTCAAGTGCAAACGCAGAAAGAACAGGCTCGATCGTATTGTTGTAATAGTTGATCATGGTCTGTTCATCAGCAGTTCCGTTAAGGATGGTGTCAGTGACGCCAAGCTGCGAATACAGCATAGTCGTGAGGTCTTTGACTTCGGTCCATATGTTGTTTTCGATTGATCGGTTAAGCTGTGTGATCTTCTCGGTACCATCTGTATAAGCGATACCGTACTTAGAACCGGCAAGCTGCATTTCAATGTCTTTTCGACGTTCTTCAGCCTGCTGGCGACGTGCAGTAGATTTGATTACGTAAGGGAGCTGAATGATAAGGTCCAGTTTGCCGGACGATGACTGCTCATCTACGTAGTCAAGTAGATTTAGTTTTCTGATGAGTCGTTGTAGAGTGCTGTTCGGTTCATTCATGACCGAGTAAAAAGGGTTCTCGACAATAGCTGCCGATTCCTTAGGCCAGATTAGGTCGTGTTCCTGTCCGGTATCCTGGTTGTACACTCTGACTCTTATGTGATGCGGAAACCATTCCAGAATCTTACCTGTTCGAAGAGTTTCGATTCTGTAAGACTGGGACGTTATCGGATTCCCGATCGTATCTGTGGGAATGATTGCAACCACGCCTTCATCAAACATTGAATGAACAGCATCCTGAATGAATGCTCTTCCGGTTTGATCGAGGTTAGCGCTAAGGGTGAGACACTCGTTAAGTCCTGACTTCATGACGTCTTTGTATCTACCATTCTCGTCAAGTTTAACGTGCTCCATCGTTACCGCTGCACAATCAACCGCAATGCGATTAAAGACATTGGTTACTATAGATCGTTCGTTTCCGCTTCGTATCTTATAGCGATCAGGCCTGTACGTATAAGACCTGCCGTAGTCCCGAATGGTCTGGTCCCTCGGATTTCTGAAAGCGTTCCAGGCGTTCTGGAGCCGCTGAGTTAGTGTTGGCATAGGCGGTTACCTCATTTCCAATACGACGGTGAATTGCTATGTTGTCTTTGCCAGTTAGTTCGATATCTGTAATAATCGGATCTGTAGGTTTTCTCAACTGTTGATATGGCACTTTTTACCGTTTTACTGGATGAGGCTCTAGTTTCAATATTTCCAGCGCCTCCGTTTTTATTCTTTCTCACTTTAGCCTTAACAGTGTTATAAGCGTACGGGCTGTAATCTGTTCCGTGCGTACGTCTAAAGTCCGAATCCATCTTAGTTACAGCGACTGTGGTTGCTACATTACCGAAGATACCTAAGACCATTTGGCTAGTCATAATGTCTCGTTGAGCTCTCTTAGAATATCTATATTGCTCTGTGAGTTTAACATTATAGCCTTTCTTTACAGCATCAGAACCAATTTTCTTCCAAGCTTTAGTCGCCGCCTCAACGTTAGCGTTTTGCTCTTCTAGCTTTGCTCTCATCTTCCAGGCTTTTGCTTCCAATTTAGCAGCCTTCTTGTCTTTGCCTAAAGATTTAGCTTTCTCATATCTGGTAACTAAAGCGTTGTGACGGTCTGTAAAGTCGGCCCGTTTTGCTTGAGATTCTCCTCGAATCACAGCTAACTTGTTCATAGATCTGGCATATGAGCGAGCACTTCCTTTTTCTGATATTCGTTTTGCTCTCTGAATAGATCTTCCGCCTTTTCCAAAAGAGCCATCCGGATAGGCCTGAAATCTCCTAACGCCCCATTTCTGACCTTTAACGCCGTGATGATAAAGCTCCAATTGCTCAGATGGTTTCCAAAATATAGCCATAATTATCCCCTCACATACGTAGCGGCATACATAGCTCTGGCGTTAGCGCGAACCTGTCTGACCAGCTCTTTGCCGATCTCCTGGTTCTCTTTAGTCATGGAGATATTAGCTTTCTTGTAGCTTTTCTCCATCTGCTCGTACCACTTCTTGCCCTTGAGAGCTGCTTTATTGGCCTTAAACTGAGCCTTAGAAGCTTTCTTAAACGCCTTCTCTGCGGAACGCTTAGACGTAAATAAAGAGTTAGCTTTGCGCTCAGCCTTATCGAACTTGCGATCTGCTTTGGCCTGTTTCTTCTCGTAGCGAGCATTAAGCTTGTTGAGCTTCTTAGTAGCTTTCGTGTCGATCTTGGCCAAAGTTGCCGCGTGTTTCTCAGTTTTGCCAGCTGAAGCTAATTTTCTAGCCTTATGCACGCCCCACTTCATACCCATGACGCCAAAGTGGTAGAGTTCATCAGGCTGTTGTGTTGGTTTCCACATGGTATTCTCCTTACTTAGTTGCACTGCCTCGAAGTTTTACTCCTTTGCCGCCTCCGGTTACGTTGCGCTTACGGCTCCTGGGACGATCGCCATGGCTTTTCTTCTTACCCTTAATCGAGGAAAGAATATCTTTAAGCTTCTTTCTGGCTTCGCTACGGCGCCATTTTTTCTGCCATTCAGGACGGCTGTTTTCGTAAGCGATACGAGATTTGGTGTTAAAGCTCATGGTAGAAGTCATATTCTTAAGACCAGACACGCTGTCCCAATTAGAGATAGCGCCAGCTCCCATGCCAGTTGCTCCAGCCTGAGCCTGCTCCTGAACGCCTTTCTTGTTCTTCCATTTCATGCCTTTGACACCGTAGTGGTATAGTTCGCCTCCGGATTGGTATTCGTGAGGCATCCATCTGTTGTAGCTCATTCGAATGCATCCTTATTAAGTTTGTAAGCAACGAAAGCGTCCATCATAGCAGCGACGTTATCGATCTTGTCTTCGCGGCGCGTCTTGTCCAGCTTTCTGTTGCCGTTAGTGTCTTCTCTCGTTATGCTGTTAGCCATGGCGAATTCCATAAGTTCTTCGTCAAACAAAAGCATCCGCTCCCCAGCAAGCTTCTTTAGCTCACCCAGAGGAACGGATTCTGTTCTGGCACCCTGTATAACTTTAACAATACCGAAAGGACCGTTTTCCAGTTCCCATCGGTTTACGAACTCTTTAGCGTTGTATGGGTCATAGCCGAAGCAGCGTACGTCGTACTTGTGTTCTTCAATGAACGAATCAAGATCGTCGTAAACTTCCATCATGTCCAGCACAGCGCCTTCAAGAACTACTAAACTTCCCTCAGCCAAGAAGTTGTCATACTTCTCTCGCATAGCCAAAGGAAGGTTGTGGTAGGTCAGATCCGAAATATAGCTTCGAGTCTTGATCCCGAACTGACCTGAAGGGAGAGGAAACATGAACGTGAATGCACAGAAGTCATCACCCTGCGAAAGGTCTGCTCCCATAGCGCACGGCATCTCCCAAAAGTCCCGTTTGCGCCTGTGTCTAATTGTTTCCTCGTAGGTGAAGAAGTATGTAAAGCCCTCCATAGGAAGACCAAATCTCTTCGCCAAAATATCGTTACGAGCAGCCGGTGCGTTCTCTGCTCTCTCGACCTCTGTCTGGTATGTCTCATACGAAACAGTGATTCCGAGATTGGGATTTGCTTTAACCCACATGTTGGGGTCGGCTACTTCGGTTACATCATCTAACTTGTACCACCAGATGGAGACATGATCGTTAACATAATCCCCTTTGAGGATCTTCATTAGTTCCATTTTGATGGTATCGCCACATCCGTTACGAACCGTTCCTTCCGAAGAAGTCGCGATGATCAGCCAGTCGTCAATCTTAGCTGCGCCCTGCTCGATAGCACCTACAGGATCCTCTCTGATGTCACCAGACAGCCATTCGTCGATGGTGTTCATCTTGGATCTCATACCCTGAAGTTTGTCGATCCTCATAGGGCGAATCTCAATAAGTGAACCGGTGATGAAGTTCTCGATTCCCTTCTTCGTCGATGCCAGTTTTACTCTATTCGCTTTAGAGCCGGTTGTGTTCTGCAAAGAGCCATCTGTTAAGAACGTGAAGTAGGGGCCTTTTGACCTTGTGATGGCTGTTCGAATTGGCGATAGAATCTCGTCGGCCTGCTTCATAGTAGGTGCCGTCGTGATCTGATATGTTGTAGAAGTGTCAACAGTAAGCGCATAGGCTTGGTGACAGGAAGCGTACAAGGATTTAGAGGCCCCTCGTCCAACTATAAGAAACTGCTTGTTGCGCAGCCTTCTCTTGACTCGCTTCTTAACGTAACGTCCTCTGGTTCCGTGAATGCCGGGCTGCCAAACTCTCTTCTCAAGAAAGTAATACCAGCCCCAGACGTCTTCACCCCAGAGTTTAAACGAATCCAGCAAGTGTAAGTCTGAACCATCTGTTAGAGTAAGCTCTTGCTCACAGAATTCGATCCAGCCTTCTACTGCTTTGTCATCGTAATAGTAATCCGGGTTTGCGATCATAGCATCGATGCGGTTCATCTGCATTTCGATCTCTCTGCAAACCGGAATCTCTCCTCGTAAGACTCGATCCCTGAAGATGCCGTAATACTTAGGCGTTGCTGTGTTTGATAGCATTATTACTTACCGAAAGCCTTCTTCCTTTTCTTGTCGACTTCCTTCTGGCGAGCCGATTCGGCCTGAGTATCAGCAACGGTCTTACGAGTATCTGTTACGATCTTGCTGGGTTCTGAGGGTTTGGCTGAAAGTCTTTTAACAGTAGATTCTCCAAACCTGAGAGTCTGCTGAGAGTTATAGGAAACGGGCTTATCTGTTCCAGACTTAAAACCGGAGATGACTCGTTTGCCAGATGTAACAGCTTCTGAAGTCGGTTTAGGACTGTCAGACTCGCCATCCGGATTCTTGTAAGCAGCTTTGTCTCGTATAGAGCTTGGCGTATTCTCATATGCCTTCTTAGGCTTCTCAAAGTCCTTAGGATCTGAATTGTCGTAACTGGCGTTCTTCTTAACGTTGTCTTTGCTGCGGTACGTACCGTCGACGGGAGTGTCCTTAGCCTTATCTTGGTTAGTGAAAGGCTCAGCGCCATATGCTTTCTTACCGGCTTCCTTAGTAGAGATCAGTCTAAGACCTTTTGCATAGTCATCGGCATTGAGATTATACTTCTTCTGCACCTTGTCAAGCTCTGTAATGTTAGTTACCTGGGTAAGAGCTCTGTTCTTCTCAGCATCTTTAATAGACTTCTTAGCATCCTCAGCTGCCTTATCGCGTTCACCGTTAAACGCCTTATCCAGTTTGGAGAAGTTCTCCTTAGCCGTAGCGATCGTATTAGCATAGCCGCCTACTTTCTGGACGATGTTCATGCCCTTGTCGATCGTATCCCAGACGGTCTTCTGATTAGCAGCGACCATGTCGGACATCTTCTTCTCATTTTGAAGTCTGAGGAACGCTCTGGAGTACTCCTCGTTAGTCAGCTTACCTTTGAACTTAGCAAGGTCCTCGATGGAACCAGACTCGATAGCTTTCTTCTTCTCGGCCTCGAAGTTAGCGTTTGCCTTACGGGTTGCCTGAGCTTTCTTAACGGACTTGGCTTTCTCCTTAGCTGCTTTCTTCTTCTGTCGGGCGTCGCCGATATCTTTGAACCGCTGCTTGACTTTCTTAGCGGCCCCAATCACTTTACCGCCAGCAACTTTCATTCCCTGACGGTAAGGCTGGAATCTACGCACGCCCCACTTCTGACCTTTGATGCCATGATGCTCAAGAAAGAGTTCATCCTCTGCTAAACCGGTGAAAACCTCATCAGGTGTAAAAGACATGGCGTGTTCGAATGCAGCGCCGTTACGTCTCTCTGCGTCAAGAATCTGATTAACCCTTTCCTTGCCAGCTTTAATACTGGCCTCCATAGCTCTGACCTCTTTCTCGTCAGCGCCATCGGCTTTCATCTCGGCTAGCTTCTGTTCGTTCTCGCTGATCTTCTCTTCGAGCTCGTCGACGTCCTCAACAGATGCTCCACCGCCTGGACCTCCGGAAGCTGCGGCAAGTTCTGCAGGAGTTCTACGCACACCCCACTTCTGTCCTTTAACGCCATGGTGCAAAAGATCGTTAGGAGTCATCTGAGTCACTGCCATTAAAATCTCATCAGTCATCGATGTCCTCCCATCCAGGATCTGCTGCGTAACTGATACGGCTTTCCATCTCAGCCAGCTCGTCCTTCATTTGTGTCACTAAAAAAGAATTAGCGGGAGGATCAAAGAGTAACTTGACCTTCCGCTTTACATACTCGGGAGCTATGGAAGAAATATAGGGATTGTCTGTAAAGTCTTCCCATGTAGCTGACTCATCAGTTACAGTGAAGGGCTTTGCAGAACAACCCAGCTGGAATAGTGTGAAGAACGCGGTGTTGATGTGGCCGCATAGTTCGCTATTGTAGATGTCGGCCTCTTGTGGGACCTGGCAATAATCTTTCACAGATTCGAGAATGTACGCGTCTGTCATTGTTAAGTCCTCCAAGGGCATGTGTCGTACGGCCTTCGCTCTGCCAGAGTTGGCCTGGTTTGATCCTTATAGCCGTAGTGAATGATTTGGTGAGTGTCGTAGCTCACAGTTACTAGATTGTTCGGGTCTAACACGCAGTCAGCCCGATTGAGAATATCTTCTTTTGTGATTGGGTTCAGATGATGGACAAGGATCTTGTACTTGTAGCCGTGTGGATGAATCTCGTGATCCGGATGAGCCAAATCACAAGACTGATCTCGTATGATCACGTCTCTTCGGACCTTCTTCCACTCAGGCATTCTGTAAAGAAGCTGGTTCAAATATCGGTCGTAGCCGAAAGTCTCCTTACCGACTTTACCGTAGGTCTTACAGTAGTTGAGCCTGGACTCGAAGTCAGGGAGTTGGATCAGCTCAGTATAGGTCCTCTTCTTCATCGTCATTCGCCCCTGAATATCGTTTGAAGGCTGCAATAGCGTTAGCAAACATCTCTTCATTACGCTGCTGCAGTCTCAGGTTCTCTGTCTTAGCCTTGACCAGCTCAAGTTCAAGCCTGGTCTTCTCGGTTTCGTTGCGATTCTTGCTGGAAGCCATGCGAATGAACTGTACAAGCTCCTGTCCGGAGGCAGTTCCGTTAAGAATTCGGGTTTCCACGAGATCTAAGGCCATAGATATCAATTGATTCTCTCGTTCCTCCGCTGTCCTGGCTTTTCGCCTGGGTCTTTTGGGAGGTTCTTCAACCTTTTTCGTGCGTCCCATGTGACTTTACCGTCCTTTCTAATACCTCTTGGTCAGTTCTAGCGGACTTTTGGATAGTATAGGAGGTACTATGGGGAGCATTCCGCGTGAAAGGAGAGGCAAACATGCAGCCTGTAAAGCCGTGGAGCCGCTAGAACTGACCAAGGGGCATTGGAAGAATATAGAAAAATATCACCTCCGGGGGAAATTTTAAGATCGGCGCGATGCAGGGTGGGGGGCTATTTTCGTTAGACCCCCCTCTACCCTCCTAAATGCGAAATACCCAGAGGGGAGAGTGTGAAATGAAATAAAAGAACGCGAATTAATCATGTTTTTTGTTAATAATTTGTTAAAAATTAAAGAACAACGTAATTGTTTTATAGAAAATGCGATTTGATTTGAATTCAAAAGAGTCAAAGGGCATTTGAAATGCTTTATTAGAAACTAAGAGCAACTGAAACACATTTAATGCCTCAATTGCTCTTAATTTGGAGGAAGAACTATGAATAGAAAGCTAATTAACTAAACTATTCAACAATCTTGTATTCAACATCAGAATCAACAACTCTTGTTACACGTTTGTATGAAACGCCTTCAACACAAGTAAGATTGAACTGACAGATAGTATCAACAGCTGACTTGATAGCACGTTGAACAACAAGCGGAGGCGCATCAGAAGGTAAGAATCTAACTTCAGGATCGCGCGCTACATAGCCTGAAGTATGATAGCCATGTTGTTCATCGAATCTATACCAATTGTCATAGTCCGTGAATGGATCAAAGGGGTTGTCTGTAGTAGTAACCCAATACTCCGTCACCTTCATTTATTGAGCTCCTTTCCTACAGTAGAGGGGGATACTCCTAAGTACTCGGCTATCTCTGCTACGGTATACCCCGCTTTAGATAAGCTCTTAGCCTTGCTTATTTTTGCAGATGTCATAGCTTTATTTTCTTTAGGGGTAGCTCTCTTTTTATAATCGTCTTCGTTAGCATTACTAAGTAATTTTACGACCTGGGTGTGCGGAATGGCCCCCTTTTGAATTGCCTCCCACTCCCTATCAGTAAAGGTCACCCGGGTCTTCTTTGCCCCCGTTGCCTCTCTTGCTGCTTCAATTCTTTTGGCTGTCCATTTTCTGATCTCTGCCTTAGTAGGCTCGTTTCCTTGACGACGGGCATCATCAATTAAAGACTGGACCTCACTATTCGCTAGGATCTGGGCCTGACGTTCACGGGGGGCGTTCTTAAGGGCGGTCTTTAATTTACCCTGAAGGGAGGATACCTCTTCAGCATATTCCTTAGCCGCCTCTTTATTGTACGTAACATTCTTAGTAGCCAGCTTTTCTTTACGGGCCTTATTTCCCAGGGCCTTACATGCATTGGCATAGTCCGCATATACCCTCTCTATTTTCGTATTTGATTTCGAGATAAGATCATATGCATTTTCTGTCTCTGCCATCTGGTACGATTTTTCTTGTGCGTACCTGACCTCCCCCTCTCTTTTTGTGTAGGTCTTTTTTCCTGTCTGGGGGTCTACGGTCACATCATATACCGGCTTACCTTTAGCTCGCTTCCATATCTTCTGTCCTGTTTCAGGATCAATTGTGTATGGCTGGTTAGTCATACGCTTATCCACATAGACAGGATTCTTGGCTCTTGAGATCAAAGTTTGGGCACCGCCTTTTCCTGTAACAGGATCTTTGGGCTGGTATTTTGCCTTAAGCTCAGAGATGCGGTTTTCTTTTTCTGATCTACGCCAGTCTAATTTGTGCTTTTCAGCATCGATAATACAGTTGGCGTGCTTGGTTGCTCTCGCTAATTCCTCAGAAGTAGCTCCCTGAAGAGTCATATCCGTAACAAGGTTAGAAATCTTACCCATTTCCATCTGAGTCTGGGCATGAGTCATGACCTTCATTCCCTTGTAACCTGGATATCGCTCTTTAGCATCGAAATCCTTAAGACCTTCCAAAGGAGGATCCGTCTTAATCAGACGTTTGCCATTTGCTTGAGCGTTATTAGGAATTACAAGAACTGTATCTCCATCGAAGTCGGCTCCAGATAATCGTTCTGCTACCTTTGCGTTGATTCCAACAGCATCGATAGCTCCAGGAGTGATTATCTTTTTACCTTCAGCGTTCTTGTTATTTACAGTAAGCTGAGGAATCTGATATCTGCCTTCATGAGGATATCTAATACAGACAACGGTTTCACCATCTTTGAATTGAGGCGCATAAATCTCGTTGTCTTTAAGGGTCTTCATAGGCAAGATAACGTTCCAAGCCTGCCTAGGCATAGCAGCCGCCTTCAGATGTACCGCTGCGGCATCGCATTCATCTGCGAATGATTGAAGCATTTTCTGTTTAACAGCTGGATTAGTAAGAGCACAAATATCATCAAACTGCTGTTTTCTGAAATCGAGGTCAATTCCAAGCTGTCTTTTAGCCAATTCAGGCGACTGCTTTGATAACATCTGAGAAGCAAGCGTCTTAGACTGCTTAGCCCAATCGCCAGACTCCTTGACAATGTTAATAAGACCCTGATGCTCTTTTCCGTCTGCGTCTTTCCAGTCGTTCTGATTTTTGATAGTAGCGCCAAACGCATTTACGCCAGGAGCATCCTTAAGAGTCTTAAGAACCTGTTTTGCGTCAGGGTCGTCTGACATAATAGGAGTTCCTTTATGCTTATTTGTGTTAAAGCGAACATCGATCCCATCAGGAAGGTCGTCTGCATAAACAGCCATTCCCTTAAGGTAATGGGTTCCGTCAACAGCTATACGAACCTGAGCATAATTGTTATTGCCAAGGGACAATTCCTGAACACCACGTCTAAGTTCAATAACGCCGTCCTTATCTGTACCGCCATCTTCTGCATAAACAACGGCCAGCCTATCGGATGATAAACTGACCGGATCGTGCATTTTCTTTATTTCTAACTTTTTACCATCATCAACCACATGAAGATCTTCAATGGTTTTGATTTCATCAAGATGGTTGTAAATATAACCTTTTGGAGTGTCCTTCTTAGACAAGACAAGAAGGGATGTCTCATAACCTGTTCCGGCCTGATCAACCTTAGGATGGCTAAGAACATAACCTTCGTCCTGAAGATTCTTAACCATCTGCTTAAGCTTAGTATCGCTTATACCAAGATTCTGTTCAGTACCAGCACCTACATCGATGTGCCCTTTTTCTGCGATCTCGTTTCTGAGAATATCATAAAGCTGCTGTTCTTTCTCAAGCTTCTTAGCAACCTTATCCTGAAGAAGAGCCCTAGCCTGAGAAGCAGGAATGCCGGTTTTCTCTTCGATAGCTCTAAATGACATTTGTCTGTCATATCTGAGCCTCTCAACAAGAGCTCGGTTATTTGCCTGCTCTTCGCTCTTAGCAAAGGACTGTTTTCTTCTAAAGTCAGCCTGCTTTATATCAAAGTAATTGGCGATCTCCTTATCAGTCATGCCTTGAGCCCTAAGTTTCTTAGTCTCTTCGTAACTCCACGCTTTGTGAGGTGTATGCTGATTAGGATTCTCGCCGGAACCTAATGGAAATCGGCCTGATCCACGGCCAGGAGCGCCATCTTCTTTAGAGCGACCAACGTGTTCGAGATAGTCATCATTGGCCACACCAAAATATAATTCATCCATAGTCTTCTTCCTCCCGGATCAATAGAAGTTCGTTAAAGCGTACAATCTGATCTCCGATTTGCTCGATCCTGTCTGGATCAGGCTCTGTTTCTGTGAAAGCATCAAATTGATAGATTCTCAGTTTGTGCTGAATATCATGTGGATCGATGCTGTATTCAAGACAGAACAAAGCGTCGTAAATCATCAACTGTTCTATTTTCCCGGGAATGATTCCGGTCTTAAGATCATGTATTCGGAGAATATCATTTGAAAAACTAATAGAGTCAGTAGTACCGAAGAAATACTTCGAGTAGAACAATACTGTCTCTGGTTTCATGTTGTAGCGAATGGCATCATTCACATAGAGCGAAAGCGTGGTAGCAGGCTTCTTAGGGAGCCCCTGACCAAGCTCGATACAATCCTGTGCAAACTTGTGCAGTCTTGTGCCTCGCTCTTTTGCTTTTACCAAATCGCAATACTCAAATACATGAGCATCGTCATAGTTAAGCCATGATGGCCTTGACGCTGGAAACATAGCGTGTTGGCCTTCATACCTTAAATGCTCGTTCCATTTCATCTAGTACCTCCTCTGCATTCTCAGGAAATATAATCTTCGCAAAGGACATCTTGTCGAACAGATCAACATAGTGTTGCTGATTCGGTCTAAGAGATGCTTTGCCATTTTTCTTTCCTTCGAGCGCTGCCCACTTGTTCTCGTATAAGACCAAGAGGTCGGGGGCACCTTGCAACTCGTTAGGATCTAAATGAAAAACAAAAGACCCTGGAAATCGGGTCTTAATAGTTTTAATCAATTTAGTTTTAAATTTGTTCTCAAGCATATAGTCCTCCAAAAGAAAAAGAGAAGGGCTGAAATGTCTGTCGAAACTCGACAATTACATTCTTATTCCTTCTCCTCCATACTATAGCCTGTATTTCCTGCACGATTAAATGCGTTTAAAATATTTCTTTTCATTGAATTCCTTTTTCTGAGCCAGAGCTCTGTGTATTGCATTGTCTATTCCGGACTTCGAACGAACATGATAGTAATACAAATCTCTGAAAGGAGTATTCAATCTATCAATACGACCAGCTGCTTGAACAGTGGACTTGTAAGAGTAATTCTGTGAGTAAAATATAATTGTGTCTGTCTCTATACAATTCCAACCGCTATCACCAGCTGCGTACTGAAGAATGTAAGCCCATCGTGCTGTATTAGGAATTGGCTCGTGCTTGATTCCATCCCAACGTGCTACAGGTACGCCGATCCTCTTGCACAGTCCTATTAGCAAATCTGCCTCGTATGTGAAGTTATAAAATATAATTACTTTCTGATGATCCTTAATGATGTCGCCCACCATTTGAACTCGCCGCTCATCGCTGTTACATAATCGTCTAAGGGCATAGCATAACTCTGCGGCATTTACAAAGGGCTCGTTCGTAAATGGGTTCCATCTTGTTTTCATCGTAGTCTTGTATAACGCGGAAGGAAAAGGAGCAATGACATCGTAGTGATGATACTCGACGTCACGATCGTATTCCATAGGCACAAGAATCTTGTCACGGAAGTAATATAATTTCTTAACGTTCACATATCGGTCTACTGCTCTGTACTTGACATACTGTTTGTAGATGACGTGCTGTCTGATAAAGTCAGTACGATTTCTATAAAACCCATTAGCCAAGAACACAGGGCAGTAGTCCATAAAATTATCGCCTGGTGTGGCGCTTAAAAGAATCCAGCGGTTCTTAGATGCAATAGACAAAAAAGCCTTGACCCACGGACCATTACCTGTAGCTCGCTGTTCGTCAAATATAAAGAATGCGCCGGTCACCTTAGTGTATTTACCAATGTTGTTCCAGCTGTCTATCTTTACATCGCGTTCATCTTCGAGCCCAAATATAATGCATTCCATGGGCCACTCTTTTTTATCTCTCTTTGTTGCTGTAGTTATGATGTATAGGGGTATCTGTTTTTCACGGGTCATTGAATCCAGAGACCCCCCACACACCTTGGTAAAATAATAGGCAAGAGCAGTTACACTCTTGCCAGACCCTACAGAACCATTGAGAATACATCCATTGCGCATTCGTTTAAGCGCTTTAACCTGATGATCTCTTAACTCAAAGCTCATTATTCCTCAAAAGGGATCTCATTCCCTTCTTCATCCTCATCAAAGAATTCAGCAGCGAAGTCATCATCAACAGGTGTTACGAACATCTGCTTAACGAACGCCTTAATTCCACTCTTGCCGCTATCAAGTTCCCACTTATAGGGCCTGATCTGAAGCTTGACTCTCTCGAAGTCATCCATATCGAGCTGGCCGATCAGATCGCCATCAAGGAGTATCGGTCTGCCCTTCTTACGAGTCTGCCAGATCCTGGGCTGCAATCTTGCGGGGCCATCCAGCTTGATAAATACCTGAAGATGCGCCTGCTTAGGCTCGGAAGGATTCTTCTTATTCTCGAGCCATTTTACGTTCCATCCAGCATCCTCAAGCCGGTGTGCTTCCTCATCAGTAAGGAAAATATGGAAGAAGCGCTGAGTGTTCTGCTTATTAAATTTGGTCGGGCCGCCAGCGAAGTTACGCCATGCGCCACCCGGGATCTGTGCTCTGTTAAATACTACTGTGCCGTCTTCTTTGTTAATAACCATATTCATTGCCATGTTCTTTCTCCTTTACTCTGGTGCGTTCATAAACGGAAGCGCATTTACATAATCAGTAACAGTGACTCCAGAAGCAAAAGCCTTGAAGTCACCAAACTTTGAAATATCATTTATTGCGTCATCAGCCAACCTCTGGTAGTAAGACACATCGATGTCGGCTTCTTTATTCATGTTCTTAACGACTGTAGACTCAAGCCACCGATATCCTTTGGTACCACCAACAGCTCCGTAGCTCTGGCCATCTCCGCTCTTTCTCATGAGCAGTCCACCACCACAGCCAGCCTTGATAGGACAATAACGACCTACTCGTCCAACGAAAATATAATTGTGCTCGTCTTCACCGAGATCCTCGTTCATATCAAGATACATAGCTGTCTTAACGGATCTTGTCTCACAGAGATCGTCAAATATAATGTCTTCATGACTGAACAAAGTCTTGAACACATATGGAACCTGGAACTGCTTACCGGTTGCTGTCCATTCGCCAGCATGCTTACCGTGCTTATTTCTGATGCCATAGTCGTCATACTTGGCAATATATACAGCGTCGTTCATCAAGCACATGCGTTCATATGTCGCCTCATGCTCAAACGTGTAGCCATAACTCTTACCAAACTCCATGACGAACTGGATAATATCATCTGTGGCATTTGGAATCTTAATAGAGTCTGTCTTGATGTGAGCCACCTTAAACCCACGCTTCTCAACTTCCTCTTTGAGATCGATCATGAACAGAGCACCGCGTTTAGCCACAATATTGTCGTCATTCCTGGGATCACGGAACGGATTCTCGAATGTTGCTGTAGTGTAGCCATATACACTGTTGATCACCAGTTTAAGCGCGGTTGCCAGCGTATCCATTTCCTCATCGCTGCCAATATAAGGAACCAGAGCTCCACCCAACAGAGTCTTGAGCTTCTCGGTATCCTTATGCTTAATAGCCAGTCTTGCTTCATAGATCTCCTTGAACTTCTGAGTGTAATCCCCAAATATGTTCTCGCAGATCATTGAAGTAGGATGCATCGACGCAACATCAAGCAACGCCACATTGTAATGCATTCCGGGCTCTGCATAAACAAATCCACCTTCTCCGGGATCATACCCTTTGTAGATGGATTTACCGCTTACAATCTTACCTGTATACCTGGACTCATCAATTCCTTTGGCGTTGAACTCATATCCAGGGAATGAGACAATGTCCTTCGTACCGTCGGTTCTATCTCCTGTGGCCAGATCTGTGTAGACCAACCTAGGGTGCTTCTCACTGCCAAATATAATCTTCGTGCAATGAGCTCTGCCTCTCTCGTTAGCGCTAAGTCCGCTGAACGACGCCAACGCCCTTCTGGCATCAATGTCCTCTTTAAGAACATCATACAACCTTTCTGTAGCTCTCACGTCATGCTTACAGTACTCAATCAGCCTGTCCCACTGGTCTTCCGGTATGGGCTCATTCCAATCAATATCCATTTCATCGTGCTCTATTCCCATCTCAATCTCCCACTTCTTAAGGCTCTGCTTCTTAGCAGCGATGTCATACAGGTCGCCTTCAGATATTCTCTTGGATCTGGGATTGATCGCTCTATTGCCAGCTATAATATCCTGCGACATCCTGTAGCACTCCATATTGGTTGCTCCGGTATATCTGGCATAAAGAATCGCATTGTCATAGCCAAGATTGTTGAAACCCCACAGTTTCTTCTCAAAGAGTCTGTCAAGATCCTGTGGTGTGGGGTTAATCAACACAATCCACGAATCCTCGTCTTTATAATCTTTAGCACAGACAAGCAACAAATTCTTGCCTACTTCGATATCAAAGAATGTCGGAGGCAGATCCGGACTCTTGAGAATATCATTCTTCTCTTCTTCCGTTTCAGGATTGGATTCCTCATCAAGTGCATCGTCCGAACAGAACTTCATCTTACCGAACAGCTTCAAACAGAACTTAGCCTGATTGGAGCTGTTAGCGCAGAAGTTCCGAACCGGTTTCCAAAGACGCCTCACATCGTAGTGCATTCCACTGTTATAGCATTCCTCAAGTTTGTCGTGGATAAATATAACTTCCGGTGTGGTTGCTCCGTGATGCTTCTTCTGCAAGCACGTCTTAATAAATGCAACAAGATGCTTCTCGTCCCGAATATAATTCGCATCAGTATCCAGCATCTTCTTTGCTCCTTTCTTTGGAAGCCCACTGCTAATCACAGCGAGATCCAAACCGTTGCACCGCGTTAACCTCCTTCTCAGCGATGCTTTTCCCCTATAGACTTTTATCTCCACATCATCTTCAAACAGGCTATCTAACTCATCAGTGTTGCCTGTGTAAATATAATGCAGATGCAAACCGCCACCACTCTTACTAAGTTCAGCATATGTTGGCGGAAATTGCCTGGCTGCCTCAATATTGAGCTCCATGGACTTATTACCGTTCTCGTCCTTCTTATCAAGGTCGATCATAATATGCCCATCAATATTAGGCTGCACATAATGAAGACGATGAGTATCGAGGTCTTTAAGAGTCGTGTTAACCTTGTCCCACGCTCTCTGAGGCTTCTCGTCCTTATCGCCATACTGAGCCGGACAGTCTTTTAAAATATCATCCAGCTTACTATCCATGTAAGTCAGATCAAGCCAGTCCAGTTCTTCGCTCTCGTCGTCTTCAAGATAAGGCTCTACAATATCATCGGGCCCGTCGTCATCGTCTTCATCTTCAACAAATTCACTAATATGAAACATGTCTTTCTTGAAGCCACGATATACATTTCTGAGACGTTCGCCATTGCCAAGCCGCACACGTTCATTGAACTTGTCAAAATAGTTACTAAGCTCAGCCTTAAATATCCTCATGCTGAACGGATACTGCATCTTGGTTTCTTCGACGTATTCCTTGTACAGATTCCAGGCCATCTTCAGACTAACGTACTTCTCTTCTGCGAAAATATCATAATGATCATAGACGAAGTTATACATGTCGTTAGTGGCACCGAACATGTCTGTAGGCTTGTACTTGTCGTAATAGTTAGAGCCCATGCCCTTATATACATCCAAACAGTGCTGTGCGATAGCCCCAAGTTCAAACGGGATACGTGACATACATCTGTCATAAACGTCATGCGGCAGGGTGTCACCGGTAGGACGTACATCAATCAGCCTTCGTATCAGTCCGCTCTTAGCCTCTGTGATCATGACAGGCTTATTTGAGCCCATAAATAAAAACGCAGAGAATTTAGATTCATACTGCGCTTTAAATTTCTCATTGACCATCATAGGCTCGTGAGACACGATACTATTAAGTTTTGTATTGTCTGCTATTTTACTCAGATCACCATCATGCTGGATAGCTACAAGAGGGTTGGACCTGAACTGTTCCAAAGCAAACGCGTTATTGTTACTCGCAAGGGCCTTCGCTTCGAAGACCGTGAAATATCCATCAAAGAGCTGTTGGATAATGTTAAGCACTGTGGACTTACCTGTACCGGCACTACCATACAGCACAATGAACTTCTGAATATCCACAGAGTCTCCAGCTAAGATAGCTCCAATAGCCCATTCGAGTTTGGCTCGTTCTGCGTTGGAATATAATGTTGACATGATCTTCTCATAAGCGGGACAAGGAGCGTTGCTAAGATCGTAAGGAAGACGCTTACTTACATAGTCCTCTTTCTTGACCTCATCACTTGCGAACGTCACTCTCATGTCAAGCTCGTGATAACGATCTGGACTAGATTTTATATATCGTTTCCACTCCATGACTTTCTGACTGGAGAAGCTCTGCATCGTTAAAGCAACAATGGAAGCATCTTCGCCCTTCTTACGTCTCACCTCTTCGTAGCTCTTCCAAACCTCTTCGTCAATCATACGAAATGCGTCATATTCGTTACGAGTCCACATTTCTTTGACCGGGTCCCAAGCTGCGTAGAAACCGCCACCTCTTATCATGAGATCTTCGACGTCACCGCTAGATTTAAAGTCCGGATCGATGACAAAGCAATCCCGCTTCTTTTTCACTATGACGCTAACAAAATCAGACATAACTCATCGGTTTCCTCCTTTCGTTAAAAAATGGCAAATTTGGACAAAACTGGCCCACGTTAGCCTCAAAATAGGGTGGGACTAAAACCCGGAAAAAAATGGCCAACTACTATATATATATAAATACTATTTTTAATATATTAATAATAGAAAAAAAAGTGGGTAAGTGGCCCACCCCCTTTGGCTAACAATAAATGCGTGCGGAAAACCCCCTAAAAAGCCCCAAAAACGTGCATTTTTGACCTTTTTTACTGAATTTTCGCATAAAAAGTGGCCCACAAGCCCGGGCCGAAAAAAAACCAAAAGTGGCCCGCGGGCCAAATATCTGGCCCATTTGAGCCTAAATCCCGTATTTTTCGAGAAAATAAGCTTGCATTTGCGTCCAAATTTCCACCTGGGACAAAAGTGGCCCAGAAAAGTGTCCCACCGAAAATATGTTTCCGTGGCCATTTTTTGAATATTTGCGTGACATAAACCGATGAACAATGGCGTCGATTTCGCCGTCTGAGTAGTGCTTATTGTCATATTTTAACAGTCCTAAGTTGCCAACCATCTCATGAAACCACCTATAAGTGCGGTTTTCCAGGTCAACACTTTCCATAATATCGTCTTCAATTCGCCTGGCCAGACCGACCAGAAACTCCATAACAGAGCACGGACCGGACAATATTTCCTCTATTTCCTCAGCTTCATCAGCCCCATCTTTGGCTGTATCCACCATGAAAATATACCTAAGATACTTTCCGTCCTCTGCCCTGTTTTCATCTCTGTCAACTATCCAGACGAAGTCCATATCGTGTAACTTCTGCCACAACATTGAGTACTCAGGCTCTGCCCTTACTAACGAACACAGCCATGCGAAGTACTCTTTCTTGATAGTTGCTTCGTCCATTATTAATCCTCATCTTCCCAGATATCCGTCATACTGATGGCCTCCTCACCAAAACCAGCTCTGAACTCAATCCTGTAGTCCACGGCCAGTTCATCATTCCTAACGTATATCTCATCTCCGGCATCTCTATTTGTATCGAACGGCCCGGTCAAAGCCTGGTAATTCTCGATCCACTCACCATCCTCACTAACAACTTTGCCATCAAACAGAAAGTAATATAAGTCTTCCTTACTATAGCTCAGCGCCGTATTGGAGAACGTATCCTCATCGATCAACCTTGGGCTGTTGTCTCTGATGCAGTCTTCTTCCTCTTCCGGGTCCACTTCACTATAGGGAAACTCGGCATCTTCCTCCTCAGGTTCCTCAACTTTTGTCCCTCCGTATCTGCCGGAGTAACGGGTATATGTAGGATTTTTCCGGAATTCCCTAGAGTCTTCAATCTTTCTCTCGACCTTCTTAACTGTTGATCTAAGTCGTGGGTCATCCTCCCCGTCTTCATCTTCACCAAGAATATCACTCAGATCTCCGTCTCCTTTGTTCTCCCTAACCTGATCCGCAAGGGTATTGATCGTAACCTTCTGCCGGCTGATCTTCTCCTTGAGCTCTTTGATCTCGTCCTTATACTTCTTGATCCGATCATTGGCAATCCGGTTGGCCTCAAATATCTCTTCATCCGCCGCATCTCGGTAGGTCTTCTCCACTACACGGTTTGTAACGAATGCGGATATAACTGCTCCAACCGCCGCTCCTGCTGCAAATATAAGCGCCTTACCTAACTTCTTATTCATGCGTTTCTCCTTTCGCTTCATTGTTTACCTCTCTGTCTTCATCAGGTCCCAGGCAATATCTGGGATCGCATACCGTGCCTGCCTTAGTGCAGATATAACGTACGAAATGCTTAAGCTGGCCTCTGCCTCTACTGATTAACAGTTCTCTATAAGGACACACACCCCAAATATCGCCTGGTCTCATCATAACAGATTACTCCTTTATTTTACCTCATGTACTTAAACCACTCCTGGTTAATGTTGGTATCGTAGTTCGGATCCAGAATATAAACCGGATTGTAACCTGTGTCATAGTTCTTACTCTCGCCGTCAAACAGCCTCTGCGCCCTCAGATTCACACAGCAGTCCTTATTCTTACTGGATGGATCATAAGTCCAGCAAATAACCCGGCTCAACAGTGCTTCTTCCTTACTCTTAGGCCGAATATCCATTTCCTTCATAACGTCGCATAACCACAGAACGCCGGTACGGTGCAGTCTCTCTGTCAGGATCCTCTCTGCGTTCTTAATATAATTCTCATTATGCAGAGTATCCGTATAATGCCTGCTGCTGTTATGATCGAACACCAGAGTGAACCTGCCTACTTTACTAAGATCGATGATTCCGTCGAAGTTCTCACTATCAACAACTTCATTGCCGGTCTCCGGATTTGTACGTTTAATTTCTGCCGATCCTTCAGCCATACCGTACTGTAAACGCCTGTATTCGGCCTCTCCGTACTCTTTCTTAACGTTCTCGGCCAGGATATCGTACCTGCTGTTTAAAGCTGCATACGCGGCTGCTACGCCGTCTAAACGCCTTCCTACGATGCTCTTGGCCTTAATATGGCACGCAAGACCACCACCGATCAGAACTGCAGGACCAGCGAACTTGATAGCACTTACTCTTGCGCACTCAAATCTCGCTTTACGGATGGCTTTCTTACCGACCTTCTGCTCGATAACACCGTCTTCCATGGACTGCTTGATCTCAGCTACATCATCTTTACACTTCTTAATATCCTCGGATGCGTCAACGGCACTCTTACAAGCCCATACAACGCCTCCAACTACTGCGACAGTCCCCACACCTGCCAGAATCTCAGGGGAATACTTCTTCAGGCCAAGCCCAAGTTTTGTAACAATGTGTCTAAGTCCCATAATTATCTCCTTCCTGGGTTATAAAAGTTAAAAGAGGGACTGAAGCTTTTGCTCAATCCCTCTAAAACTACCGTTCTACTATAGCGTGTGTATTTTTTGCTCAATTAGAGCCTAATCTGTTTTTCCATGCATCCATAAACGTCAGATCATATGCCTTACACATATCATCGAACATACCGCTCAGGATCGTATGAACCATATAATGCGGTTTATTACTCCTGAGTATTAAGCTGTAGTCAGCAAACTTCTTTACCCTGGGCCCAAACGTGTAGGGAGTTTTCTGATCTTTAGCCTCCCGGGCAATCGCGAACCCGCCATTATATTCGATCGTCAGTGTGATCTGCTCTCTACTGCTGTCAAACTCACTGAACACGAATATATCCGGGTGCTGCCTACAGAAATTCCTGCTGCCGATATAGACAGCCTCATGTAATTTATTCATGCCTTGCCTCCTTTAACATGTACTTAGAATATAACTCCTGATACCTGAACTTGATCTGAGCGTCATCCAGGTCGAGTCCGTACTTATTAGCATCCAGGCAGCAAAGACCGTATTTGATTGCGTCTAACAGATCTTTCTTGGTCCCGCCTCTACTAATCATTTCCTCGATCAACCTGGCAGCCTGTCCCACAACGATCCTCTGATGGCTAGCTGTGAGTATACGTCCGGTTGCTTCTACGGCTGTCTTAGTCGAGAATCCTTCTAGGCAGTCTAACAATCCGTTTTTCTCCAGCCTAACGATTGTTGCAAGATCATGATATGTAAGTTCTTCTCTTCTTCCCATAGTAGTACCTCCTAAATATAATCACTTAAGCGTCATGCCTAACAGAATCAGCATCACGATTGTTCCAACGAACACGTAATTCCAACTAAAAATAAAAGCGCCAGCCCCAACCAGAGCCAGCACAAACACAAGACTTAGCATAAAGGGTACTGCCAACGCAATCGCAGCGATCATAACTCCCCAAAATATAAGAACCGTCATAGTGATGAATACCTTAAAGAGCAGTTCCAAGTATCCTGCTAGCGTTGGTTTCATTTATATTCCTCCCCACAAAACTCATCAACAAATATTGCATCAGATCTAGCTCCGTAAAGCGGTCTTCTCTTTGGCGGCTCCCTAAACTTCGCATCTTCGGCTTCATCAAGCTTCTTATTCAGTTCTTTAATAACTTTCAACGCTATTGCTCCCGCTTCTAGAATCTTGTCGTAATCTGTTGAGCCATGCTCAAGAATATCCGCCGCTTCCCAGTAAGTCACTTCTCAACCTCCTTAAACCCCGGCCAGGTATCTCCAGGATCCTCAAAATACGCCACGATAATAGGATTACCTTCATCGTCCCTTACTGCGTGATTAATATCATGTGTTAAACGGCAATATTTATAACAAGGATTATTACAGTCACATTTTTTGTCACAAAGATAAAGAGGTATTTTCTTACTCATCCTCATCCTCTTTTCTTTCTGGAAGCGCCAGAATCTCAGATATAGGCGAATATCTGTAGTCGACCATGCCTTCATGCCAAGAAGAAAAGTAGCCCGGAGCACACTCAGGATCATCATGGGAGTTCCACGCAATTGGACACCCATAGCATATGACATCAGTAATACGTGCTACGTCAGTATGTTGGGCGTACTCGCAAAGAAAACAATTAGAACACACATTCTCGTTAGGAAAATGCTCCTTAACCCATTTCTGTTTGAACGCTAGTCTGGCTGACTTGTAAGGATCATCGCCTAGTTCAGCCCGCATATCCTGCCACATTTCCCTATGCAGTCTTATAGCTTCTTCTCTTGTAAGTTTTTTATTCATGACACTTCTCCTCCAGAGCGGCTATGGCTATATCGATCGCCTCTCTCTGTATGCGGGTGCCTCCATTCATTGAGCTAAAATATAACCAATCCTGCAGGCTTCTCAAGACCTTAATAGCTTCTTCTCTTGTAAGTTTTTCATTCATCCTTTAGCCTCCTCATCACCTCCTCGTCTTGCTTTTTCTTATAATCATCGACGAGTTTGTGTAGTTTCTCTTTTATTCCAGGATAGCTCTCTTCATCCCATACAGTATTATCGATTGCTTTGTGAACCATCTCCGCATTAAACCACCTGGCAATTCTATTAGCATCAAGCTGTACTATTAATTCTAATGGAAAGTCCTTAACGTCGCCGGTAACAGTAACTTTATCCATCTCACACCTCCAAATCTGTTGACGACACAGCCCTTTTCTCAGATACAATATGTCCATAGCCTTTATCCGTAGGAATCTCTATGAAGTCTAGTTCTATTCTAACGGGGGCTGGTCTTCCGAAAGTAGCTTGAGCTATTCCGTCAGCATACATAATGACCTCGTCCATGGGTTCGACATGTATATCGGCTGACTCCGGTAATACATGAGCTAGCACCCAACGACCTCCCATCTTGAAGTTAATCCATACTGGCTTACCGATCTCTATCGCGGCAAAGTCAAATATAATAGCCCCGCAATACTCGCACTTATGGCCAGTAATCGGGGCTCCACAGTTAGGACAGTTAGTCATAGTACCTCCTTAAATATAATTACTTCTAGTAAATAGATTCGGGTAAGGATTTGCACCTTACATGGCTCCACGAGACATTATTATTGAGCCTGTTACGCCCTCGTCCTACGCACCTATGCGTCTACCTATTCCGCCACCGAATCTTGTTACTCCTAAATATAATTAATCATAGTCAGACTTAATACAGCGGTTCTCGAACTTCTTGTAAGCGTCGAGATACCACTCGTCTTTATCACCGTTGTAGGTTATTTCATAGTACATGCCGTCGTTCAGGGAAGAACTGATAAGAAATTTCCAGTTCTGCAGGGTCTTGCATTTCCACACGACATACATCTCGAAATATACCTCGCCGTCTGACTTATCAAGATGCTCCTTGATATACCTAGCTACGATGTTGATTGCCTTGGTTTCCATATCGGCGTCAAGACCAAAATTCACGTTTTTATTGTTTTCCATATTATTCGCCTCCTTAAATATAATTACTTAAAACGAAAGCTCAGAATGTTTAATAAATTCTATGTCCTCCGGTATACTGTCGCTATATATACGATATTCTTCCTCATTTTCTCCAAAAAGTTTCCACCGAGTACGCCCATCAGCAAGAAGATCTTTACCGAATATACACCATCTAGTACCATCAAATTTTAGAATGTCTCCAACAATGTAATTGCCGCCCATCCTCTTAATATCCTCGTTATTCTTAGTAGCGAGGCAGGCGATCTCGGTGAGAAGGTCTTTATGCAATTTGCTGATCAGTTCATATAATTCATACTTAGACTGACTAATTTCGCTTCCATTATTACGCATACGTTTGATGTAATCTAAGCTGTCTTTGATGTTATCAATAGAGTGCCAGAGTCCCAGATAAGCGCATAACCATACCCCTGCAAATATAATCACTAATACGGCCAAAGCAGTATTCATCTTTTCACCTCCACTCAATCGTAAGAAACTTCTTCTTACTGTTACCGTCGATCCGGAACACGGCTTTCTTACCGTTCTTCAGAACCATCCCGATCGTTCCGGAACCCAGCCGCTGGTATGTGTCAACAGCCTCCTTCAGATCGAGAATATCCTTAGAATCTTCGCATGCGATTTCAAACAATCTTGTTGGGGTCATGCAGTACCTCCTCTCCATAATCTAAGTGCATCAGGAACGCCATGTTACATGCAGCGTGCCACAGGTGAGGATATCCGCTTTCTCCATCCACGCTCTTAGGATCAGAAATATAAGCAAGTAGATGTCTCATTAAAGCATCTCTGTAACGCTCAGGCTCCACGGTCTTCCAGTTCTCCGGATCTCCATACTTGCGGTTACCGTACATGCGAATCCACGCAATAGCCCAGACGATCTCCATAGGAACCAGCCGGATTTCAGCCTTTCCAGCGTCTGCTTTGGCTTCTTGGGATTTATCCGCATCGACTTCGCCAACTAACTGGCGTTTTATTTCGTCCTTTAAAAAGTTTATGACTTCTTCCGTCTCATCGGCTTTGAGTTCTTGAGGGTGTATTCCTTCAAGCTTAATCTCGCACTGCGGTTCGGAAATATAATCCTTAAACAGCCTGAATTTAACCTTATCCCCGTCAAACATATTGGTCTCCGCTTCTTCCCTCGTCAAATCGCTCACTCTACACCATCTCCTTTCACTCTATCTCTATATTTCTTGGCATATGCAGCTTCCCTAAGCAAATACTTATCGCTGCAACTAAATCGTGCGTTATGTCCGCTGGCTACGATCTTCTTGGCTTCGTTAATCATAGCCGCGCAGACTTCCATGTCGGTCATTGTCTCGCCACGCTCCTTAACAAACTTAGGATTATGTCCCATAGCGAGAATCTCACGCCCGGCTTCTCGAACACACTCAGCAAGTTCGGTCGTTACATAATAATCGTCATTTCCCATAGTACCTCCTTTATATAATCTGCACAAATTCTGCCTATTATTTGTCTACTTTTCTTCGATTCTTTATAAACTTTTTATATGCTTCATAGCAGTCAGGGCAAACATCGTAGCTGACTATACTATGATGAAATGCGCTTCTGGACGTCATCCAGCCATCAGAAATAACTTTTGTGCCGTTTGGGATTTCTACGGGATCATCATCTTTCGCTTCTCTGATTTTAGGAACTGACGCAAGCGTTGTACCCTGATCCCAAAGTGGATAATCTGTATATGCTTTTCCGCACCAGTCGCAAATAAAACCTAACATGTCTCTCCTTTCGCTTTCAGCGTGATCTCACTTTCCTTCAATCACAAATATAACTACCTATGATCTTTCCAGTGTTCCGGCATATTGAAATAGGTATGCAGGTCTGCCTCTTTGGTGCGCTTCTTCTGAATATCCTTCATTTCCCCTCTCCACTGAGAATATCCGTCGCACTTGCCGTGACAGCCTACATGCCTATCCTTACACCCTTTACACGGGCACTCCATTATAGATCCCTTATCCAGATCGGTTTGGGGAGATCGATGTAATATGATCCGTTAGAGTTCCTTCGAACCATAGCTCTGCTCATATCTGTCCACCCCCAGTCAGCCAACGTATAGTTAGTCGTCGACTTGCCTGCCAGAGTGATCATATCCTGGATCGAGACACTTCCGCTGGCATCAATAACGTCAACCATGCTGTCTCTGACATCTTCTGCTCCTGGATCGTCATCTTCCGACTCTGCCCTGCGCTTATCGAACTCCATATAATAGGAAGCAACACTGGGCAGTTTCTTTCCCGTCTTCTGAGTGGACTTGCTGCTATAGCTGGTGTAATTGCCATTTTTGCCATTCTTCTTACCCTGAGAAGATCTACGGCCTCCTCCTACGCCACCGAAAAAATAATCAGCGGCTGCATACATAATATCCCTGCACACATCCAGGAACGTCGGCTTGATAACGTCTTCCCAGATCGTTCCTCCAGCGCCTCCGATATCCGTGTTAACGCCGATCTTATCCAGGCCTTTACTGATAATGTTCTGTTTCTTCAGCGGCTTATACTCGACAAGTTCTGTGCTGTCGTTCGCTTCCAGTTCCCGTGATCCGTCAGAGTTAGACGAAATATCGTTTAAATTAACCTCGGCCATCTTACCCTCCGTAAAATGAGAGAGGGCCTGTATGTAATAGACCCCCTCTGATTGACGTGTTCCTTATTCAGTTTCAGTAGGCTCTTCTTCCTTCTGAGCAAGAAGTTTTTTAGCCTTTTCAATGTTCTCCGGAAGTTCGCCAGCAGCTACGGCTCCTCCTATGCCTGCTCCTACAAATCCGATCAACATCAGTACCTTTGTTACAATTCCTTTCTTGTCCATGTTTTCTCCTCCTGTTGCTTAAACAACGCGTCATTATATGGGCTGCAATTCGTGCCCCTAAATATACACCACCAACAAGTACCATCAGAGGCGGATGCGGGCTCCAGGGCTCGTAATGCACTCCCAACAGCCCAAACGTAAATATAATAGTCATTGCCATGTCTAATTCATTCATAGTTCCACCTCCAAATATCGCGAAAAAAAGGAGGAGCAGTTAAGCCCCTCCCGTAGAATATAGATCCAGATTACTCTTCTGCCGGAACGTCCTCAGTCTGATCAGCTTTCCTCTTGCCGAACGGAAGCTTGATCCCGACCTTGTCAGCTACCATACCAACGCCGAATGCGCCAGCGATAGTGACCACGCCGAGAATCTTGCCTTTGTTCTGCTTGATTCCATTGCCGATCTTCTTGAGGATGCCGTCTTTCTTCTCATCCTTCTTATCGTCTGCGGGAGCGTTCTGCTGCTCCTCATTCTTAGCCATCTCTTCGTTCATAGTTACATTCTTTTCGTTCATCTCAGACATAATAGTCCTCCTTTAATAAAATTGAATTAATATTTCCGAAGCCTATAGCTTCAATATACCACCTGTAATTTTTGCACAAAATATAGGAGGAGCTGTTACACCCCTCCTATAAGTCCTCAGATTATGCGGCTTTTTTAGGCTCTGTGACCCACTTGATTTCCCAAGCAGCCACATAATTCTCTCCATGGCCATGATTATACGGCTTAGCTTCATAGTCGAGAAGCTCGTATGCTCCGTCCATAAGCTCATCCGTAGCCCACGGACAATCCGCATCATCATCCAAGCTCCAGGTCTGGTTGTACATGTCTTCGGTCAGATCGTTATCGTCTGCTCCGAGTTCTTTCAGCACCTCATACAACGAGACGTTCTTATTCGTCATAAGGCATCTTCTGTTGTACTCCATACCGGCCTTAAACTTGGCCCAGGTTGACCAGAATTTAACTCCTCCTGGGAACTTGAACAGATATGGAACCTGATCTGAAGGAATAACTTTACCGCTTCCAGTCTCATAAGAGTCTTCCGCAGTCAACTCTTCCTTCTTAGCCATGATCTCGCCTGTCTTCTCCTCGCCGACAACCTTCTTAGAGGCCTCGATCAGCTGATCCTTCTCCTTCAGTGCTCCGCTGAGAGCTGCTGTCAGAGTTGCTACGTGCTTAGCTTCCAGATGCCAGGACAGACCTGTGAATACGATACCAGCAGTTGTGCATGCCAGAGTCTTCTTGTACTCAGGTGCTACAACAGCCACAGTCTGCAGCTTGCCCATATTGGGATCCAGTTTCTTCTTCGCCTCCAGCTTAGCCATTGCCTTAGGCGTCTCCTTGATCGCACAATATGTACCAGCTATAAAGCAGCCTGCACCGGCCACCGCCATGATCTGAGGACCATGCTTAATAATTGTTGTTTTCGATTTGTTTACAAATGTTCCAATTGTTTTCATTACTGTCTTAAGTTTCATAGTTACCTCCTAAAATATAACTTTTAGCTGTTACACTATATGCCCTGTAGATCCTGCAAAAGACAAAAGGCCCTGACATTCTTGCCAAGACCTTTCCCTTGTTAGATGTTACCGATCGCCCACTTTATCAGTGAGATGCCAATCAGTAACGGGATCATAACCGCACCGATCTTAAATCCTATAACTACCAGCGCACCTAAGCTTGCAACACCAAATGCTGCTAAACCTACGATAACGCCTGCCATAATAAAGAACATTGCGATTGATAATGCCACAGTTACCATTGCGTTTCCTCCTTAATATAAGTACGTTTACAGTTACGTCTATATTAAGGTCTGCAGATCATGCTCAATATCGGTAGTAGTTGTAAGGATAATCACTCGGACCGAACTCGATCATGTGATACCTGTGTACCTCGCCGAACTTATCTACGTAATATGTCTCCCTTACATTGATCGTAAGAAGCCTTGTTGAGCTAAGATCCGGATTCCAGCCTATCGTGCATCCGTGCGTGGTTCCTAACAGCCCTAATTCCTGATAAAAATCGTTCATGCACAGTGTATTACCGTTGTCGAACCGGTCTTTGAATCGCACAATAGCCTGCTCAACAGCATCTACGTTACTATGAAACCATCTGCCCGTGTACATCTCTCGGAACAGAATATCACCGTTACCTGTCTCTTCGATTGGGAGACTTTTCGAGACTTTTTCAACCGGGGAATTTTTCTCTTCCTTATAAGCTTCCACAGCCTCAGGAGCTCCGTTTGCAGCGATGAACTGCTCAGCCTTATCACGATTGGCAGCCAAATATCCGATTGTAGCTGACATCATAGCGATCTGCTTCTCATTGAGTTTCTGTGCGCCGATGATCGAGCCTACTGTAACAGCCGCGCTCAGAATCGTTCCCTTGTACATCCAGGCGAACTTATATGCAGTCTTATATACAGGCTGATTCTTAGGCATAGGTTCTGCTGCTACGGCCTTCTTCGTCTCCCTCACTGCGAAGAATATAGTAGCTCCTACGCCTATCACAGCCACTCCGGTTAACAGTTTTGCGTTGAGAATATCATTAAGCTTCATGCTTTCTCCTTAAAATTAAGGGGCTTAGACGTATTAAGCCTAGCCCCCTCTGCAAGACAGTCGTTACAAGGTTTGTACGGATCGCTCTCTTCCACGTCCTTATGAATGCAACGAGAGCAATAATCCTCGAACTTAACGTGTTTATAGTTCTCTTCCATAAATATAACCTCCTTACAGACTCAGCAGCTGATCCCAGAGTTTGTTCTGGTAACGATCCTTAAGGTCGCTGAGAGCCTTCCTGGTCTTTTTGTCGAACTCATTCTCAGCCTTCTGGATCGAGGAATTCGCTCTGGATTCATACTTCTTACGAATATCATCCACAACGTCATCGATCGCCTTGGATGCATCGCTCAGAGCCTTGTCGCGGGCCTTCTCGGTTGCCTCCCTCTTGATCTCAGCAACGTCGATCGTGCCTACCTTGTTAAGCAGGTCTGTCTCCACGTTACCTTTGATCCTGGACCATGTGGCAGACACCTCAGTTGTAACAGTGCTGGAGAGCTGGTTCTTAGCCGCCTTGATTGAATCGTTCTTAGCATCGTAGAGAATATCATTAACCTTCTTGGACACGGCCTTGTCGATGGATTCGTTAAGGACCTCATCCTTGATGCCGGAATATATCTCATCACGCATGTCTTCTTTCAGCTGCTCCAGATCTGTGTTGTACTCGGCTTTCTTATCCTTCAGAGCCTTGTCAGACTTGTAGAGCTTATAGCCCAGGAAAGCGATAACGCCGATTGCTGCCATTGCGAAACCTTCATTTCTACTGATCTTCATAGTTTAGTTCTCCTTTTCTCTATTCTGGTAGTTGAGTACACGCTCTGCGAGTTCGAATACATTGATATACTCACAGAAGCCGGTATCCCTTACGTAGCATCTGCCGTCTTCAGTGAAATCAGAAGCCCGGATATAATAGCCGTTGCTGAATATCACACGAACAACATTACCCGCACCGTTGGTCTCGTGCTTAATATTATTGGCGTTAAGCCACTCAATGAACCTGTTAATCATTCGCTTCCTCCTTCTTGTTGAGAATATGCACACGAATATACTGGGCGACAGAGAGACCTGCCCCTGCCGCCTTTGCCTTCAGTTCCTCATACTCGTCCTTAGTCAGACGAAGAGTGTAGCCCTTGTAACGCCTGAATTCCTCTCCAAGCTTGGGCCTTCCAACCTTCCTCATATGGCCTCCTTCCTTAGTGGTTGTACATCAGAGCCTTGTCCATCAGGGAATAGAGCTGCTCATTATGCTTCTCAAGCAACTCATTCTGCGCTCTGAGCGTAGCGATCGCGATATAGAGATCAGTATTGTGATCCAGATCCTCGGTCTCGAGAACGCCGCTGTCCATGCACTCCTGATGAGTCTCCTGCAGATCGGCAAGCTTAGCCTTAAGGTCGTTGTTCTCTGCTGTGAGCGCATCGATAGCCCCTACAGAAGCCTTAAGGCTGAGCGTAGCGATCGCGATATAGAGATCAGTATTGTGATCCAGATCCTCGGTCTCGAGAACGCCGCTGTCCATGCACTCCTGATGAGTCTCCTGCAGATCGGCAAGCTTAGCCTTAAGGTCGTTGTTCTCTGCTGTGAGCGCATCGATAGCCCCTACAGAAGCCTTAAGTCTGGCATTAAGGTCGTCGTTAAGCTTATCCGTTTCCTTCTTCTCATGGATGATCCCCTTGAACTGCTGGTGGAGTCCCTCAATATAGTTCTGCCGGTTGACCTTGTAGGCGGAGAACTCATCGTTAAGCTTCCGATGCTCATTAAGCAAATTACTATAAGCATCAGCCATCTTCTGACCTTCTTCTCTGAGCTTCTTTACCGTTCCCTGATCACCTACCGGATGAATATCGACCTTGAGCAGACGAGCCATGCGGTTCTTAACATTCTCCATGTGCTCAGGAGAAATATGCACGCAGCGCTCTCCAAACGCACTGAATCTACGCTGGCACACGTTGGTCAGATCCGCATAGAGATTCTCACCGGACTCAGGATCCGTTCCAACAAATATAAAGTTGGGATCGTTAATATTAACAGCCTCGTGTCCCTCCGGGAAGACATTCACACAGGTTGCCTTATAGCTGTGTACGATCAGGATCAGATAACGGAAGAACAGACCATTACCGGATCGAGAGGAAATCCAGGAAATATCACCAGCCACAACACTGGTAACGCTACGGGGATCCTTGAACTCACGACCGGCGCAGACCTTCTGAGGCTCCTCCTTAACGGTCTCTTCGATCTTGGCGACCTCTTCCTTAGCAGCCTCCTCCTGCTTGTCGGTGAGGAAGTCGGACAGAATATAAATCACAGACTTACCGTCCTTACCGATGATTTGTACACGGCCGTCTTCCACCAGATCTGCCATGTAATGACGGATGATGTTAGTAGTACCTATGGTTCCGTTGGTGTCGATGGCAATATCCTTAACGGTGAAGCCCTTAGGATAATTAACGAGGACATCCTTGGCAAGCTTGTCGATCCTCTGCAGTCTCTCAGCTTTCTGTTTCTCAGCATTCGCACGAAGTCCAGTAAGTACATTGTTTGTCTTATTCATGTTTGGCTCTCCTTTCAAGAGAAAATATAAATGAATTGGTTAAATTAAAAAGGAAGAGCACCCGTTATGGATGCCCCCTCCGTGTTACTTACAGCAGTCTCATATCCCGGAGAATCTCTCCAGTACCGCGACCTGCTTTCTTCTGCCTCTCGATCTCGAGCATATCTGAAGACGTCAGTTTCCTCCTTGTATGCCAGTAACCGCCGATTGACCTATCGTAAATATACCGATCCTTAAGCTGTTCTGCCTTCTTCAGGTCAGCTTTGCGATCGGCCCTCTTAATAAGGCCAACCCCAGCGCCGATCACTGAAGTCAAGACAGCTACACTCTCAGCCGGATGCTCTACGATAAGCTGTTTCGTTTTGTCCCAGCCAGACTTAGCCTTAGCCTTCCACTCTCTGATCTTTGCTTCTTTCTTAAAATCATTAATGTCTACGGTCATACTCGCACCTCCTAAAATATAAATAGAGCGCAAAGCTAAGAGACCCTGCTAGCTTTAGCCAACAGAGTCTCCTGCGCTCCTATTATTTAATTTTTATATCCTTTCTTAGCAAACACTGCTAAGCAACTTCTCGGTCTTCAAACCCATCGCCGCCGAGATCTTATCGTATTCCTCAGTACTGAGCTCTAATCTGTTGAGCTCTATCTGAGATATAAATCCCTGAGTTTTGCCGACCTTTTTGGCCAGCTCTCTCTGGGTCATACCCAAATTAGTTCTCCATCTTCTAATGCTCCGTCCCGGATCACCGACAGTTCCTCTAACTTTGATTGACTTGTTCATAATAAAACCAGGTCTGCTTATCATTTTGCTCCTCCTATAAATATAAAACAGACAAGTTAATAGTTACTTATCACTATAGGAGTTGTAAAAATTGCACGCAAAAATATTGTGCTCAATCTACCTCTTTGTAAACGACATCATAATCAAGAAAACGAACACGGATCTCCGGCCGATTTTCCTTCTTAATATAAGATACCTGCGTTAAGAAATCGCCTACGCACAGATACCAAAGAATGCGAATAATCGGAACCAGAAATAAAAGGTTGACGACCTTGGGCTCAAACGGCGTGCACATGCGTAGATTCCACCCATTAGCCTTGATTCTCTCCTTATTGATCATCCACTCCAACCAAATATAACCAAACAGTGCCAGGCCCATACCAAATTCCCAAAGCGTTACAATTGTCAGAATTTTCATAGTTTTCCTCCTTTAAGAAACAGCCGACAGATCTTCATGATTATTAGCTCGATTCTCTGCCTTATTAAGTATTTCTTTGCTGCCTTCGATCCTTCCGTGTCAATAACGCGCCGGAAATCGTAATAAGCTCGATCGAACCTTATGCTGGCATTTTCAAACCTATCTTCCCAGAAAGTTATCCATCGTGACATAATTTACCTCCTTAGAAAAAAAAGAGGAGGCCATGTCAGCCATAGTCTCCTCCGTTGTTGTATTACTTCTTATCCGTCAAAATCAGGATAAGTCCAAATATAATCAACAGTGCTCCTAAAGTTGTCATGCCTCTTTTCTACCTCCTTTCCTCACGCAACTACACCCGCGTTACGAGCTTCGCTATAACTACGATCCCAACGGTTACACAGCCAGGCGATAATACCTGCTACTGCCGCTCCGACAGCCGCTGCTGCCAAAACAGTTGTTGCATAATTTTTACCTGTCATCATTACCATCATCTGCATAGCTTATACCTTACCTTTCACTAAAAGTTTGTTGTTACGCTAATATAAGCCCTGCAAAATTTGCGCACGCATAAATTCCAAAAACAAAGAGACCCTGACATTTCTGCCAGAGCCTCTTCGGCAACGCTTAGCCACGAGGTTTCAACACGAACCCGATAGCCTTGCTCAACACAAGTTTGTCGTGATCTTCGGCGTTTATAATTCTCGCCACCGTCACGATTGATACGAAACCTGCGACCATAGCCGCGCCTACCTGCCCGCCAGCTTTGATAGCGTTTCCCCAGAATTCCCGTTTCGATCTGGTGTTAGCCGCCTCGGTTTCTCTAACCGACTTAGCCACATCAGCATCGATACGGAGCTTCTCGTTCTCCGCTTTCCTCTGCTCTGCGAGGGCTTTAGACACGCGATCAAACTGATCACAGTATGCTGCATCCTCCTCCGGCGTGCGTTCTTCGTAGAACTGTGCCAGAAGATCACTCTGTACCTGTTCCAGTGTTACCTTGTCCTTGTTCTCTTCCATAAGATACCTCCTATGTGCTTTACAGTGTTACACTATACGGACTGTAGTTCATGCCCGCCGGTCGACTTCTAAGAATATAACTGACTTCTCCCTGACCTCGTCTAACGGATCATCCAGCATAAAGGACCATCTCTCAGTCTCGCCGGTTTCGTCAACGATCAATTTCCCTGAGCAGTGGGGTTTAGGTTTCAGAACTTTTCCCAGAATTACCCCCAGCAGGAAAATTAGTATATAACCTGCAATTACTAACTCTAATACCATACATCCTCCTTTCGTCACCTGCGTACGGCAAAAAATAAAAGGGAATCGAACCCTTGCCTCCACCGAAGTGGCGCTCTACCATTAAGCTATTATCTCTATTATAGGAACTGTATTTTTTGCACGCGAAAAAGAGAAGAGCCTGCATTAGACTCTCCCCTCTTGGACGTCGATGACATCCATCATAATTCTTACAAATACACAAACTATAACCATAATAATAGCGTTCATTTTTGTACCTCCTTTTTGGTGTTGTGCTTTGTCTACTATATATGCTGTAATTTGTGCGCGAAAAAGAGAAGGAGCCGTAGCTCACTCCTCATAGATAACCCGTCCTGTGACGGTATCCACGATTTGTAGTTTCGTCTCCTCCTGCTCCTGAACATGCTCCTTATAATAGTTAAGTTCCTTCTCCATTGCTGTCATTCTCTGATTCATGAAGCAAATAGCTCCAATGGCCATAAACCCAGCTATGATAACTGTGATTTCCACAGCCATCTTAACCTTCGTCATAATGTCATCGATTGCCATCTGCATCTTCTCTTTCCTTGTATAACAGTTCATTTTGTACCTCCTAAAAATATAAAAGTGTTAATGTTCTATTTCATACCCTGCAATTTTTGCGCACGCATTTATTAGAAAAAAAGAAGACCACCTGTAATAGATGATCTTCCGGTTTCTTATCAACGCTTGGGTTCGGAATATCTCCGTTTCCAACGATTGATCTTGACCTCTGCCTCTTCTTCGTTCTTTGGAACAATATCACTGAAGTCAAAGCCGTCCATTTCTAAAAAGACAACTCTGGCTGCTGTGAATATTACGCCAGCGAAGAATCCCACAGTTACAAGTGCTACATTTTTACCCATAGTTTATCCCTCCATGTGTTGTTAATAACCTATTATACGACCTGCAGAATATGCACAAAAAGAAGAGGACCTGTAGATCCTCTCCAACCAAATCAATAATCCTCAGCGATGTCGATCAACTTCAGTGCGTGTTTCAGTTCTTTACGAAGTTCTTTAGCTTCCTTCTGAGTTAACTCAACAATGACTGCTTTGTCGTCTGGTGTCCAGAAATGCAGCTCTATTTTGTTAGTACAATAAGTGCTTGCACATACGTCCACCGCATGACCATCACAGTCAAACTTGTACTCGTCAGGAATATAAACTTCTTCCGCTTCTAATTTCGTGCATTCGTTGTCCATTATTACCTCCTTACTACGACCACAATTCGGTCATTATAATCCCTGTAAAATATAAACAAAAAGAAGACCCACTGTAATCAGTGAGCCTTCTCGGGTGTCATATCATAAATAAAAGTTAAATAGTTACCTCCTTAGATACCTTCTTTGTCGTACCAGTACCAAGTTGTTAAAGTTACTGTGATCGCCTCCGCCGCTATCATTGCTGCAAGGATAATGATGTAGATAACCTTAGGGCATCCCCATACCTTTATAAAAAGGATACCCGTAAGAGTTACCAAAGCAATCTTCTCCATACAAATAGCAAAGATCTGCGCGACCATGCAAGCTATTCGCAATGCTTTAGCCGTTCTCTCCATCCTGGTACGTTTTCTAACGTATTCTTTGTCTTCTTCAGGAATATACTCTTCAAATTTTCTTTCGTTCATGTTTACTCCTTTCAGACACCCTATAATAGGGCTTGTAGAATATAAACAAAAAGAAGAGGAGCTGTAAAAGCCCCTCATGAATCTCAGTCGCCAACATAGTTCCAGAGCGATCCAAAGTATCTCCTTGCTTTTCTATATGTATCCTCGTCAATTAATCCATCTGCAAGTGCATGACCAAATGCATCATCACGTGCCATCTGGACAGGATACGGATTATACTTTTGTTCAAACTCTCTGTACATAGCTCCGAAATCCGGTTCTTTCCTCATCATAGTCTCCTCTATCTTTTCCCCATTAAGTGTTCCAACTAAGAAAATAAAATCTCCTACAGTATGCTCTTTTTTAAGTCCGTCTTTGAGAAGCCGCATGTAAGTTCTTGGCCTAAGCGGAAAGTAGAGGCTAAAGATCCTATTTCCCTCAGATGTAGCACCGACACTCCTTATATGTTCGATGCCGTACATCTGCTGGAGAATGGCTCTTACGCTCTTTTCCCACTCGTCCCTTTCCTCAGCGGTTGTCCATTTGTGACTTAAAACTCCGTATTGCATAGTTCTTACCTCCTATAATGCTGGGTTTATGATTTACTATATAAAGCCCTGTAAAATATAACCAAAAACAAAGAGGCCCTGACAATCTTGCCAAGACCCCTTGTTCACAATATTCAATTAGAAAGACCCCCAATAGGCCTTTACTACAGTTATCGATGTCGGCAGCATACTGATGATATAGATCAACCCGGTTAAGCCATACTGCCACGGAGCTGCATCTGGAACCAGCCCGAAAAAGCTGTTCAGCATATAAACTCCTGTAGCAAATAAGCCTCCGGATCCTACGACCGTTATCACGTATGCCACAGTCAAAGACATTGCTGTCATAAAATCCTTAATACTCATAATAGTACCTCCTAATATTTTATTGCTATTATAGGCATTATAAAATATGCACAAAAAAGAAGAGCACCCGTTAAGAGTGCTCTCCAATAGTCGATGTTACCAGTTCCTTATTAAGAAGTCTTCTTATGCGCTTCTTTCTTAACTGCTTGTTCTTGCGCTGCGATCCAGCGTGATGCTTTCTCGCAGTTAAGGGTCCGCACAAGGCCAGCTTCTTAAAAATATTATTCTTCATAGTATTCACCTCCTATTAAACCACCTGTAAAATATGCACAAAAAAGAAGAGGGCCTGTTACAGCCCTAACTCCTCGTATAAACAAATCATTGCTTCATCGATAGTCATGCTTTCATCTTTCGCTAAAATACTCACAGCCGTTTCGTTGGCGTCGAGAAAATCTTTTGATGTCACAAACCTATGACCGGAAAAAGGATCATACAGCATCACGGTACTTGACCTTTCTAGGAAACTTTTCCATGGTTCTGTAGTGAAAGCCTTTGCCTTGCTGCCATAGTATTTCTTTACTCTTTTCTCATAAACGCTTCGCTTAACGGGACTCAAGCATTCATACTCTTTACGTGTTAATAGTTTCATAACTTTCTCCTTTCTACAACGACATTGTTGTCATTAAAGGAGCTGTAAAATATAACCATCACCTCACCATATCTTATGAAACTGCTGCTCTTACGGACAGGGCGCTAAATCACTTCGATTCCGTGACCAAATTCGTGACAAATTAGGTTCTCAAAACTGAAAAAAATAAAAGCATTTGTAAGAAATGGTTCTCAGAAACAAACAAGAAAAGCCCTTGGAAGCCTATGCGACCTCCAAGGGTTTGATTTTATGAGTGGAGATAGCGGGATTCGAACCCACCTACATTGCCCATAAATATAAGCTTCAGCCACTACTCATGACCAATTCCGTGACCATACGTCTCCACTTTATTTGTTAAACATGTGCTAGCAGGGATGTTCAACTCATTACTTAGGCTCAGGCCCCGGCTCTTCGTCCTCCGTTACGGTAGGGAACTTATCTGCGATCGCATTGGCTCCTCTGCCGCCGGTACCGTTAATACAGGCAACCGCTTCTGCGATGTTCCTTGCGTCACTGATGCCAGTAGCGGAAGGATACTTCTCCTGCAGCTTTTCAAGAATTGTGTTAGTCATAATTCACCTCATCCATTAAGAGCATCCATCATGCGCATATACATGTGGCGCTCTTCTTCGTTACGTGCGTTTGCAAGTTTCATCTCCAGATCGTGCCGCATAGTCTGTTTGGCTCCATCGTCTCTGGAATATCCCATCGAAGAGGAGTACCGGCCCATGGAATCTCTAGCGCCTGAATATGCGTTCACAGGCGACATTGCATAAGGCATCTGGGTTCTGGAGTTTCTCCCATAGTAGCCCATGGAAGAATACATCTCCTCCTCAGGATCCTTGCCGTACTCTTCCATAGCGCAGATAACAGAGCAGTCCTTAATGATATCGATTGCCTTATCCATACGCTGCAGCTCATCGGGAGTAATATCGCCCTTCTTATTGATCTTATCGATCTGCTTGCACAAGAGGTCGACGAAATCTGTAATAGTATTCATCTGTTCGCGAGTCATTGACATAAATATAATCCTCCCTTAAGCCTTTCTATCGACAACAAGATTTGCGTTGGCCACAGTTACGCCTGCGCCGGTTGTATTCTCAACGCCAATCGTTAAGCAGCATCCAGCCGGTACGGTAATATAGGCTACACTGGTTACGTTAAAGAACGCTTCGGCTACTGTCGGAGTAACCCGTGCTTTAGAAGTCTGAAGCGCCTCTCCGTCGATAGCAAGCGCAAGCGAGATCTCTCCGGGAGTTCCGCCTTCAGGAACCGCAATATTGCCATTGAACTCGACCAAATATCTTGCGAATCTGGCACAGGGATTGTTTACGATTCCTCTCAGAGTAAGAATGCCGGATCCGTTCCTGTGAATAACGTAGCCTTTATTGCAAGGGATTGAATCCATAAATAATACGTTCTGACCATCCGGTACAGTCTGGTCCTGAGGGTATACATACTCTGCCATAATTAGTCCTCTTCTTTCTTGTCTCCGTGCTGGAGTTTGTCGTCTACATTATTAATAACGTCCCTTACGAACTTAGGAACCGGTATCCCGAGTTCATCTGCATTTTCAAGGATTGACATGATTTCCATAAATATAATGTAGAAACTAATACCGTTCATGATCGCATCGGGAAGCATAAGACCGTATGAAATAAGCTCGCCCACGACCAAAATCAAGATTTCTCCGGCCTTCTTGGCAAGACCCGCTCGCATGATGGCACTCTGGAAATCGTTATGTGCCCATGCCTTGATGATTCCTGTAAGAACATCTACGGCCATAAGCCCCAGCGGAATGAATAAAACCCACAGTTCATTACGAAAATGAAACTGGGATGCAACCTGTAATATTTCTTCCATCAAAACCTCCTTACGCTACTCCGCATCCACAGCCAAACGTCTGAGAAGGACAGCAGTTAGGATTCTGGACTGTATAGCAAGGCTTGGGTGTAGGAGCCAGATACTGCTCGAGGGCCGCTGTCTGGGCTGCGTTGTCAGCTACGATCTGAGCCGTCTGCAGGTTCTGAGAAGCATCAAATCTCGCGTTGGAATTCATAGTGCGCAGAGTATCGATCGTGTTCTGCATGCTGGCGATCCTGTTCTCATAGTTCTGCTTGATGCCGTCCATTTCCAGCTGGCAGAGCTTATCCATAATCGCCTGTGTCTTAGCATCGGTGTTGGCTCTTGTAGCAGACGCTTCCTGGGCCATTGTGTATTTAAGGTCTGCTACGGCAGCACGGTTCTCACAGCAACAGTTCTGCTGGTTCATGGCGATAGTATTGAGCTGACTCGTAAGGTTATAGAGGCCATTACATCTCGAGATCTCAGCATTGGCAAATCCGTTCGCCTGGGCTGCGCTGAGTGCAGAGATGCCTGTCATTACCGACTGCTGATCGACAACACGCTGGACTTCGCTCTGTCCGGACTGATTCATCATGAAGGGAAGAACTCCGCCGGCATTTCCACCCCATCCGCCAAAGCCATTGCCGTTCATGGCCGCGAAGAGGAAGAGAATGATGATCCAGAACAGTCCATCGCCGTATCCACCATAGCCTCCGAAGCCATTACCACCACCGTACATAGGAGATACGGGCATAACCATTCCATTGTTATTATCGGTAAGGGACATATTAAAATCCTCCTATCATAAAATATAAATTTGTATTACTAGCTCGCTATTTAGTTTTTCGATATTAAGTTGTAAGTGAAAGAGATGAATCTAGCCCAACGGAATCACCTTCTTTCGTAAATATAACAGGTTTACCGTCGCACGAATGGCATGATCTGGTTAGCCATATTGCTCAGCTGGTTAAACTGCTCCTGGCTCATTTGTCCATTTTGAAGCATGTTCTGAACCATCTGCTGAGGGTTTCCTTGAATTCCCTGTCGGAACTGGTTAAACTGATTCAGGAAGTTCATAGGGCCACCAAATGGACCAAATACGTTATTGTTTCCGCTATTTCCAAATAAAGGATTGCTCATATTATGCCTCCTTACTCGCCGAAATTAATCTGCGGGAAATACTTCTGAAGTGCAGCCTTTACCGCGCTGTTGACTTCTGCTGTGATCTCGTCTTTGGACATTGCAGGAGTAACTGAAGACGTCTCAGGCGCAGGAGGCTGTCTGAAAACCATGTCATAAACCTCAAGCGGCAGAGCCTGTCCAAACTGATTAGCGCTCTTAACATAGATTACTGCATTATCAGCATCGATAAGGGTTACCTTCTGACCGGGAGCTACCGGAAAAGCATTGGCGCCTTCTTCTCCGTGAACAGTAAACATCGTAATGGTCTGTGGAACCTGATACTGATTATAGTTAGTTGGCATATTGTCTCCTTTCTTATATAGCGATTGACTGAGTCAAGTTAAGTACAACGGACAGTAGAGGATTCGAACCTCTCCATCGCGAGTCTCCTGAACACCGCCCAATTGCATCCGACATGACTCAGTCATTCCTCCAATTTCCAATAAAAGACGGCGAGTTCGTTACCTGAATCCCAAGTATCGAAATAATCGCCGTCTATTACCGCTATAACGTGCTTGCCCGTACCAAGAATATACTTGCCATGAGGAAAGCATTTACCGAAGTCTTTAACCCTCGTACAAGGAATCTGTACGGTGTTAATATCAAAGCCAAGTCGTCTCAGATACTCATGCCAGACTACATTATCGTCCATCATTTGGTACATTTCGTTACTGAGGGTAGCTAGTTCCCAATGAACTGTTCGCCACGGAAGACCCGTAATTGTGGAAATGGCTCTTATTACACAGTCTCCCGTAGCCTTACCTGAAGGATTCGCGTTATAGTAAACATACATATTGAATGTGTTATTTATCTCGGATTGGTAGATTTTCGATTTCTTTCATTATTTTCGTGCCTGAACCATTACCGCCAAGTTTAACATACGGTTTATATAACTCCTGCATAGTTTCGTATTCATCTCTGATATACCCAACAGCCGCCCATATCAGCACGAATATGATGCCGTAGAGGGTTTTGAGTGCGATTCTCATGATAACACCTGCTTTTCTAACTTGACTGTATGAGACGTTGCTGAGAGTTCCGTCCAGCCTTGTAAAGAACCATAGCCGCCGTTGAACAAACAGAATGGAGTGCCTGAACCATCATCTGTTCCCCAGTCATACTTCGGGTTGCCGATATAGACTCTACCATCGTCTTCGTGTGCGGTAAGATTGTATACAGTTCCGTCAATGGTAACTCTGTACACTTCGCCGACGGCGGGCTGTAAATCTCCAAGTGCTCCAAACCAAATATTATTGTATGGTGACTGCTGACTGAATGTAACTGAACCATCAAACAATACATCCCAATCCTCTGACGGCTTAGTGTACCATACGTAATTGTCAAGTGATGCCTCCTGCACGGTTTTGCCGCCGTATGATGTTGGAGTTGTTGCTTTGATTGCATCGGATATAAAGGCACTGTCATAATATGCCGTGATGGATGCGCTTGTAGTATCCTCAAACTCAAACAGGATAGTGTGCTGAGTCTGCGAGGGAGAACCCGAACTTGTGCCGACTACTTTTTGCCCACTGGCAAGATAAAAATACTTGCCTTGCGATACATCAGCGGCTACGGCAGTTGTATCGGATATATCTATTAGTGTCGCGCCGTTGCTCTGCACGACCTTGTTTACGTATGGATTAGGCATTAGCCACCTCCTTATCCGATGGTACATGTCTGTCCACCTGCGGCATTGTCACTGTAAGCGATCGGGATAGCTGCTACCGTCACCTGAGACAGATGCGTATATCCTGTGTCGGGAGTGATAACCTGCTGACTCCACGACGGAGTTGCACTCTTAGCTTGCGCTACTACGCCTTCAGAACCGCTCATTGTGCCTTCCACACCTAAAATGGTTACGCCCTGTCGAATATTGGATGCGATGATTTTATTCTGTTCTGCCGTTGCAATGCTGACTTTTCCGCTACCATCGTGATAGCCCTGAGTGATGGTCACCTGCTGAGCCTTGGTCGTGATTGATCCGGTCTGCGCTCCGACATTGGTCATCGTACCAGTGAGCAATGCACCTCTAGCGTGAGCGGTCTTTCCGCTGAGAATCTCAGATACTGCCGCCGTGTCCTCCGATGTGTCGGAATCGTATTCACACGTTCCTGTGATGGGTGCGCCGCTCTTGTCATGTGCGGTAACTCCAGTGAGCAGGTCTGCCGCCGTGATCGTGTCCCCTGTCAGGTCGATAAGTGTTGTACCGTTACTGAGGACTACTTTTGATACATATTCGTTAGCCATTTAGATTATTCCTCCGATATAGACGGTTCTTCCGCCTGTGGGATTGGATACAGATTCGACCTGTATCGGGTTGATAGTTACGTTATCACGCATATACTTTTGACGGGTCTGAAGCACTTGCCCCTCAAAATCAGGGTCAACAGTGTAATCCCCCGTATACGGATTAGCTTCACCGATATACTGGATGACCGTTTGCCCAAGGGACGCACTCGCATCAATGCGCCCCGTAATTATTGCTTTCGCTGTGATGTCTTTTGCCATTTACATCACCTCATTTTTGTAGGTATTCGCAACACGGACGTGTTCGGGAATGCCTCTTACTTTATACCGCTCGCCGTTTGCCACGACATGGAAATCAAGGCTGAGAAATTCGCCTGCCTTATACGCAAGCGTCTGTTCCTGTGTCCAGTGGTAGGCAAGGGTGTTCTCCGAAATGATCAAATCGGAAAGCCCGAACTCCACTGTTTCTTCTCGCCGTTTGATGATAAATGCGGCGGAAGTGATTTCGGAAACTGTGAAATCCGTAATGTCCGAAAAGTCCACGATTAAGGATGGTGTCGTGCCACGGACTAATACGTTATCTGTCATGCGGTCACCCCCTTAATATCTTCCGACATATCCGCTTGTCAGTTCGCTGGATTCTGTAATAGCCATTGCTGCTCCTTTTTAAAAGTTTCTCAGAAAAATCCATCCGGGGAAATTTTAGTATACGTCTTCGTAAAGTCTTCCCCAAGTGATCGGTCCGACTTCTCCGTCCGGTGTAAGACCCCTATCCATCTGGTAGAAGATTACCTGAGCTTTGGTATTAGGTCCAAATTCACCATCTACGGTAAGTTTCTTCTGGTTACGATAACTTACTTTATTCAGCATGCTCTGAAGCTGAGATACCGCATAGCCAGTACTACCGTCTTTAACAAGAGGCATGGCAGTTGTCTCATTACCACTCTTAACGCCGTTTGTTACAACAGTGGCTGTATGATGAGCGTCGTTAAGCACAATATCGCCAGCCAGCAGATAGTCGCCGCTTGTAAGGTACTTGCTCTCCGTAAGCACAATAAAGCCAGCCTTAGCAAATCCGGCTCTCATGTTGCCGGTGTAAGTCGCTTCAAGCCTCTGAAGTTCAGGCATACCGAGAATATAACCAGTCGCTTTAACGTTGTCGATGACTCCCTTAGAGCAATCAGACTCGACAGGCGTTGTGATCTTACTTGGATCATAGTCAGCCTTAGCCAGAGCTACGCCATAAGAGTCTCTCTGGTTCTGGTCGTAGCCAATGTTGTCGTTCTGGGCAGCTTTATACGCAAGAGTCGCAATACAAGCTCTAACTTCTGCAAGAGGATGTCTGAGTACACAATTCCAAGGCCGGTTATACCAGTCCCTGATGTACCATTCTCTTCCATTTTGATCTCCTGCTTTACCGTTCTTGTAGTTTCCGTTCTCGTCCGAGCCGGAGTTACTAATCTTAACGGGAGACGTTGTCTGGGTAACGCATGCAGCCCACCTGGTCTTAGGAGCAGGCGTAGAACTGACGATAGGCGTTACCTTGATGCCCTTAGCCGCATTTACCCAGTCTGTCTGTGACATATAGGCTTTATTGATGTCAAGATTCTTGCCATAACCTCTTACCCTTCCATGAGAAGAATATTGCCGAATCGTATCGCTGGTCCAAGCGCCCCATCCGTTGTTATCCGTCCAAGGATTAGCCTGATAGTTAGTGAGATTGTCGTTAGCGTACTGAGCGCACCAGAGCCTTACATCCTTAGCAACCTCGGACCAGTTTCTTCTCCTTGTAACGGACTTGGACATGTACAGGAAAATGTGAACACCGGTAAGCCTGTAGACCTCCATAGCGAACTTGAGAACCCAAGCCACTTCTTCAGTTGTGTTGAACTTACTATTGCTCTTACCTTCCCAGTCGAGAGCGAGGATACATTCAC